>OHEG01000847.1_pt1 | contig 13444 bp, 9 predicted proteins | sample 1567181 | NCBI WGS metagenome assembly OHEG01 (sample SAMEA3879534, study PRJEB24766) | human gut metagenome | biome: human-associated habitat; feature: feces | place: USA | collected 1985/1987 | reverse complement strand
ACCTGTGCGTCAACACCAGCCGCCGCTACGTCAAGGACCTGGTACCCTCCATCGCCAAATTCTGCGAGGACTGGTTCAACTCCCCCGAATAAAGAGACATGAAAAAATGCCCTCCGGCAGCTGCCGGAGGGCATTTTTCATATTATCCGGCGGCGGTGGCACACTACCGGCAAAGGAGTGATGGTATGATCCCCTGCACCGACAGCTGCCAGTGGCAGCGGGACGGGCTGTGTACGCTGGATACCTGCAGCACGGCCGGACAGCCCAGTGCCGGTCATCCCTGCGTCCACTACCTGCCTATTTTCCCTGTGCCAGCAGACGCAGCGCCTCCGAGATGTTCCGGACCGGCAGCAGCTCCAGAAAGGAGCGCTCCCGCAGATCAACAGCGTGATGTGCGGGAATGATGCACTCTGTAAAGCCCAAACGCTTTACCTCCGAGAGACGCTGCTCCATGTGACTGACGCTGCGTATCTCGCCGGAAAGGCCCACCTCGCCTACGGCGGCCATGCCGTTGGGCACGGGCTTGTCCAGATAACTGGAAGCGATAGCCACCACGGCGGCCAGATCGGCGGCAGGCTCGTCCAGCTGCAAGCCGCCGATGACGTTCACATACGCGTCCGACATCCCAAGATTCACGCCGCCGCGCTTTTCCAGCACGGCCAGCATGAGATTTGCCCGGTTAAAGTCAAAGCCGTCCGCCGTGCGGCGGGGGACGTTGAAATTCGTCCGCGCGACAAGCGCCTGAATTTCTGCCAGAACCGGGCGCGTACCCTCCATCACGCAGGCCACGCACGTACCGGGGGCATTTAATGGCCGTCCGGCCAGCAGCATTTCGGACGGATTCGGGACTTCGAGCAGTCCCCTGCCCTCCATTTCGAACACGCCGATCTCGTTTGTCGAGCCGAAGCGGTTCTTGGCCGCGCGCAGGATGCGGTAGCTGCTGGCGTGCTCGCCCTCGAAAAACAGCTCGCAGTCGACCATGTGCTCGAGCACCTTCGGCCCCGCGATCGCGCCCTCCTTATTGACATGGCCGACAACAAAGACGGTCACGCCGCTGCTCTTGGCCAGCTGCATGAGGGCCATGGTGCAGTCCTTGACCTGTGAAATGCTGCCGGGGGCAGAGGTATTCTCCGGGCTGTAGAGCGTCTGGATGGAGTCGGCAATGAGAATATCCGGCTGCACCTCGTCGACAGCGCTTAAAATCTCGGAAAGATCCGTCTCCGAGAGGATATATAATTCGTCCGACGCGACTTGCAGCCGGTCGGCACGCATTTTGATTTGCTTTTCCGATTCCTCGCCGGAAACATAGAGGATGCGGAGCGTTTTTCCAAGATAGGCGCAAATTTGCAGCAGAAGCGTCGATTTGCCGATGCCGGGCGCACCGCCCACCAGAATCAGCGACCCGCGCACGCCGCCGCCGCCCAGAACGCGGTCAAGCTCCTGCATACCGGTGGAGAAGCGGATCTCCTGCTCCCCTGTCACCTCTTTGAGCTTTTTCGGGACGGCACGCGCGATGCCTGCCCGGCCTGCCGCCTTCGCGGCAGGCGCTTTTTTGTCCTCGAACTCCACGATGGAGTTCCATGCCCCGCAGGCGGGGCACTGGCCCTGCCAGCGCGGCGTTTCGTTGCCGCATTGCTTGCAGACAAAAACGGTTTTAGATTTCATTCGGATGCTCCTCTGAGAGCCACACGGACAGCGTTCCCGCGATCACGGCGGCCAGCTTTTTCTGATACTCCGGCTGCAAGAGCCGCTGTTCTTCCTCGTAATTGGATAAAAATCCGCATTCGACCAGCACGCCGGTGCAGCCGATATGCTCCATGAGATACACGCCGTCCGATTTTTTGCACTGACGGCGGTTGCCCGGCTCGAGGCCCAGGGCCAGATTGGCCTGCAGCTGCTCGGCCAGCGTCTGACTGCCGGGCGTTTTCGCGTAGAAGACCTGTGCGCCGTGGTACTTGCCCTCGGTGAAGAAGTTCTGGTGCACGCTCAGAAGCAGCGCATCCTCCGTCTGGTTCACCGTCTCGGTCCGGTTTTTGATGTCCGAAACTTTCTTCTCCGAGATCGTGCGGCAGCCGTCTGAATAGACAGCCGTATCCGTCTCGCGGATCATGCTGACCCGCACGCCGCACAGGCGCAGAAGGTCGCGCAGGCGCAGCGAAATATCCAGATTCAGCGCCGCCTCCGACGTGCCGGAAACGCCGGTCGCGCCGCCGTCCTCCCCGCCGTGCCCCGCGTCGAGCACGACGGTCGTTCCGCCGGGCTGCATGGCCGCCGTCTGCGCGCTCCGATGCGTCAGAACGGCGAAGACGCAGAAATACAGAACGGTCGCAAACAGCATGACCGGCATCATGATCTCTACCCATTTTTTCATATGATCACCCCATACAAGCGTATGAGGGACAAGAAAAGTATAGCATGGATTTTTCGGTTTGAAAAGGTCGATTATGCGTCCTGAAAGACAGGCTGTACGGCTTCGCCCCAAAGCTGCGCCGCGGCTGCCTCTGCAAAACCACGCTCCTCCTGCGAAAATGGGCGGAACTGCGTGATAAGCAGGCGCTTTCCGCTGTGCTTCCAGCGGCCCGTTACGCTGCCGTGCAGCAGCACCGGCGGCATGACGATGCCGGACAGACTGAAAATGCCGCGCAGATACTCCTGCGGAAGAAATATACTCTGCTTTTTCTCATAGCCCAGCACCAGCGGGTCGAAGCCCGCCAGCAGCAGGCAGTCCGGAAGCGACTGTCCTGGTGCTCTTCCGGAATCCAGACTGAACAGCTGCTGCCCCTCGTATTCGGCTGCTTTCACAGGAAGCCGGGCCAGCCGCTTTTTGATCTCCGCCTGCGAGGAACCGAAATAATAGGCTGCATCCCGGACGGAAGCCGGGCCATAATTCGTGAAATACCGGCGCGTCTGTTCCAGCAGTGCGTCCTGCTCCTCCATCGGTGTGAATGCCGGACAGAGGCGGAACGCCTTTTCCTCGCTGACCGTGCCGCAGAGAAAGCCGCGCTCGCAGAGCTCGCGTATGCCGCCGCCCCAGGGATGGAATATGCTGCCCTCCTCCGCCTGCGTCATTCCGGCAGCGCGGCAGCGGGCTTTCAGGGCCTCGCGCGTCATTGGCCCTTGCGCAAGTGCATCGATGATCAGGTCCGAAAAGTATGCCTGCCGCTTCGGTGTAAGCGCCCAGTTCGGGCGCTGGTTCCAGAATGACGGAACAGTCCAGTCCCGACTCCGGTACCGGCAGCCAGTGTGCAGGAACAACGGAAGGTCGGCTTCTGCAAAGATGTGCATTGTGCCGCGGAGCGTCCAGCTCTTTACGAGGCTGTCTGCCGCGTGTGCTGTGTCATACGCTGTACTGCGCAGGCGCATGGCATACAGCGCGTTGGAGAGGAACTGCGCCTGAAAGCCGTTCATAGCGCGGAGCACCTCCATCCGCTCCCCTGTGCGCAGCAGATATTGATTGGACAGGCGCGCAAGCACCAATTCATTTCGCTCCATACATTCTCCTTTTGATATGCGCAGCCCCCGGCGCTTTTTTAGCAGACCGGGGGCCGGTATGTCATGATTTGATCGTCAGATAATGCGCCGCCCGCAAAGGAAGCGGGTCTTGTAATACGATTCGTCAAGCGAGTTGACGCGGACGCCCGTGGACGGCGTGGAGGCGTGGACGAAGTTGCCGCCGCCGATGTACATACCGACGTGGTTCGCGTAGCCGCTGTAGCCGAAGAAGACGAGGTCGCCGACCTGCAGGTCGCTGCGGGAAACGTAGGTGCCCTGCGTCATCTGGTCGTTGGCGACGCGCTTCATGGAGTAGCCGTACTGCGTCAGGACATAGTACATGAGGCCGGAGCAGTCAAAGCCGGTCGACGGGCTTGAGCCGCCCCAGACGTAGCTGTAGCCGACGAAGCCCATGGCGAAGTTCGCGATCTCGCTGGCTGTGCCGGAGCCGGAGACGGTGCCGCCGCTGCCGGAGCCGGAGCCGCTGCCCGGCGTGACGGTGCTGTCCTTCTTATCGGCGAGCAGGTCTGCGCGGACATAGGCCGTAATGCCGTTATATTTGATGCGGTACCACTGGTGGCCGTCGGAGGTCGTAGTCGTGATGCCGGTGACGGTGACGGCGGCGTTGTAGCTCAGCTCGCCGACCTTCGTGCTGCCGGTCGTCCAGGAATCGCGGACGTTGATATAACCCGTCTGGCAGACGTACATGGTCTTGCTGATGCTCGTGACGGTGACGTTCAGATTGATCTGGTCAACAACGACCGTCGCGCTCTTGACGTTTTCATCGTAGAACCACTGGATGGTCTTATAGCAGCGCAGGAACATCGTCATGGCTTCCTGCCGGCTGGCGTTGTCCTTGGGGTTCAGATACGTGCCGTTTCCAAGCTTCGTGCCCTGCACGTAGGAATAGCTCACGCAGATCTGCGCGGCCTCCTTCGCCCATGCGGAGATCGATCCGGCGTCGGCAAAGCCGTTCAGCGCGCCTTCTTTCGCCTTGGGGGAGAACGCAGCCGCCGTGCAGAAATTCTCGATGAGCTTGAAGAATTCCTGCCGCGTCAGCAGCTGCTTCGGGCGGAACGAGCCGTCCTCATAGCCGTTGACGATGCCGTACAGATGGGCCTTGACAATATTCTCATTCGACGTATCCGTAAAGCCGGTGAACGTTTCGTTCGACATATCGATATCGTTGCCGGTGGCCTTTTCGAATGCGTAGACGGCCAGCTCGCACATCTCGCCGCGCGTGATGTCCTTGGTCAGATCAAGGCCGTTAAAGGACGCGGGCATCAGGCCGAGCTTGTTGATCTCGTCATAGTTTGTTTGGAACCAGCTGCTGTAGTTGTTGTTCGCGCCGAGCGCGGCCGCGCTCATGGACAGAAGCAGCACGGCGCACAGCAGCAGGCACAGCGGTTTTCTTGCCTTTCGCATGGTTTACAGACTCCTTTTTTCCGTTCCCGGACCGGAACGGCACATTTTCGAGACAATTCGACTGCATTATATCAGATTATGACAACCATTACAAGCACAATTTTGTAAATCTTTCGTAACCAGTTGAGTTTTGCGAAAAAATATGATATAAGTGTGATATGAAGTTACGAGTGATGACCGCAGTGCTTGCCTGCAAGCTCTGCCGGGCCCTGATCCGCCTGCTGGGCAGAGGCGGCACGGATTTTCCCGGGCGCGTGGCGCTCAAGCTCTGCCCGAATCTGCTGGGTGAACTTGCAAGGAACGTGACGACCGTGATCGTCACGGGCACCAACGGCAAGACCACGACCTCGCGCATGATCGAGCAGTCGTGGCAGGACGCTGGAATCTCTTACTTTGCAAATAAATCCGGCGCAAACCTCCTGTCCGGCGTCACGGCGGAATTCGCCGTCCACTCCACGCTCACGGGCCGCTGCAGATATTCGCACGCGCTCATTGAGTCGGACGAGGCGGCGCTGAAATTCATCAGCAAATATGTCGACGCGAAGGTGATCGTCTACACGAACGTCTTCCGCGACCAGCTCGACCGCTACGGCGAGGTCACGCATACGCTCAGCAAGCTGCGCGTCGGCGCGCAGAACAGTCCGAACGCCGTTCTGTGCCTGAACGCGGACGATTCGCTCATTACCAGCCTGCACGACGACGTGCCGAACCCCGTTATTTTCTACGGCATCAGCACGCCGCTCTATGAGGAGCAGGTTTCGGACCTCTCCGACGCGCCGTACTGCATCAAGTGCAAGAGCGAATATCAATACGACTTTGTGACCTACGGCCATCTGGGCGGCTACCGCTGCCCGCGCTGCGGCTATGCCCGTCCGAAGCCGGATATCTGCGTCAGCAAGGTCATTCTGAGCGACGAGGAGCGCTCCGAGGTTGTCTTCCGCGACGGCGAAACGGAGATCCCCGCAACGGTCAATCTGCCGGGCGGATACAATATTTATAACGCCTGCGCGGCCATGGCGGCAGCAAAGGCCATGGGGCTGGAGCTTCCGAAGGCGGCGCAGTCGCTGTCCCGCTTTGCCTGCGGCTTTGGGCGCATGGAGAAATTCGAGATCAATGGCACGGACGTGCGCATGATTTTGATCAAGAATCCGGCGGGCTGCAACCAGGTGCTGAGCTTCCTGACGCAGCGGACCGAGCCGTTTGTCTTCGCCGCCTGTCTCAACGACCGGACGCAGGACGGCCGCGACGTCAGCTGGATCTGGGACGTCTCCTTTGAGCGTCTGGTAGACATGGGCGATACGCTCCGTGAGGTCTATCTGTCCGGCACGCGTGCGGAGGATATGGCGCTGCGCTTCCTCTACGCCGGATTCCCGAAGGAAAAGCTGCACGTGCAGAAGGACTACGGCGCGCTGATGGAGGAGGCGACGGCGCATAAGCTGCCGGTCTTCGTCATGCCGACGTACACGGCCATGCTGGCTCTGCGCGGCACGATCAGCAAAACGTATGGCTACAAGCAATTCTGGGAGTAAGCTATGGAACTGAACATCTATCATTTATATCCCGACGTTCTGAACCTCTACGGCGACCGCGGAAATGTCCTGTGTATGCAGCGTCGGCTGGAATGGCGCGGGATGCAGGCAAACATTGTCCCGGTCCCCATCGGGGTGAAACTTGCCGCGAAGGACTGCGATCTGCTCTTCATCGGCGGCGGACAGGACTTTGAGCAGGAGATCCTGATGCACGATCTGAAGGGCGAAAAGACGGCAGAGCTGAAAGCCGCCATCGAGGACGGCGTGCCCGTGCTCGCCATCTGCGGCGGGTATCAGATGCTGGGCCAGTATTACAAGACCTGGGACGGCAAGCAGTGCGACTTTACCGGCGCGCTCGATCTTTACACCGTCGGCTCCGAGCAGCGTATGATCGGCAATTATATGTTCACGTGCGACGAGGCGGACTGTAAAATTGTCGGCTTTGAAAACCACTCCGGCAAGACGTATCTCGGCTCCGGCGTGAAGCCGCTCGGCAAAGTCCTCGAGGGATACGGCAACAACGGCGAGGACGGGACGGAGGGCGCACGCTACAAAAACGTCTTCGCGTCCTATTCCCACGGCTGTCTGCTGCCCAAAAACCCGAAGCTGGCCGATCTGATCCTCAAGCTTGCGCTCGAACGCAAATATGGCAAAGTGGAGCTTCCGCCCCTTACCGACGAATTTGAAACTGCCGCGCACAACTATATGGAAGCCCGACTGAGCCGGAAATAAATGCTCCGGGCCGCTGCAAATCCGCAGCGGCCCGGTTTTTTATGTGTTCTCTCTGACCCAGTGGACTGCGAAGTCCGCGAAGCGGGTGGCGGCAGGGGCATCGGTCGCAGCGGCAAGCGCAATGGTGCGGCTGGCGGGCGGGTCGATGGGACGGATCTCCACGCCGTCTGTGTTGCCGCGCAGCAGCAGGGACGGCATGATGCTCACGCCCAGTCCCTGCCGGACCATGGCGATAACGGCATAATCATCCTTCGTCTCAAAGCGGATGTTTGGCCGGGCCTTGACTGCATGAAACGCACGGCGCACGTCATGATTGGAGGATTCCAGGAGCGAAATAAACGGCTCCTTTGCCAGCTCCTCGACCCGGCAGACCGGACTTTGCCCCAATGGGTGCCCCTTCGGCAGGACGGCGGCCAGCGCATCCTCGTACAGCGGTGTGCAGCGGCAGCCAGGACGGGCGGGAAGCGTTGTAAACGCAAGATCGACGCTGCCGTCGCCGAGCCAGGTGTCGATATCATGATAGTCGCCGTTGAAAAGCTGGAAATCCACCTGCGGGTGCTCCTTCTGGAACTGCATCATCATGGCGGGCAGCCAGTGCGTGGCGACGCTGGTGAACGTGCCGATGCGGATCTTGCCGGTAACGAGCGTATGCAGGCGTTCCGCCGCCTGCCGCAGCAGCCTTTCCTGCCGCACGATCTCGTGAATATAGGGCATCATCTGCTCGCCCTCCGGCGTGAGGCGTGCGCCGGTGCGCGTGCGCTTCAAAAGCGGCAGCTGAAGCTCCGCCTCGATGGCGGAGAGCATATGGCTGACGCCGGACTGCGTAAGGCCCAGCTCCTGCGCGGCCTTTGTCAGAGACTGCAGCTCCACTGTTTTTTCAAAAGCCTCATATTTTTTCGTATCCATACTGAAAAACCTCTTGCTTTTTTCACTTTAACGTGTTATCATACGCGCATATTATGAAGTTCCTTGATATTATACATGAATATTTGTAATGTGTCAAGAGAAAGAAACGGAGAAATGCGTTATGAGTGGAGCAAATCTGCAGCATCTGCTGGCCATGATTTTGTATATGGCCGCTGTCGTCGGCATCGGCATTTATTTTGCCGGACGCGCGAATAAGGACGCCGAGTCGTATTTTCTCGGCGGACGCAGCCTCGGCCCGTGGGTCACGGCGTTCAGCGCGGAGGCGTCCGATATGTCCGGCTATCTGCTGATGGGCCTGCCCGGCCTTGCGTATTGGACGGGCCTTGCGGACGCGGGCTGGACGTGCATCGGGCTTGCCATCGGCACGTACCTCAACTTTCTGATCGTTTCGAAGCGGCTGCGCCGGTATTCCATCGCCGTGAACGCATTCACGCTGCCGGACTTCTTCTCGAACCGTTTCCATGAGAAGAAAAAGATCATCATGACGATCTGCTCACTCATTATCATCATTTTCTTCAGCGTCTACGCGGCGCAGTGCCTGTCCACGTGCGGCAAGCTGTTCGCAAATCTGTTCGGCTTCTCCTACGGCGGCATGATGATCGTTGCGGCGGTGTTTGTGCTGGCCTACACGTTCCTCGGCGGGTATCTGGCCGAGAGCGCGTCCGATTTCATGCAGGGCGTTGTGATGGTCACGGTGCTGGTGCTGATCCTGATCCTGTCGGTCGTTTCCGCAGGTGGACTGAACACAGTCATCGAAAACGCGAAGAGCATTGACGGCTTCTTCTCCATGGTGCGCACGGCGACGCCCTCGACCACAGAGGTCAACGTTTTTGGTGCAGGCCGTCCTTACGGCGCGCTGTCCATTGCGTCCTGCCTTGCGTGGGGTCTTGGCTATTTCGGTATGCCGCAGGTGCTGCTGCGGTTCATGGGCATCCGCTCCGAGCATGAGCTGGGCCGCTCCCGCCGCGTGGCGATCATCTGGGTCGTGATCTCGATGGCCGCCGCCGTGTTCATCGGCGTCGTGGGCCGCAGCGTCGCGGGGCTTGATTATCTGTCCAACAACGATGCGGAAAATATCTTCATTGACGCGGCGACGTCCTATCTGCCGCCGATCCTCGCGGGCTTCGCCTGCGCGGGCGTGCTGGCCGCGGCGATCTCGTCCTCCGATTCGTATCTGCTGATCTCGGCCAGCGCCGTCAGCCAGAACCTGTATCGCGGCGTGTTCAAGAAGGATGCGACGGAAAAGCAGGTCATGTGGTGCTCGCGCATCACGCTGGTGCTCATCACCATCGTCGCCATGGCGATCGCCTGGAACTCCAACTCGACCATCTTCGGCATCACGTCGTTTGCGTGGGCGGGCTTCGGCGCGGCCTTCGGCCCGCTGATGCTCCTGTGCCTGTTCTGGAAGCGCACGACATATCAGGGCGCGATCGCCGGTATGGTCGCGGGCGGCGCGATGGTCTTCTTCTGGAAGCTCGTTCTGAAGCCCCTCGGCGGGATGTTCGGCATCTATGAGCTGCTGCCCGCGTTCGTCTTCAGCGTGATCGTGATCGTCGCCGTCTCCCTGCTCACGGCAGAGCCTGACGCACAGATCGAGGCAGAATTCGACAAGGTCAAAGCGGGCAAGGGACTGCAATAAGAAATTTCTCCCGGCGGCGCGCAGCCGCCGGGTTTTCTGTGCTTTTTCCGAAAAAGCTGTTGCCAAACGGCGGTTGTTGTGCTAAAATGCATCTGATATCTGGAAAAAGCGAGGATCGAGCTGTCCTGTCCGATAGGGCCGGGTACAGAGAGGGCGGGTTTTGCTGGAAGCCGCCTACCGGTTGGGCTGCAGGGCTTTCTCTCGTGAGCTGCCGTTTGAACGGGGGTCACTCCCCTACTAGGACGCGCCGGTTATTGCCGCCGTTACCGGGCAGAAAGCAGCGCAGATTTTTCTGCGAACAGCGGGTGGTACCGCGGAAGCATGGTCTTTCGTCCCGATTCCGGACGGAGGGCTTATTTTTTTGTATTATCACGAAAAGGAGTATTCGTTTATGAAGGAACAACTCGAAAAAATCCGGCAGGAAGCGCTCGGCGCGCTGGAAAGCGTCAAGGACGCCGGGGAGCTGGACGCGCTGCGCGTGCGCTTTCTCGGCAAGAAGGGCGAGCTGACCGGCGTTTTGAAGACGATGGGCAAGCTGTCCGCAGAGGAGCGCCCCGTCATGGGTCAGGCCGCGAACAATGTTCGCGCCGCCATTGAGGAAAAAATCGAAACCGTCCGCGCCGAACTGAAAGAAAAGGCCATGGAGGCCAGACTGGAGGCCGAGGCCATCGACGTGACCATCCCCGGAACCCCTGTCCAGCTGGGTCACCGGCATCCGATGAACAAGGCGCTCGACGAGGCCAAGGATATTTTTATCTCCATGGGCTTCAAAATTCTTGACGGCCCCGAGGTTGAACTTGCCGACTATAACTTCACCAAGCTGAACATTGCGGAGAATCACCCCTCCCGTGACCGCAGCGACACGTTCTATGTGACAGATGACGAAGAAGTCCTCCTGCGCACGCAGACCAGCCCCATGCAGATTCGCGCCATGGAAGCAATCGGCCAGCCGCCGATCCGCATTCTGGCGCCGGGCCGCGTGTACCGCAAGGACGAGGTCGACGCGACGCACTCCCCCATGTTCCACCAGATCGAGGGCCTTGTCATCGACAAGGGGATCACGATGGCCGATCTCAAGGGCACGCTTGAGACGCTCATCAAGGCCATGTACGGCCAGGATTCCGTTGTCCGCTTCCGCCCGCACCACTTCCCGTTCACCGAGCCGAGCTGTGAGGTCGACGTGCAGTGCTTCAACTGCCGCGGCAAGGGCTGCTCGACCTGCAAGGGCGAGGGCTGGATCGAGCTGCTGGGTGCCGGTATGGTGCACCCGAAGGTACTGGCCGGCTGCGATATTGACCCGGAAATCTACTCCGGCTTTGCCTTCGGCATCGGCCTTGAGCGTATGGCCATGCGCCGGTTCAAGATCAGCGATATGCGCATGATCTTCGAAAACGACATTCGCTTCCTGTCTCAGTTCTAAGGAGGGTACGACATGAATATTTCGAGAAAATGGCTCCGTGAATTCGTTGATATCACGGCTACGGATAAAGAATACGACTCCGTCATGACCCTCGCCGGTCAGAAGGTCGAGACGACCGAGCGCATGGACGCGGAGATCAAAAACGTCGTCGTCGGCAAGGTCCTGTCGATGAAAAAGCATGAAAACTCTGACCATATGTGGGTCTGCATGGTCGACTGCGGCTCCGGTGAGCCGGTGCAGATCGTCACGGGCGCACAGAATGTGCACGAGGGCGATCTGGTTCCGGTCGCGCAGCACAATTCGTACCTGCCCGGCGGCATCCACATCACGAAGGGCAAGCTGCGAGGCGTGGAATCCTGTGGTATGCTGTGCTCCTACAAGGAGCTTGGCCTGACCGAGCATGACTGCCCGGAGGCGTATGCCGACGGCATCTGGATTCTGAACGACGAGGGCTGCGAGGTCGGCGAGGATATGAACGTCGTCATCGGCAACGATGATTCCATCGTCGAATTCGAGATCACGAACAACCGCCCGGACTGCTATTCGCTCATCGGACTCGCCCGTGAGACGGCCGCCGCGTTCAACGTGCCGATGAAGCACCATGAGCCGGTCGTCAAGGGCGGCGCAGAAGGAAATCTCTGCGATTTGCTTGATGTTGATGTGCAGGCGGACGACCTGTGCCCGCGCTACACGGCTCGTATGGTGCGCAATGTCAAGATCGCGCCCAGCCCCAAGTGGATGCGGCAGCGTCTGCGCTCGGCGGGCATCCGTCCGATCAACAATATCGTCGATATCACGAACTACGTCATGGTCGAATACGGCCAGCCGATGCACGCCTTCGACAGCCGCAAGGTGGAGAAAATCCGCATCCGCCGCTTCCCGGAGAGCTTCCCTTTCCAGACGCTGGACAAGGTGGAGCGCACCATCGACCCGAACACGCTGATGATCTGCAACGGCGACAAGCCGGTTGCCATCGCGGGCATCATGGGCGGTCTGGACAGCGAAATCGTCGATGACACGACGAGCCTGACGCTGGAATCCGCCACCTTCGACGCGGCGTCCGTCCGCAAGAGCAGCGTCCGCCTCGCCCACCGCACCGACGCCTCCGCCCGCTACGAAAAGAGCCTTGACCCAGAAATGACGACCGTCGCCATCGCCCGCTTCGTCAAGCTTTTGCAGGAATACGACCCGGAAATGCGCGTCACCTCCCGCCTGACCGACGAGTACGCCTTCCACTATCCGAAGGTGCAGCTGTCCTTCGATAAGGCGTTTGTTGACCGCTACACCGGCATCAACATCTCCTCCGACGAAATCATGCACACGCTGACCGCGCTGGGCTTCGGCATGACGCGGGACGGCGATTCCTTCACCGCGGACGTTCCCTCCTGGCGCGCGACGAAGGATGTAACCATCAAGGCGGACATCATCGAGGAAATCACCCGCATTTACGGCTACGACAACTTTGACCTGCACACGGCGGAATCCCCGCTCTACCCGGTTCGCATGTCCACCGAAAAGACGGTCGAGGACAAATTGAAGGACATCCTCGTCAAGCGCTATTCGCTGCACGAGGTGCATTCCTACATCTGGCAGTACGCCGACGACTACAAGAAGCTCGGCATCGCCGTTGAGGACAACGTGAAGCTGCTCAACGCCTCCAACCCCAACATCGAGACGCTGCGCCGCTCCATGATTCCCACCCAGCTGTGCCAGGTGAAGGTCAACACGGGCTATGCGCCGTCGTTCGGCATCTTTGAAATCGGTCACGTCATCGACGGCGTGGACGAGAACAAGCTGGCGAAGGAGCACAAGAAGCTGTGCGTGACGCTCTTCAGCAAGGTCGATAACGTGGAAACGCTGTATTTCCGCCTGCGCGACATGCTGTGCGTCGCCGTGAGCGACATCCTGCACAAGGATTTGTCCTTCCACGCAATGACCGCGACCCACTCCTATGAGCATCCGAAGAACCTGAACGCCATCGTGCTGGACGGCGTTGAACTCGGCGAAATCGGCGTGGCGCACCCGGTTGTCGGCAAGAACATCGACAAGAAGGCGGCGATTGTGTTTGCCGAAATCGACACGGAAGCGCTTGCGTCCATCGCGCCCGCGCCCATCGTCTACCGCGAGCCGTCCCGCTTCCCCGGTATGGAGCAGGATTTGACCTTCGTGGTCAATCGCTGCCAGCCGATTCTGGACGCGGTGAAGGCGGAGAACTCCCCGCTGGTGCAGAAAGTGACCGTGCTGGGCACATACAGCGACATCACCGGCAAAACCATCACG
>OHEG01000822.1_pt1 | contig 13735 bp, 9 predicted proteins | sample 1567181 | NCBI WGS metagenome assembly OHEG01 (sample SAMEA3879534, study PRJEB24766) | human gut metagenome | biome: human-associated habitat; feature: feces | place: USA | collected 1985/1987 | reverse complement strand
CCCCCGTGGCCCGGGCCTCGGAGACCGCAGCTCCCGAGGCATCCGCCCCGGAGAAGGCATCCGCACCCGAGGCTCTCGAATCCGCCGCCGCACCCGAATCTTAGGAAAAAGAGACCCGGCCGGAGCGCAACGGCCGCCGGAGCAGCCCGCCGCCCCTCAGCCATACGAACGACAACACCCCGCCGACGGCGGGGTGTTGCATTCTGCCGCATCCGACCGCAGCCCGCACCAAGCGGAGGCGGCCCGACACGGCCGAACACGAACCGGTCACCACCGGCGCATATCCGGGCACGCAGCGCAGCTCTTCCGGATACACCGCGGCGACGGCTCCGCCCCGACGTCTCCGGCAAGGGACAAAAGAAGAGGGCTTCCGAAGACGGAAGCCCTCCAGAACTATCGTCGTATCAGGCGATTACTTGTTCTCCTCAACAGCGGTCTCCTCAACGGCAACAGCGGTCTTCGTCGAATCGCACTCCTCGGCGCAAACGGTCGAATCGCACTTCTCGGTGCACTCTGCGCATGCAGCAGCCTCGGTAGCCTGAGCCTCAACCTCGGCAGCAGCCTTCTTGCCCGAATTACCGGCGCAGCCCACCATTGCAACGGCTGCCAGAACAACTACAAAAGAAAAAATCTTTTTCATAGCAGGAATAATTTTAATGGTTATTTTTTCACGCCGCAAAATTACATAATCGGTGGAATTATGCAACAAAAAAGAACAAAAATTCCGCACTTTTTCAGCTACTTCACCAAATCGGCAACCGACAGTTCCTCGTTCTTCACATAGGCCTTCGGGAAGACGCCCTGGACACGCCCCTTGAGGATGATGGCCTCCTCCGACGTAAGGCAGTCGCCCGCCGTCACCTTGAAGTAGGGATTTTCGTAGACCATATAGACACGTATGCCGGGAAAACTCTCCTCGAAGAGCGTCTTCGCCTCGACGGCCTTGGCCCGCGCATCCTGACCGTTGTCGAAGAAGATGCAGACCCGATAGCCACGGAACCGCAGCTGCGTTTCGTTGCGCGAGAGTTCGCGCACGGCACGCGCGGCGTCGTCCGCCTCGCGGACCGAGACACGCGCCGTACCAAAGGCGGCCTCGGAGACCACCGGACGGGCGAGCTGTTGCTTGAAAGCCTCGAGCGACTGGGCCCGGAGCGAAAAGGCGGCCACGAGGGCCACTGTCAGCATGATGAACTTGCGCATAGTCAGAACAATTTTATCAGGTCGTCGACCGACAGCCCGAAGTTACGCAAAAAATCCGACAAAGGGACCTTTTCCTGCGAAAGATTGGCCGAAGCGACCCCGTAACGGCCGCGGACATGCCACGAAACCGTCGCCCGGTCGACGTCGCCGCGCCCGATACGCCGAGCCGCAACGTAGAAGGTCAGCGGGTCGTCGACCCGCACCCGCCAGCGGGTGGCGATGCAGCCCGTCGTCCGCCGCGGAAGCGTCACCTCCTCCATGAGCACGACGCGGGCCACGCGGTTCCCGCCCCAATAGAGGTCGAAATCCGCCTCCCGGAGCCGGAGGTTGCGCCGCGTGTCGTTGGTGGCGCGCAGCGAGAGTTCGAGCGACGACAGGCCATGGACCTCGACTGACTCGACGCCTTCGAAGCGGATGTTGCGGCGGGCCCGCTCGACGGCTCCCGAGCAGGAGCCCAGCAACATGACCGCCAGCAGTGCGGCGGCCACGGGCAGCCCCCGCCGCATCCACGCGCAAAGGCGCACAAGACCGCCTGCAGCGGCCATCCGACGCTCTTTGCGGCCGGCGTCACGGCCCTTCCGACAGGTGATTCGTCGCATCATCGCTCTCCCGTATAGATTTGTGCAATCCCGAAACTCTGGCTCCGTGCCCGGCAGTTGCGGAAGCCCGCCCGGCGCATCAGCTCCATGAAGGCCCCGGGCTCCGGAAAGGCCTCGACCGATGCGGGCAGGTATTCGTACGCCTTGCGGTCCTTCGAGACGGCTCCGCCGACACGGGGCAGCAGCCATCCGGAATAGAAGCGGTAGAGCGGTCCGAACAGGGCCCCTTTCGGTTCCGAGAACTCCAGTATAACGACCTTGCCCCCGGGTCTTATTGTGCGCGCCATCTCGCGCAGACCCGCTTCGAGGTCGCCGAAGTTGCGCACGCCGAAGGCCACCGTCAACGCATCGACCGATGCGTCGGCCGCGCCCAGATGTTCGGCATCGCCCTGTTCGAGCCTGATGCGGGCATCGAGCCCCCGGGCCGCCACCTTGCGCCGAGCGATGTCGAGCATCCCCTCCGAGAGGTCGACGCCCAGCACCCGGGCACCCGGGACATGGAGCGCCAGGTCGATGGCCAGGTCGCCCGTACCGGTGGCCAGGTCGAGGATGCGCTGCGCGCCGCTGCGGCGCACAAGACGCACCACGCGGCGGCGCCACAGGCGGTCGATGTTGAACGAAAGGGTGTGGTTGAGCAAATCGTAGCGGGGCGCGATGCGGTCGAACATGTCGCGCACCTGCGTCTTCTTGGGACGTTCCGGGTCGTAGGGTTTTACCGTCATTCGTATCGGATGGTTTGTTCGGGTTTGACCGAGGATATTATATAGGTAGGGAGCACGAGCAGCAGGACTATGACCGCCAGCACCCCGGCATTGAGCAGAAGCCACCACCCCCACTCGAGGGCGATGGGCACCTCCGAGAGGAGATATCCCTCCGAATCGAGCTTCACCACATGGAACCACTGCTGTACGGCACAGAGTAGCAGCCCCACGCCGTTGCCCCACGCCATGCCGCGCAGGGCGATGAAGGCGGCCCGGTAGAGGAAGAGCCGACGCAGCGGGCCGTTGCGCATGCCCAGAGCCTTGAGCAGGCCAATCATCCGCGTCCGTTCGAGCACGAGAATCAGCAGCGCCGAGGCCATGTTGAAGAAGGCCACCACGAGCATGATGCCCACAATCACGACGGCATTGACGTTGTGGGCCGCCAGCCAGTCGAAGATGGCGGGATAGAGCTCGCGCAGCGAGGTGACGGTCAGGTTCTGCGGGAATTCCGGCGCATCCTCCAGCTGGCTGCGTGACCACGGTTCTGACGGCGCTGCTTGCGGTGCTGTCGTTCCTGAATCCGGAAAAGCTGCCGTTTTCGCCGCTTCTGATGCGTATGCTCCTGCTGCCCGCGCTGCTGCTCGCGACCGCAGGCGTGAATTTCTGCTGCCTGAAAACGGGCGTCCGCGCGCTTTTCGCAGGAAAACCGGAACGGCACACGGCGGCAGTCCTGACCGTGCTGCTTGCCCCGGCGCTCGATCTTGGCGCAGCCCCCGCGCTCTGCGCGCTGCTTGCCGCCGTACTGACGGCGCTGCCGGCAGCGCCTGCGCTGCAGTGACGTCCGGCGCGTAAAGCGCCCATAAATTCTTGGAAAACTTCTCCTGATTTTCCTTGCGCATTGCGGCAGGATGTGTTATAATAAAGAAAAAATGAAGACGTGTGCCCAGAATGCCGGACGGAGAGAACTCCTGCCCGGCGCGCAGCATCGAAAAAATCCAATGGCGCAGCCATTTTCAACATAGATAGTTTTCACTACAAGAAGCAAACAATAAAACAATAAAAAGGAGGAGATCTGAAGTAATGAAGAAGAGATTAGTTGCTTTTTTGTTAGTTCTGATTATGGTGCTCGGTATGCTGCCGGTATCGGCGATGGCGGCTGGCAGCGTAGTTACTGCGCGCGGCAGCGCAGAAAATCCAATAAGGATTTATGAAAACTCTGGGAATCAGGCAGAGACGAGTAATGGCAGTGTACAGGTTCCTGTTGGAGAAACTGTCACCGATTCCGGCGTACTGACTTTTTCGACGTACAGTGCGATCGAAGGTGTTCAGGTAAGTAAGGGCGGCGTTTATTGCGCCGTTACAAGTTCCAACGAGAATGTCGTAAAAGCGACCGGCAGTTGGAGCGGCGGTGTGCTGACGATCAACTTTCTGGGCGTTGGAAATGGTACCGCAAAGATTACAGTTGATTATACCTGTACTTGTTCCAAAAATGCGGTAGCGAATGGCTTGCTTATCTACAACGTCACCGTTGGCGATGGTGGCTCCACTGACCCGTCTGGAAAACCGAATGCGCCGACAGCGAGTGACATTGGCGCTTTCCCCGATGCAGGCAAAGCTGTACTGCTCCACTGTGTAGACGCGGGTGCTCGGGGGCATGATGCTACGGCTAGTAGTTTAAATAAGGTGCAGAACGGTTATTCTGTTGGCGAGGTTGTAGAGAACCCGGGCACTTACTATAACGTCGACGGAGGCAAGATAACAAAGGAACAGTTCCCGTGGATGTGCGTGGTGACAGTTCATGCTGCTCCGTTCATCGAGCTATATAACAGCAACTTCAGCGAAAGATATGGTGTACACAAACTTGCCGGAACCAGTAATGCAACAGCCACCCTTCATTGGTTTTGGCACAATACATACGGATGGCAATATCTAGAAAATCCCCCAATACAATTTAATATTACAAGGGATACATCCGAAAAGACCTACACCCTGAACTACTACAAAAACACGACAGACACAGTCACCAATATGCCGGTACCCAACCCGCAGACTGAAAAGTCCAACACCGGCATGGTAACGTTCACCGTTTCCAACGCGCGGCCGAGCAGAGACGGCTACACCTTCCTCGGCTGGGCTGGGAATCCGGACGCAACAACGGCCACCGTCCAACCTGGCAATACGATTACAACACCCAGAGAGACCACCAACCTCTACGCGGTCTGGGAGTCGAAGACCCCGCCCCCCGAAATCCCCGGCGACCAGAAGCCGAACATCGAGGAAGCGAACGCTAAGATTCGTGTGCAGTGCATCGAGTATCCGTCCAAGCATAATCCGTACACGAAGAACTATCGCATCCTGCCCGGTTCATACGAAGACCTCGGTTGGGATCAGACGGAATATGGATACATCTATTCCATCAGACTGAACAGAGCGAAATACATTGCGCAGTTCGATCAGGAGATCGGCAGACCCCACACCGATACGGAGCCAAACGAGGAAACCCGCATCAACTGGCGGTGGGAGAATGGCGCGTGGCACCTGATTGATGGCCCCGACGGCGTCACGGCTGACATTAAAGTCAAATGCGCCGAGACGCCTGTGAAGCCCGAAAAGCCCACGGCGCTGGACGGCAGCTTTGCTATCGTCTGCAAGAACAACGAAGCAACACATGCTTACAAGGCGGATTATATTGCCACCCCGTCTCAGTATACGATCAGCGATGTGCAGAAGGACGAGCAGGGCTACTACGTCACCGCGACGGTCACGGTAGCGCCGAATCTGGTGGCATATAACACCGCCACCCGCGCCGAGCACCGGCTCGTTGACGAGCAGGACGCAACGCTGACCATCACCTTCCGCTATGACACCGAAGTAACTGTTGACGGGAACAGGAAATGGAAGCAGCAGGGTGACCTGCCGGTCGTTGAAGTCATCTGCAAGCCCAAAGCCCCGACGGCTGACGAGCTGAAAAAGCTTGAAATGGCTGTTCAGGTCAAGTGCGTCGTAGATGCTTCGCAGCAGCATACGGCCGCCTACGGTCTGCTCGGCGAGTGCGATGTAGACTACTTCGTCTTCGAGCCGAGGCAGGAAGGGGACGACTGGCTTTGCGACATCAGCTATTACCCCGAACGCTATGTGGCCGAGTTCAACACGACGTTCCAGAACCTGAAACATGTCCAAAACGATGAGAAGATCGTTCCGGTCACGCTGATCTGGGCCGGGGGCAGCTGGCAGATCAAGACGCAGGGCCGCGTACATGTGACGGAGGAATATACCGTTACCTACACCGACGGCGTAGATGGTGAAGAGGTTTTCGCCGATCAGGTCTATTCTGACCTTAGGAAGGATTCCACGACCCCCGCGTTCAACGGCACCCCGACCCGCACCGGCTACACCTTCGCAGGCTGGGAGCCCGAAGTTGCGGCAACGGTCACGCAGACTGTGACCTATGTTGCGAAGTGGGAAGCCAAAAAGGCCAACGTCCACCTCATGATCTTCAAGTCCGGCGATCTGAGCAAGCCGATCGTGGATGTTCCGTACGCCGCCGATAAGCTTGCTGGCGATACGATTGACCTTACGAAGATCGATCCGAGCAGCTATCTCGATTTCGACTTCGAGATCGACGGCGGCTGGTACGACGACGGCATGTTCAACAGCTACAAGCGGTATCTGGACGGTCTGCAGGATAAACCCGCCGGATTGGAGAAGCTGCTGATCACCGGAAACTGGCAGAATCTCAAGCTCATCGTCACCGAGCTGGTTCCTGTCGTTTACTTCGATTCTCTGGAATCGCTGACGGCATATCAGAACGACCACTCCAAGACGGAGGGCATCCTCCGTACCACCAAGGCCCGCGTTGGCTCGGCTCTGCCCACCGCAGACGCGCCCACTGCGACCCGCGACGGCTACACCTTCACCTTCTGGAGCCGCGAAGGCCAGACCACGGACGTCACCGGCCAGACCGTCAACGGCTGGACGAACCTCGTCGCCAACTGGAAGGTCACCCTGCACAACATCTACGCGTATGCAAGACTGAACAGCTATTTTGCACCGCTGACCACGAGCGAGTTCGATACGCCTGTCACGCTGAATGAGGCGACCCTGTCCCGTCTCGGCCTCGGCAGCTACAACAGCCTCGGCTACATTTCTATCGGCAGCTTTACCTTCGATGCAATGCCGCTGACGAGCGATCTGTACTTCGGCGATGACGCAGAGCTGAGCGCAGTTGCTGAGAAGCTGGCGACCGACATCGCCCTCGAAACCGGCGTTTCTGACAAGATCGCCGAGAAGATCGCCTGGACGGCCCTGTACAAGACCGTAAACGAAGAGGACATGGAGCCCGGCTATCCGGCAGAAGCCGGCTACCAGCTCTCCGGCAACCTGAACCTCGCATCCGTTACGTTCAGAGCCGGTGCTGAGAACGTCGAGAATATGCCCGCTGTCAACTACACCTATGACGACGGCGCGATCGACTTCTACGACTTCTACTTCGCTGGCGACACCATCACCCTGCCCACCACTGAGCCGACCCGCGAAGGTTATAGCTTCAAGGGCTGGAGCGTTGAAGTTATTCCGGCTGAAAATGATGCCGACTGCTATGACGCTGACGGCGCAGACGATGCGGCCGATGAAACGCTCCTCAAGGCTGGCGACACCTACACCATCACCGCGGGCGGCGTGATCTTCACTGCACAGTGGGAGAAGAAGACGTTCACAGTCAAGTACTACCTCCCGGATGAAACCGGTGCGTGGGTAGAAAAGAAGATGGACACGGTTGACTCTGTTGACTATGCCACCTACAGCCTGTGGACTCCGAATGCAGAAGATGGTTACGAATTCAGCGGCTGGTATCAGAAACCAGCTGATATTGGCGTAAAAGCTAAGGTCGAAAAGCTGTACATGGCCAAGGAATGGAAGCTCTACGGCAAATTTACGCCCATTGAGTACACCATTCAGTATGTATACAACGACGGCAAGGCCACCAGCACCAACCCCACGACGTACACGGTTGAGAGCGATACCATCACGCTGGCCGATGCGACCGGCGCTGACTGGGGCAAGACGTTCCTTGAGTGGCACGACGAGAACGGCCAGAAGATCACCGAGATCCCCACTGGCTCGACTGGCGACCGCGTTATCACGGCATACTGGAACTGGCCTGTCCATCTCCACTACCTCGATAAGGACAACAACGAGATCGAAAGCGCTACGCTCTATGTCAGCGAGCTTGAACCCGGCGCATGCGTCCTGCCGACCGGCGAAAAGACCGGTTATGACTTCGACGGCTGGTATGAAGCCAAAAAGGATATCGGCACCGCCAGTCACAAGCTGAACGCTCTGTCCATAGCCAAGAAGTGGGAACTCTACGGGCGCTACACGGCAAAGACCGACGTGAGCTACACGGTCAAATACCTGCGTGAAGGCGACAATAAGGTTCTCGCGCCTGAAAAGGTCGTGACCGATCAGACGTTCGACACCGAAGTGACCGAGCAGGCCGCAGACGTGGTCGGCTACACGCCGGACGCACCCAGCAAGACGATGATCCTTGATGAATACAACAAGGTTCTCACGTTCTCCTATTCGGCCAACACCTACGACTACACCGTCCGCCACATCAAGCAGCTGCCCGACGGCTCCTATGACGAGGCAAACGCTGAGGTCGAAACGCTGAGCGGCAAGTTTGAAGCGCTCGCAGTCGTGACTGCGAAGGACTACGGCTCTCACTATCCGACCAACGACGCTGACACGAAGCAGAACATCAAGATCGAAGAGGGTCTGACGATCGATGTCAAGTATGCTCTCGACGAGCATACCCTGACCTTCGAAACCAACGGCGGCTCCGCCATCAACCCGGTCACGGTCCGCCACGGCAATGCAGTTGCAAGACCCGCTGACCCGACCAAGGACAAGTACACGTTCATTGGCTGGTATGCCGACCCCGAATTCACCGAGGAGTATGACTTCGCAACGGTTCTGGAAGCAGACAAGACCATCTACGCCAAGTTTGAACTGACGTCCACTCCGATCGGCGACATCTATGTCCGCTACGACGTCCTGCACATCAAGCAGCTGCCCGACGGCACCTATGATCTGGCCAACGCTGAGGTCGAGCACCTGAGCGCCAAGAAGGACAGCACCGTCACCGCGGTCATCAAGGATTACAGAGCAACGCATCACGTCAATGTCAACCGCACGCTGAGCAAGCTGACCGGCACGGCTATCCAGCCCTACATGGGCGTGGACGGCAAGCCTGTCTACACCATCCTGTCGGTCTACTACGATCTGGACTTCCATACCCTGACGTTCGACACCATGGGCGGCTCCAAGATCGCGCCGGAAACGGTTCGCCATGGCCTGACGGTTGCGAAGCCCAAGGATCCCGTCAACGGCGGCTACATCTTCGACGGCTGGTACACCGACAAGACCTTCAGACATCGCTACGACTTCTCGACCCCGCTGACCGAGGACATCACGATCTATGCCAAGTGGTTCCTGATCGTCCTGCCCGGCGTCACCGTCAAGAAGAACACCCCGAAGCTCAACACCGCTGATCACTTCGCGTATGTCCAGGGTTATCCCGACGGCACCGTGAAGCCCGCAGGCAACATCACCCGCGCTGAGACGGCCGCGATCCTCTTCCGTCTCATGGATGATGCGTCCCGCAAGACCTATTACTCCACCAAGAGCGGCTTCCGCGATGTCGCCTCCGGCAGCTGGTACAACACCTACGTTGCGACTCTGAACAACGCCGGTGTCATCACCGACAGCTCCAACGGCTACTTCCGCCCGAATGAAGCCATCACCCGTGCAGAGCTCGCCGCCATGCTCGCCAAGTTCTCCGAGACGACCAGCGCTGCGAACTACTTCAATGACGTGTCCGCCAAGTACTGGGCGGCCAACGCCATCGCGATCTGCGCCAAGCTCGGCTGGATCACCGGCTATCCCGACGGCACCTTCCGTCCGGACAAAAACGTGACCCGTGCTGAACTCATGGCTATGATCAACCGTGCCACCGGCCGTGCACCCAAGTCCGCCGACGCATTCCTGCCCGGCATGAAGACCTGGAGCGACAACACCGCCGACAAGTGGTACTACCTCGACGTGCAGGAGGCCACCAACAGCCATTCCTACACGGTCAAGGGTTCCGAAACCTGGACGGCTCTGACCTCCGACCCCAACTGGTCGCTGTACGAGTAAGCCACTTCTGACGCAATTCCCCGGTATAATCCAAATCAGCCCCTGCCGCCAATTCGGCGGCAGGGGCTGAAAAATTCCCCCGGCGGCGCAGTCCACGACGGACTGCCGCTGGGGGAAGCTGTTTATTTTTGGACGCTGCGCGTTATAACCGGCCCAGACGGAACTGCTCGATCATTTCACCGGTCAGGCTGATGTGGGAGTGATCCTCCGGCAGCTCGCTGCGCAGATGCCAGCTCGCCTCGGCCAGCTCGGATTCCTGCACGGTGATCCTGTCGCTGCCGTCCAGCTCACAGACGAAGCCCATCAGGAGCGTGTCCGTGAACACCCACGGCTGGGATTTGTAAAAGCGGAGGTTTTTGACCCGGAGGCCAGCCTCCTCCATGACCTCGCGGTGCACCGTGTCCTCAATCGACTCACCGATCTCATTAAAGCCCGCGATGAGGGCATATTTTTTGAACGGCCGACCGCGATAGCGCGTGAGCAGCAGCCGGTCGCCGTCGTGCACCGCGACGATCACAGCCGGGCAGATCTTCGGGTACACCGTGTTTTTGCAATGCGGGCAGACCATGGCGCGCTCGACCGTGCTTTTCTCCATGTGCGCGCCGCATCTGCCGCAGAATTTCTGGGAATCATACCAGCGGTGCAGGCTTTCGCCCGCAGCGGCGGCGAACAGCGCCAGACTCGTCCCGTCCGTCATGGCGCGGAGCGACGAAGAGGGAGCATAGCGGAACGTGTCTGTCTCGCCGGGGTGGGCGGAGACGAGATAATATGCCGTTTCGTCAATGGAAAAGGCGTACTGCGCCTCGCCGCCGTCCGGGATCTCGCACATCCGGGGCAGCGTGAGCGTTTCACCGCTTAAATTACAGTAAACTGTATGATCCGGCTCAAAAATCAGCGCAATATCATCCGGCGACGGTGCTTTCCACGACATTTCATTGTGATACATATGCGGATACAGATCCTGGAGCATAGCTTTCCCTCCTCAGCGCCCGGCGAAGAACACTTCGATCTCCGCCCGGCCTGCCTGTACGCTGCCCTGCGCGAAAAACGGCTTTCCGCCGCCGCGTCCGTGCAGCTGCGCGTTCAGCGCCTTTACCAGCTGCCGCAGATCGCCGTCCTGTTCGCCGACGGCGTATTTATAGCCATCGGCGTCGCTGCCGGCAAAAACAGCCGCACGACCCCCGCAGGCCGTCATGACCAGATCGGTCAGCCGCCGCAGGCTGTCCGGGTTCATCGCAGGCTCAAACAGCAGGACGTTTCCTGCCCCGGCAAGTGCCTGCGCCTTCTGCGCAAACACAGCCTCTTCCAGCCCGGCTGCGCGCTGCTTCTGCGCGGCCTCCGCGTCCAGAAGCCGACGCACGGCGGCAGCCGTCTCCAGCGGCTTCGCCGACAGCAGGCCTGACACGCGCCGGTTCTGCTCGGCAATTTCGCTCAAATAGGCAAGCGCACGTCTGCCGCACAGAATTTCCAGCCGCACGCCGTCATGGAATTTCACGCAGGAGAAAATTTTGATCAGCCCAATTTCCCCGGTGCTGCTTACGTGCGTCCCACAACAGGCGCAGATGTCCGCGCCGGGGATGGTCACGATGCGCACCTGACCGGTCAGCTCCTTCTTGCTGCGGTATGGGATGGTCTTCAGCGCCTCGGCATCCGGGTATGTAACTTCGATCGGGACGTTTTTCCAGACCCACTCGTTGGCCTCGGCCTCGACGGCGGACAGGTCCTCCTGCGTCAGCATACCGGAAAAATCAATGGTCACAAAATCCGCACCCATATGAAAGCCGACGTTTTCATAGCCGAAGCGGCGGTGCACGACGCCGGAGAGAATATGCTCGCCGGAATGCAGCTGCATGAATTCAAACCGGCGGCCATAATCGATTTGACCCTCGACAATCTGCCCCACGGCAAGCGGCTGTTCACAGAAGTGGACGATCTCGCCGCCGCGCTCGTGCGTGTCGGTCACGCGGACACCGGACAGAAAGCCGGTGTCGCCCGGCTGGCCACCGCCCTCCGGATAAAAGCAAGTTCTGTCCAGCACGACATCATAGCCGTGCTTTCCCGGCTGACAGGATACAACGCGCGCTTCAAACGCTGCCTGATGCGCGTCCTGATAATAGAGCTTTTCTGTTGCCATATTGACACCTCTTGTCAGATTTTCAACTATCATAGCACACAATCCGTCAAAATTCCACTGGAATTCGTTCGGATTTTGGTTGACAAACCGGGGAAATCAACCTATTATATAAGTTGGGCGATTTCAAAAGCGCCCGATATTCTGAAACAAAAAGGGGGAAGAACAAATGGACGCAGGAAGTAGTAGCGGCACATCCGCAGGCCGAAGTCGGCCCGAGCACCAGCCGCCTTTGTGCGTCCGGTGCTTGCAGCCCCTGTCATTCTTCGATTGATGTGCCTGCGTTGTGTCTTTACCTTCCTATTCTTTACATTTAGGAGGAACAAGACATGGCAGAAAGCAATTTTTCCCTGCAAAAGACCCTGACCATGCTGCTCGACGAGAAGAAGTATCATTCTCTGCGCGACATCCTCAGCACCATGAATCCCGCCGACATCGCCGCCATTTTTGACGATCTCGATCAGGCGCGCCTGCCGCTTCTGTTCCGGCTTCTGCCGAAGGAGCTGGCCGCCGAAACGTTCGTCGAAATGGAGCCGGAGGCGCAGGAGCTTCTGATTCAGGGCTTCTCGGATTCCGAGCTGAAGGAGGTCATCGACGAGCTTTACGTCGACGACGCCGTCGATATCGTGGAGGAAATGCCCGCGAACGTCGTGCAGCGCATCCTGACCCAGGCCGAGCCGGATATGCGCAAGCAGATCAACGAGATCCTGCGCTACCCGGAGGATTCCGCCGGCTCGATCATGACCACCGAATATGTCTCCCTGCGCCCGAATATGACGGTCGAGGAAGCGATTTTGCGCATCCGCCGCACGGGCATCGACAAGGAGACGATCTACACCTGCTACGTGACGCGCGGCCACAAGCTCATCGGCCTCACAAGCGTCAAGGACCTGCTTCTGTGCGAGGACGACGATGCGACCATCGAGTCCATCATGCAGGAGCACGTCATCACCGTCGGCACGCTCGACGATAAAGAGCAGGTCGCCCAGATGTTCAGCAAGTACAACTTCCTCGCTCTGCCGGTCGTGGACACGGAGAACCGGCTGGTCGGCATCGTAACCTTCGACGACGCCATGGACGTCATGGAAGACGAGGCCACGGAGGACATGGAAAAGATGGCCGCTATGCTGCCGTCCGAACACCCGTATATGCGTTCGACCCCTGTCGAGATCTGGAAAAACCGTATCCCGTGGCTGCTGCTGCTGATGGTTTCGGCGACGCTGACGGGCATCGTCATCACAAGATTTGAAAACTCGCTGGCTGCCCTGCCGTGCCTCACGGCGTTCATCCCCATGCTGATGGACACCGGCGGCAACTCCGGCTCGCAGGCCTGCGTGTCCATCATCCGCGGCATCAGCCTGAATGAGATCGAATTCCGCGACCTGGGACGCGTGGTCTGGAAGGAGATCCGCGTGTCCGTCCTCTGCGGCGTGTGCCTGGCAATCGCCTGCTTCGCGAAGATCATCGTGGTCGATATGCTGCTGTTAAAGAGCGAGAGCGTGACGTATCTGGTAGCCTTTGTCGTCTGCGCGACGATGGCCGTGACGGTCTGCCTTGCCAAGATCGTCGGCTCAACGCTGCCGCTGCTGGCTAAAAAGCTCGGCTTCGACCCGGCTGTGATGGCCTCGCCGATCATCACGACGATCGTGGACTTCCTGTCCCTGCTTGTCTATTTCGCTTTTGCGACCGCAATGCTCGGCATCGGATAAAAAACCGCCCGCTGCACATAATGTGCAGCGGGTTTTTGTGCAAAAACGGCAAAAAACAGACGCAGTTGGTAGGGGCGGGGCTCTGCTCCGCCCGGCGGAAAACGCTGCGTTCGCGTGAGAACTTGCGGCAAATTCGTATGCAGTTACCCACTTGGTTGTAGGGGCCGACGACTCTGTCGGCCCTGAAAATGCTGCGAA
>OHEG01000818.1_pt1 | contig 13835 bp, 10 predicted proteins | sample 1567181 | NCBI WGS metagenome assembly OHEG01 (sample SAMEA3879534, study PRJEB24766) | human gut metagenome | biome: human-associated habitat; feature: feces | place: USA | collected 1985/1987 | reverse complement strand
CCGTCCAAGCTGAGGACGGAACTGGGGGATACCTTTTTTGTCACCCTGGGCGTCAACTGCGGTCACCGCTGTCTCACCGTCTACACTGCCGAGGAATGGAAGCGCCTTTCGGATAACTACAATGCCATGAGCATTTCCCAGCGCTCCGGCGCAACCAGCCTGATTTTTATGAACGCCGCCGAATGCAGCCCGGATAAGCAGTACCGTTTCAGCCTGACGCAGTTTCTCTTAAGCTACGCCGGAATTGAACGGGAGGTCATGATCGTCGGCCGGGCGGGACAGGCGGAGATCTGGGACGCGAAGGAATTCGCCGACTTTGAGCGGGAAAACCTGACCCCGGAGAAGCTGCTGGCGTCCCTGGAGGCGATCGGCCTATGAGTGAATTTCATCATGTTTCCGTGCTGTTAGAGGAATGCATCGAGGGGCTTGCCATCAAGCCCGACGGCATTTATGTGGACGGAACGTTAGGCGGCGCGGGACATTCCAGCCGCATTGCCGCGAAGCTCACCACCGGACGGCTCATCGGCATCGACCGGGATGAGACGGCCATTGCCGCCGCGCAGGAGCGTCTGGCGGACTACGGGGACCGGGTGACGCTGGTCCACAGCAATTTTGACCGCATCGGCGACATCCTCGCCGACTTGCACATAGACGGGGCGGACGGTATGCTGTTCGACCTGGGCGTTTCCTCCCCACAGCTGGACGACGCGGAACGGGGCTTCAGCTATATGCACGACGCGCCGCTGGATATGCGGATGGACCGGACGGCGTATCTCACCGCCCGGGAGGTGGTGAACAGCTGGAGCTATGAGGAGCTGCGGCGCATCCTGTTTGAGTACGGCGAGGAGCGCTACGCGCCGGCCATCGCCAAGCGGATCGTACAGCACCGGGAGCAGCAGCCTATCGAGACAACGCTGGAGTTGGTGGACATCATCAAGTCCGCTATGCCGCCACAGGCGCTGCGGGAGAAGCAGCACCCGGCCAAGCGGAGCTTTCAGGCCATACGCATCGCCGTCAACGGCGAGCTGGACGCCCTGCCGCCCATGCTGGAGGCGGCCGCGGCGCATCTGAACACAGGCGGGCGGCTGGCGGTGATCTCCTTCCACTCGCTGGAGGACCGGATCATCAAGAAAACCTTGCAGGAGCTGGCCACCGGCTGCATCTGCCCGCCGGAGTTCCCGGTGTGCGTATGCGGCAGGAAGCCGAAGCTGAAGCTGGTGAGCCGGAAGCCCATCGTATCCGGCGAAGAGGAACTGGCACACAACCCCCGCGCACGCAGCGCCAAGCTGCGGGTGGCGGAGAAGGTATAACAGCAAAGCATCGGCGGAAAAGAGCCACATCCGGCGAGTTATTTTTCGCCGAGACGCGGCGCAGACGTGCAGCCATACTTTGTGTATGGCAAGCGGCTGCAACAAAGTATCGGCGGAAAAGAACCGACGGAGGAAGGAGGGAGTTTTACATGGCCAACTATCATCACGGCGCCACCTACGGCAGCCTGGCATATGATCTGGACGCGCTGGCGCGGGAAAAGCAGCTGGACGAGGCCGGAAAGCTCCCTCAGAAGAAGGTACGGCCGGCGCAGCCGGAGGTACAGCCGGTACAGCGGCGGCAGACCGCGGCACGGGCCGCGGTGCGGCCCTCCCCTGTTCTGCTGCTGGGAACGGTGCTGGTGGTGGGCATGGTCATCGCGCTGATGCTGTGCTATGTGAAGCTGACCGGCATTTCCGATAATGTGTCCTCCATCAAGCGGGAGATCTCCGCCCTGGAGGAGGAGCACGTGGCGCTGCTGACGGCGTATGAGCGCACCTTCGATCTGGCCACCGTGAAGGCGGCGGCGGAGGCGGCGGGTATGTCCAAGCCCAGCAGCGGCCAGATACAGTACATCGACCTGTCCGGTGCGGACAGCGTGGAGGTATACGCCGCGGGCGGCGCGGCGGCGCTGAACGGCTTTACCGAAAAGGCAGAGTCGCTGTGGGCGTATGTACTGGAATATTTCCGCTGAGGGAAAGTATAGTATAAGCGCGAGGAGTAAGAAGGCGACTTCTTGCTCCTTGCTTGGTCTATAACAGCAGGGCGCGGCGGCGCCGGAGCAGGGTCCGACGGCAAAACAGGAGGCACTATCGTGGCAGAAAACCGAAATTCCAACCGAAAAAACGAGAACGTACGGCGGGCCAACCGGATCATTCAGACCCGATCCTTTGTACTGATGATCCTGATGGGCGTCGTGATGTTCGTGCTGCTGTTTTTCCGGCTGTTCGACCTGCAGATCACCCGGCATGAGGAATTGCAGGGCAAGGCTGTGAACCAGCAGACACGGCGGACGGTGGTGACGGCTAACCGGGGCACCATCTATGACGCCGGCGGCAACATTCTGGCGATCTCCTCCAGCGCGGAGACCATCATTCTCTCCCCGCTGGAGATCGACAACGCGGTGAACGACACGGAAGATCCCGTCAGCTGGACGAAGGAGTCGCTGGCGGCAGGGCTGGCGGAGATCCTGGGCAAGGACGCCTCGGCCATCCGGAAACGGATGGACAACGTGAAGTCCCAGTATGAGGTCATACAGCTGCGGGCGGACGAGGACACGGCGGCCAAGGTGCGCTCGTATGTGGACGAGAACAAAATCGCGGGCGTACACCTGGTGGCGGACACGAAGCGGTACTATCCCTACGGCTCGCTGGCGGCGCAGGTCATCGGCTTCGTGGGCGACGAGAACACGGGGCTGTATGGGCTGGAGGCCTATTACGAGAAGGAGCTGGAGGGGCAGAGCGGACTGGTCATCTCCTCCAAGGATCAGGCGGAGAACGATATGCTGTATACCTATGAGCAGTATTTCGCCGCCAAGAACGGCAGCGACCTGACGCTGACGCTGGACACCACCATCCAGTACTATCTGGAAAAGGGCATCGAGAGCATGGTGGATAAGTTCTCCGCCGCCAACGGCGCCAGCGGCATCGTGATGGACGCCAAGACCGGCGGCGTACTGGCCATGGCGTCGTATCCCAACTACGATCTGAACGACTTTCTGACCGTCAGCGACCAGACGCTGCAGGAGCGTATCGAGCGCGGGGAGAGCACCGTGGCCGATATGCAGCTGCTGCAATGGCGCAACAAGGCGCTGAACGACACCTACGAGCCGGGCTCCACGTTTAAGATCCTGACCCTGTCTGCGGCGCTGGAGGAGGGCGTGGTGGATAAGACCACCACCGTCAACTGCGGCGGCAGCGTCAACATCTCCGGGTATACCATCCACTGCTCCAACAAGAACGGCCACGGCCTGCAAACACTGGTGCAGTCGGTGGGGAACTCCTGCAACCCGGCGTTCATCAACTACGGGCTGCGGATCGGCAGCGAGAAATTCTATGAATATATGCGCTCCTTCGGCCTGATGAACACCACGGGCATCGACCTGGGCGGCGAGGCCGTGGGCGTGTTCGCCGCGGACAGCAGCTTCACCCAGCTGGATCTGGCCTGCTACGCCTTCGGCCAGAACTTCACCGTGACGCCCCTGGCGCTGATCGCGGCGCAGGCGGCCTGCATCAACGGCGGGTATCTGCACACACCGTATCTGGTGGAGCGCATCACCGACAGCGACGGGAACGTGACCTATCGCCACGACGACACGCCGGTGCGGCAGGTCATCAGCGAGCAGACCTCCGCCACGGTGCGGGAGTGCCTGGAATACGTGGTGGCCAGCGGCACCGGCAAGAACGGCCAGGTGGCGGGCTACCGCATCGGCGGCAAGACCGGCACGGCCGATAAGGGCCAGACCGGCGACGTGGTGGTGTCGTTCCTGTGCTTCGCGCCGGCGGACGATCCGCAGGTCATTATGCTCATCACCATGGACACCCCCAGCCGCGCCACGGGGACCTACGTCTCCGGCGGCAACATGGTGGCACCCACCGCCAGCACCGTCATGGCGGAGATCCTGCCCTATCTGGGCGTGGAGCCCAGCTACTCCGCAGAGGAGCTGCTGGGCATGGACACCACGGTGCCCAACGTCATCGGCATGAGCGTGGAGGAGGCCAAGGCGAAGCTGAAGGACCGCGCGCTGAGCTATAAGATCGTGGGCGACGGCGAGACCATCACCGACCAGACGCCGGCCGGCGGCGCCATCATCCCCGGCAAGTCCAGCGTTATCCTGTACGTCGGCGAGGAGAAGTCCACGGACAAGTGCGTGGTGCCGCATCTCATCGGCAAGACACCCTCAGAGGCCAACACCACCGCCACGGCGGCAGGGCTGCTGATACGGTTCTCCGGCACCACGGGCAGCGAGTCCAGCTCCGTCCGGGTACTGAGCCAGTCCATCGACGAGGGTACGGAGGTGGAGGCCGGCACGGTCATCACCGTGCAGCTGGGCGACACGTCCGTGACGGACTGACGCCACACGTTTTGCGCCCAACAGAGCACATGGTTCCCTTTTGTCCGCGGACGAAATGTGGTAGAATAGTGTATATACCATTATGCACAGACGCAAAGGAGAGTTGATGATGAAGCTGCGTGAGCTGTTGAACGGGCTGGATATTCTGGAAACAAACGCCGAGCTGGATAGCGATATCCGGGAGGTACGGTACGACTCGCGGCTGGTGGAATCGGGCGATCTGTTCATCGCCGTCACCGGCGCGGAGACGGACGGACATAAATATATTCCCATGGCACGGGAGAAGGGCGCTGCCTGCGTGCTGTGCGAGCGCGCGCCGGAGGACGGCGCGCCCTTCGTCCGGGTGGCGGACAGCCGCCGGGCGCTGGCGGTGGTGGGCGGCAATCGCTTCGATCACCCCGCACGGGAGATGACCATGATCGGCATCACCGGTACCAGCGGCAAGACCACCAGCACCTACCTCATCAAGAGCATTCTGGAACAGAAGGCCGGGGCCAAGGTGGGCCTGATCGGCACGATACAGAATATGATCGGCGACCGGGTGCTGCACACCGAGCGCACCACGCCGGAGTCCTTCGAGCTGCAGAAGCTGCTGCGGGAGATGGCCGACGCAGGCTGCACCCATGTGGTGATGGAGGTGTCCTCCCACGCACTGATGCTGGACCGGGTGTACGGCATACCCTTCGCGGTGGGCATTTACACCAACCTGAGCCGGGACCATCTGGACTTCCACAAGACCATGGAGGCCTATTGCGACGCCAAGGCGCTGCTGATGCGGCAGTGCGACGTGGGCATCTACAACGCCGACGACCCCTGGGCGGAACGGCTGATGGCCGATGCCACCTGCCGCCGGCGGTTCTCCTACTCCGTGAACGGTCAGGCGGACCTGATGGCGAAAAACGTGGCGCTGGAGCCCGGCTGCGTGGATTTTGACGCGGAGGCGGACACGGAATGGTGCCACGTCCACGTGGGCATACCGGCGCTGTTCACCGTGTACAACACGCTGGACGCCATGGCCTGCTGCTGGAACCTGGGCGTGCCGCTGGCGGAGTGTGCCAACGCACTGGCGAAGAACCACGGCGTGAAGGGCCGGATGGAGATCATCCCTACGCCGGGAACGGGCTACACCGTGCTGAACGACTATGCCCACAAGCCGGACGCGCTGGAAAAGGTGCTGCAATCCGCCAAGGCCTTCGCCAAGGGGCGGGTGGTGGCGCTGTTCGGCTGCGGCGGCGACCGGGATAAGACGAAGCGGCCCGTGATGGGTGAGATCGGTGCAAGGCTGGCAGACTTTGTCATCGTCACCAGTGACAACCCCCGGACGGAGAAGCCGGAGGCCATTATCGACGACATTCTGGTGGGACTGAAGGGCTATGACACACCCTATGCGGTGATCCCCGACCGGGTGGCCGCCATTCACTACGCCATGGACCACGCCCAGCCGGGCGACGTGATCGTACTGGCCGGCAAGGGCCACGAGGATTACCAGGAGATCGACCACAAGCACTATCCCATGGATGAACGGGTCATCGTGGCCGAGCACCTGAAGGAAACGCAGAAATAAAGAAAAGACCTCCGCGCGGCGCGGAGGGAAGGAGCAAGATAGTATGGGAATTATGGAGATCGTGCTGCCTGTCGCGGTATGCTTTATCGTCACCGCCATCGCAGGCAAGCTGCTGATACCGGCGCTGGTAAAGCTGAAGGCGGGACAGTCCATCAAGGAGATCGGGCCCTCCTGGCATATGACGAAGCAGGGCACCCCCACCATGGGCGGGCTGATGTTCATCATCGGCATCGGCCTCACCATCGTCGTGTTGGGCTGGCAGCGGATGATGGCCGGCAGCTTCGTACACCTGTATGTGTACCTGTTCGCGCTGGTATTCGGCGTTATCGGATATATCGACGACTATCAGAAGGTGAAGCACCACCAGAACACCGGCCTGACCGCGCCGCAGAAGTTTATTTTGCAGCTGGCGGCGGCGGTGGCGTTCCTGTGCCTGATGCGGTACGAGGGGATGCTGAGCCCCAACCTGTATATTCCCTTCTGGAACACCCACATCGTGCTGCCGTGGATCGTGTATCTGGTGTTCGCGGCCTTTGTGATCGTGGGCACCGTCAACGCCGTGAATATCACGGACGGTCTGGATGGACTGAGCAGCAGTGTGACCGTGCCGGTGGGTCTGTTCTTCCTGGTGATGGCGGTGATCTGGCCCGGCTTCGAGCAGCTGGGGCTGTTCTCCGGCGCACTGGTGGGCGGTCTGCTGGGGTTCCTGCTGTACAACCACTATCCGGCCAAGGTGTTCATGGGCGATACGGGGTCGCTGTTTCTGGGCGGCGCCGTGGCGGCGCTGGCCTTCGCCTATGATATGCCGCTGGTGCTGATCCTGGTGGGCATCGTGTATATCTGCGAGACACTGAGCGACATTATCCAGGTGGGCTATTTCAAACTGACCCACGGCAAGCGCATCTTCAAGATGGCGCCGCTGCACCATCACTTCGAGATGTGCGGCTGGAAGGAGACCAAGGTGGTGGCGGTGTTCACCGCCGTCAGTGTGATCGGCTGCGTCATCGCCTATCTGGCCGTGTGCCAGCGCTTCAGCTTCTAAGGCTTCGCACTATTTTCACAGGGAAGGAGGGAGACTATGACACGGGAGGAACAGCGCGCCCGGAAGGCCCAGCAGGAACGGATGCGGCAGGTGGAGCGCCGGCATAAGGAAGCCGCCCGCGGGCAGATGGATCTCCCCTTCCTGATCCTGACGCTGCTGCTGACGGTCATCGGCCTGATCATGCTGTTTTCCGCCAGCTTTCCCCGGGCCTATTACGACACCGGGGACGGCACCTACTACTTCAAGCGGCAGGCCGCCTTCGCGGCGCTGGGTCTTGTGGCCATGTTCATCGTCAGCAAGATCAACTATCAGCGCTGGCGCGGCGCGGGACGGCTGCTGGTGGGGCTTGCGCTGTTTCTGCTGATTCTGGTCATTATCCCCCACAACCCGCTGGCCATCACCTCCAACAACGCCACCCGGTGGCTGGGCATCAAGGGCGTGTTCCAGTTCCAGCCGTCGGAGATCGCCAAGTTAGCGGTCATCGTGTACTTCTCTGACACCATCTCCAAAAAGCGGGAGAAGATGCTGACCTGGCGGCAGGGCATCCTGCCCTATGTGGCGCTGCTGGCGGTCATCGGCGTGCTGATGATGCTGGAACCGCACCTGTCGGGCACCGTTCTGATCTTCGCCACCGGCGCGGTGCTGATGATCGTGGGCGGCATACAGGGCTGGCTGGTGGCGGCGGGCGTCGGCGGCATCAGCGCACTGGGCTTTCTGTTCATCAAGCTGGCGGAGGCCGGCGTCATCAAGTACGGCGCGGCGCGCATCGAGATGTGGCACAACCCGTGGGAGGACTATTACGGCGACGGCTACCAGCTGGCGCAGAGCCTGATCACCATCGGCTCCGGCGGCCTTTTGGGCGTGGGCCTGGGCCGGGGACGGCAGAAGTTCCTGTACCTGCCGGAACAGTACAACGACTTCATCTTTTCCGTGATCTGCGAGGAGCTGGGGCTGATCGGCGCGTGTGTTATCATGCTGATCTTCTCCATGCTGATACTGCGGGGCTTCTGGATCGCGCTCCACGCCCGGGACCGGTTCGGCGCGCTGCTGACGGTGGGCGTGATGACCCATCTGGCCTTGCAGACATTTCTGAACATCGCCGTGGTGTCGGGCTTCGTGCCCACCACGGGCATCTCCCTCCCCTTCTTCAGCTACGGCGGCACGGCGCTGTGTTTGCAGCTGGTGGAGATGGGCATCGTGCTGAGCGTATCGCGGCAGATACCGGCGGCACGGGCGGGATAAAAGCGCAAAATCCGACAACAAATCGTAATATTTGACAGATAAAATACAGAACGTATCGAATTTTTAGGTATAAGCCGCCCAAGGCGGCTGGCAGGAGCAACCGTATGAGAGTGATATTTACCTGCGGCGGCACCGCGGGACACGTAAACCCTGCCCTTGCGTTGGCGGGGTATATGAAGGAGAAAGATCCGGAGACGGCCGTGCTGTTCGTGGGCACGCCCACGGGCATGGAGCGTGAGCTGGTGGCCAAGGCGGGGTACGACTACGCCGCGGTGGAGGTCAGCAGCTTTCAGCGGAAGCTGAATGCGGCGGGCATACGCCACAACCTGCACACGGTGCGGGTGCTGGCGTCCTCCGGACGGCAGGCGCGGGCCATCCTGCGGGATTTCAGGCCCGACCTGGTGGTGGGCACCGGCGGCTATGCCAGCTATCCCATGGTAAAGGCAGCGGCCAGGGCACACCTCCCCACGGCGGTGCACGAGAGCAACATGGTGCCGGGGCTGACCACGAAGCTGCTGGAGAACTACGCCGACGTCATCATGGTGGGCTTTGAGGACTGCCGGCAGCACTACAAGCACCCGGAGCGCATCGCCGTCACCGGGACGCCGGTGCGGGGGGACTTCTTCCGGCTGAGCCGGGAGGAGGCCCGGAAAAAGCTGGGCTTTGACGACGAGGCACCCCTTGTGGTATCCTTTTGGGGAAGCCTGGGCGCCAGCCACATGAACGAGTGCATGGTGGACTTCTTCCGCCGGGAGGACGCAGAGGGCTATCCCTTCCGCCACATCCACGCGGTGGGCAAGGGCGGCTGGGAGGCCATGGAGCAGAAGCTGCGGGAGCTGGGACTGCCCAAGTCCGACCGGCTGGACGTGCGGCAGTATATCTATGACATGGATGTGGTGATGGCGGCGGCGGACGTGGTGCTGTGCCGCGCCGGGGCCTCCACCATCAGTGAGCTGACGGCGCTGGGCAAGCCCACGGTGATGGTGCCGTCACCCTATGTGACCAACAACCATCAGGAGAAGAACGCGCGGCTGCTGGAAAAGCACGGCGGCGCGGTGGTCATCACGGAGCCGGAGAGCACCGGAGACGGGCTGTATAAGGCCGTGGAGGCCATTCTCTCCGATAATGAAAAGCGCATCTCCATGGCCCGGGCCATGAAGGAGCTGGGTATCCCCGACGCCACGGCGCGTATCTACGACACGGTCATGGCGCTGGTGCGGAAGTAAGGGAGTCACCCCTCTCCCCTGTCCGTTCATACAATGGCATAGCTGTTGGATGGACGGGAAAGGGAGGGCACATGAGGTATATCACCATAGAGGGCGGCACGCCGCTGCGGGGCGAGGTAGCGGTGCAGGGCGCGAAAAACAGCGTACTGCCCATTCTGGCCGCCACGCTGCTCAGCGGGGATGTGTGCCGCATTGAGGGCTGTCCGCACCTGAGCGATGTGGACTCGGCGGCAGATATCCTGCGGTACTTAGGCTGCGCTGTGCAGTGGGACGGAGACGACCTGCTGGTGGACAGCACCACACTGACGCGGTGCGACATACCCCAGACACTGATGCGGCGGATGCGGTCGTCCGTGATCTTTCTGGGGGCGATACTGGCGCGGTGCGGCTGGGCGGAGTTGAGCTATCCCGGCGGGTGCGAGCTGGGGCCGCGGCCCATCGACCTGCACCTGGCGGCCCTGCGGGCGCTGGGGGCGGATATCGACGACGCAGGCGGGACCCTGCGGTGCCGGGCACGGAGGCTGACCGGCTGCCAGATCGTGCTGGCCACGCCCAGCGTGGGCGCCACGGAGAACGCCATGCTGGCCGCCTGCGGCGCGGAGGGCGAGACGGTGATCTGCAATGCGGCACGGGAACCGGAGATCGCGGACTTACAGGACTTTTTGTGCGCCATGGGCGCGGAGGTGCGGGGCGCGGGCGGCTCGGTCATCACGGTGACGCCGAAGCGCCCGCTGCACGGGTGCGTGCACCGGGTGATACCGGACCGGATCGTAGCGGCCACCTATCTGTGCGCGGCGGCAGCCGCCGGCGGAGAGGTCACGCTGCGGAACACGGAGCACCGGCACCTGGCTGCGGTGACCACGGTATTGGACCAGGCGGGCTGCGGCGTCCGCTGCGGCGAGGGGTACATACAGCTGACGCGGACAGGGCCGCTGCGGGCCGTGCCGCCGGTGCGGACGGCGCCGTATCCGGGGTTCCCCACCGACTGCCAGGCCATACTGATGGCGGCGCTGCTGCAGGCGCAGGGCACCACGGTGTTTGTGGAGAATATCTTTCAGAGCCGGTACCGGCACGTGCCGGAGCTGGCACGCATGGGCGCGGACATCCGGACCGAGGGGCGGGTGGCAGTGGTATGCGGCACGGAACGGCTGCACGGCACGGAGGTAGTGGCCACTGACCTGCGGGGCGGCGCAGCGCTGGCGGTAGCCGGGCTGGCCGCCGAGGGCATGACCACGGTGCAGGGCATCGGCCACATCCAGCGGGGCTACGCGGACCTGGCCGGGGACCTGCGGGCGCTGGGCGCCCGGATCACAGAGCAATAGACGAGACAGCAGAAACAGCGGAGGAGCACGGACGATGGCAAGGCGCAGACGGTACAACCATAAGCGGCGGAGAGGAAGCCTGAGCTTCCTCTACAAGCTGCTGGCTTTTGTGCTGATCTGCACCGCCATCTCTCTGGCTCTGACGCTGTTTTTCCGTATACGCAGCATCGAGGTCAGCGGCAACGACCGCTATACCCGGCAGGAGATCATCGACGCGGCGGGCGTCAGCGAGGGGGACAATATGTTCCTGATGAACAAGTACAGCGCGGCGGAGCGCATCCGCAAGGCGCTGCCGTATATCGAGACGGTGCAGTTCCGGCGGTCGCTGCCGGACGGGCTTTCCATCATCGTGACGGAGTGCGCGGACCCGGCGGCCATCGTGCAGGACGGGAAAGCGTACCTGCTGTGCGACACGGGGAACATCGTGGACGAGGTAACGCCCGCTGCCGCGAAGCAGCGGATGCAGGTAAAGGGCCTGACGCTGACAGACCCGGCGGTGGGTCAGCCGGCAAAGGCGGCGGAGGGGCAGGAGCTGGCACTGGAGCAGCTGCTGACGCTCATGCAGGCGCTGGACCAGCGCGGCATGACGGCGGACGTATCGCTGCTGGATATGAGCGACCCGGCACAGCTGACGCTGCGGTATCTGGGACGGTTCGACGTGCAGCTGCCCCGGGAGGCCGACTACGGCTACAAGCTGGACTATCTGATGGCCGTGGTGAAGAAGCTGGAGGTCAACGAAAAGGGCGTTATCAATATGATGCAGGAGGGGAAGGCACGGTTCATTCCGGAGTGATGCCGCGCGTACCGCACCGCATCGAGGGCGCTGCGCAGGTGCTTCATGCTCCCGGCACAAAACTTTTTCGGTAAATTAAGTGCTTACACTTGACGCTTGCGCCAATTCGTAATACAATACAAGATATAGCATTTACCAGGAGATAATCCGTCATTTTCATACAAATTATGGCAGGAGGAGCAGACATGGCTTTTGGATTGGAAACCGGCCCGGAGAACGTTGTCAGCATCAAGGTCGTGGGCGTAGGCGGCGGCGGAAACAACGTGGTCAACCGCATGGTACGCAGCGGCGCGCAGGGCGTTGATTTTGTCGCAGTCAACACAGACAAGCAGGCGCTGAATGCCTCCAGCGCTACCTATAAAATTCAGATCGGCGAGAAGCTGACCGGCGGTAAGGGTGCGGGTTCCAACCCGGATGTGGGCCGCAAGGCCGCGGAGGAGAGCCGCAACCAGATGGCCAAGGCGCTGGAAAACACCGACATGGTGTTCATCACCGCCGGCATGGGCGGCGGCACCGGCACCGGCGCGGCACCCGTGGTGGCTGAGATCGCCCGGGAGGCAGGCATTCTGACCGTGGGCGTGGTGACCAAGCCCTTCGGCTTTGAGGGACGCCGCCGCATGACCCAGGCGGAACAGGGCATTGAGGAGCTGCGGAGCAAGGTGGACTCGCTGGTCATCATCCCCAACGAGCGTCTGAAATACGCCACCGACCAGAAGATCACCTTTGCCAACGCCTTTGAGATCGCGGACGACGTGCTGCGCCAGGCGGTGCAGTCCATCTCTGACCTGATCCGCGACACCGGGTTCATCAACCTGGACTTCGCGGACGTGACCGCCATTATGAAGGACGCGGGTCTGGCCCACATGGGCGTGGGCCGCGCGGCCGGCAAGGGCAAGGCCGAGGAGGCCGCCAAGATGGCCATCTCCTCCCCCCTGCTGGAGACCTCTATCAACGGTGCACGGGGCGTGCTGATCAACGTCACCGGCTCCATGGACATCGGTCTGGAGGAGGTGGAGCAGGCCGCCACGCTGGTGCAGCAGGCGGTGCATCCCGACGCGCTGACTATCTTCGGCGCCGCCTTCGACGAGACGCTGGACGATGAGATCCGCGTGACCGTCATCGCCACGGGCTTTGACGAGGCGCAGCAGGCCGCCAATGCCGCTGCTGTGACCCAGCCCGCACAGACGGAGAACAGCGGCGCGCCCCAGCCCCTGGACGAGGTGAAGGGTGAGCAGGGTCAGGACGAGATGGACAAGTCCTTCGACGAGATCCTGCGGATATTCAATAAGGATAAGTTCTGAGAAACAGGCCCCCCGGCTTCGCCGGAGGGCCTGTCTATATAGAGCAAATAGCCTCCCCCACAGGGGAGGCTTTTGTATCACCATTGTGCAAGGTCAACGGGAACGACGACCTCTTTATCCATGCCGGAGAAGAGCAGGTAAGTCTCCTCCGTAAGCTCCTCCATCGGCGACAGGTCATACGTGCATATGAACACATTGTCGTCGGTGTCTGAAACGACAACATCCTCGGGATAGCACCAGTTTTCAAAGCCGTCGTCGTCCACCCAGATAAGGTCGGGGAAGGTCTGGTAGTCCCCCTCCTCCACCACATAGGCCAACAGGGACAGGTTCTCGTGGTCCAGCTCGGTATAGGCCACCACAAAGGCACCGCCCTCCAAGGTGAAGCATTCGCCCATCTCCGCGTACTCCCGCGCCGACGCTACCGCCTCACCGACGTACTCCGGAGTGCTCCAGTCGTAGTCGGGCATCGGCTCATTGCGGTCAAAGATGTCACCGGACACGCCGCGCAGCGTGTTGATAAGCCCGATCAGGACGCTTACCGCGATCACGGCGCCTATCACGCCGGAAGCGGCATTCTTCTTCGGTACGTGCCACTGGATATGGGGCCGGGGGCGGCGGGTCTGGTTTTCATAGCAAACCTTCTCTTCGTGGCACTCCTTCTGCTCGTAGCAGACCTTCTCCTGTTCGGCGTAGTGGACGTCGCCGCCGGCGTCCACCCACTCCCGGCGGGGCGGGCGGTTATAGGCACCGCATTTGGGGCAGAAGCCCTCACGGGAATCATAGGTCTTGCCGCAGGCCTTGCAGCGGATGGCAGGCATAGGCGGTCCTCCCTTCTGTGTGTTTGGATCTATTATACAGCAGATCGGGCAGATTGTCTATCATCCTTGGGTTGCGGCGAAAAAAAGGTGGGAAACCTGAAGTTGCACCGCGCGGACGCGCCCACCCCGTCGGGGTGGGCGCGTCT
>OHEG01000817.1_pt1 | contig 13844 bp, 11 predicted proteins | sample 1567181 | NCBI WGS metagenome assembly OHEG01 (sample SAMEA3879534, study PRJEB24766) | human gut metagenome | biome: human-associated habitat; feature: feces | place: USA | collected 1985/1987 | reverse complement strand
CCCGCCGTTTCGGCGGAGGGGGCGCGGCGCGGCATCGACAGCGGCAACGGCACTGATATCGGCGCCGGCAACGGCGGGCAGAGGCCCCGGAAGGCTGCCTCGGGGCTCCGGAATGTGCCCTGCAAAAGCCTCCACGGCGGATTCCGCCCGAAAAAAATCTTTTTTTCGACACAAATCCGTCGAAAATTTGGCGATTTCAAATATTAACTCTATATTTGCACACCCGAAATGAGAAATTCGGCAGTGTCGCCCAGGTGGTGAAATTGGTAGACACGCTACTTTGAGGTGGTAGTGGTCGAAAGGCTGTGCAAGTTCGAGTCTTGTCCTGGGCACTGAAAACAACTCGTTGGAGCAATCCGACGAGTTTTTTTGTTTTATCCCCCCCTCCCTACGCGACACGCGGTGCATGTCCTCTCCACCCATCCGCGAATGGGGCATCCGATTTTCCGAAAGTCGGAATACAAAAAAGCGGCGGCATAAAATGCCACCGCCTGCCCGCACAGCCGGACCCGGAAAGAGGGGGCAGGGTGCACCCCGCCATCTTGCGCTGTTCCCGTGATTATCTGCGACCCCCGCCGAGCACCACTCCGAGCGTAAGCCCGAAATGGCGATTGGCCCGCTCCTGCAGCTTGTAGTCGAACGTCACCCGCAGGTGGTGAAACAGCTCCACGCCGATACGCGGCATGAAACAGAAAGAGCCCGTCCTGGTCCCCGTCGAGAATCCGCCCCAGTTGGGCTGCGAGTCATCAAAGGCAATCGGAGCCGAATGATTCAGAAAGGCATACCCCAAGCCAATGCCGGCAAAGAATGAAATGTTCCCCTGACGCCGGAAATTGCAATCCGTCACAGCCATCACGTTCCATGTCCTGAACTTCAGCTGTCCGGCATTGACGGACTCCCGGTGGAAAATCGTCCCTCCGGCCTGCAGGCCGACATCCAGCGGAAGGCGCTGCACATTGTATCGCGCCTCGGCGTAAAAAGTCGCACCGAGCTTGTTCTCGTCGAAATTCAGTTTATCGGCTCCGAAAGAGATGCCCCCGCCAATTTCTCCCTCGACACGGCCAACCTTACGCGCAGCAGCTGCGGATTGGCCGGTTTGAGCATTACCCTGCATGAAACATAGCAAGGCAAATGCAATGATTAGCTTTTTCATACACGCGAAGTGGTAAACGCCGGTAAATATACCTGTTTTTTTTTAACGGCACAAGCGCATCATCGGGTATTTGAACAGCTTCCGCATATGCGCCCTTGCCCGACAGAGACATCTTTTGCCGGCGAAAAACCCGAAATCCCCGTCCTGGATGCTGAAGACCCCGTCAAACGAACGTTCGACGCGTTTTTTTCGTCATCGCCCCCATCCGGGCGCAGGGAAGGCAAAGCCGGGCAATCGGGCCGCGCCCCTCCGGGTCCCGTCCGCGCCGGCATGCGCGCCGCCTCAAAAGGCGCGGCATCCCTCCGTCGGTCCGCAAAACGGTCCAAAGAGCTTCGGTACCCGACCGGAAAGGGCGCCGGGACATCCGCCCCATCGGGAAAGAACGGAACGGGCATCGACCGCGCACGGATTACAATCCGAAACCGAATGAAGCACAACAGATAAACAACGGAATATCAACACCCAAAAATTGTAACAAATCGACATAAATCCATATAATATAAACAGTTCCGATACGGCACCCTCACCGGCCAGATACTTACAATTTATAATATAAATGTCCCGCATCGCAAGGTCGCAGGCCCTGCGGCGCAGCACGCCGGGGCACGAGGTTTCGGGCAAAAACAGGCGCGGTTCCGGCTCGGAGGCAGGTCCGCGCACCGCAGCAACTCCGCCGAAAGAGCCGCAAGGCAGTAACTCCGCAGAAACAGCCTCTCCGGGCAAGGCCCGGTGCCGGCTTTTCAAACGATTGATATAGAATGATATATACACACAAAACATTCACTCCGAATCTCGGAGGTCCGCAAAAGAGATGTCCGAAGACGCAGCCCGACTTTGTCCTCACGGCCGGGCCGGGCTGCAAGCGGAGAAAGTAGAAATCAAAAACAATATTTGGATTTTCCGCATAAGTTTTCTACTTTTGTTAGGTAATTAGCTACTACGAAAATGTAAGCAGCCGTCCGAAAAGGGCCCGAAAGAGGCTGCCGGAGCCGCTCCGAAGTCCCGCGCGACAAACGGGGAAAGCGGCGGTCCCGAGACCGCAAAAGCCCCGCAGGGCACCCGGAACCGGACCCGGAAAACGCACCCCGCAGGAGACCCGGAACCGCGTCGGGAAACGCACCCGGAAAGCCTCCCGGAGCCGCGTCGGGAAACGCACTCCAGAAGGGCAATCCGAGGCCGGAACCGGGAAACGCACCCGAAAAGCCCCTCGGGGCAGGGTCGGGAGAAGCGCTTCCGGGAAAGGGCGAACGGCAGCACACCGGACAGGGAAAAAAGCCGAACATTGCAGAACGGTTCCCATGGCGTAGGGAACCCCAGGGCCGTCCCGCCGCACGGTACCCGGCCCAAGACAAACATCCGAGAAAATGTAGTTCAAATCCCCCTCATATGATGAAAAAACTTTACCTCTTTCTGCTGCTCTTCCTCACAGGAACATTCAGCGCAACCTTCACATCATGCGACTCGGATCATGCGACTCGGACGAAGACGGGAACGGTCCGTTAGTCGTTCCCGCAAACTCCTTCGCCTACAACAGAGACGTCCAGCCGTTCGCCTCCGTACTTTATGTCTATGACGAGGTGGAGGGCATCTACACCTTCTACTTCTCGCCCTCCGACGGCATCACCGACCTCGATGCCATGTGGCAGGCCAACGACTACATCCGAATCATCACCCCGATGCCCGCAGGCGACGTAAATCTGCTTGAAGAGGGCAATGAACTCTCCTACAACGAACTGATTGTTTCGCCCGCAACGGCCGAAAACATGGTGCAGAACACGCTCTCGCTGCGTCTGCCCAAGCTGAGCGAGGTGAAGATGTCGCTCAAGGTCGAGACGGCCGACGGCCAGACGCTCGACGCCAACTACAGCGGCACCTGCATCCGCATCACCAAGGAGCGCGAACAGGGCCCCGCCATCGAGCTCGACACCCCGATGTTCAGCTGGTACATCGGCAAATCTTCGGCCGGCACCAACAACATCTACATGGCCATGGGCAACGCCCCCTACTCGATTTACCTCGGCACGCAGTTCTCCTACAAGGAGGATGCCGACGCCCTGGTGCTCGACTGCTTCATCGACAGCGGCGACGAGTGGCAGACCTTCCCCACGGGCACCTTCAAGAGCAGCGTCCGCTACGGCGACCATACCTTCCACGCCTCCAACAGCTACGTCCTGCGCTATGAGGGCGGCAGCTACACGCAGTTCCCCATCACCAGCGACGTGGTCATCGAGCGCGAGGGCAACATCACCACCATCACCACCGCCTACGTCGACGGCTACGGCGTCGAGCACGAGGTCACCTTCACGGGCGACCTGCGCGTGGGCAACGGTCTGCGCATGCCGCAGAACGCCCATCTGATGCGCGACATCGACTTCGTGGGCAACTACGGCGAAGGCACCTACCACGGCGACCTGTTCAAATGCGGCAGCGGCATCTCGGAGGTAACCATCTACAACGAGGCGAGCGACAACGACGAGCCCGACAGCTACGCCGTCAATCTGGTGCTCTTCAGCACGAAGTTCCTCGACCCGAAGAACGAGCGCAAACTCGTCGAGGACGAATACGTCTACTCGGAATCCTACGAGCAGGGAACCTGGATGCCGACGGCCGAACTGGAGGTCCTCGGTGTAATCTTCCCCTTCGGCACCTACGGTGTGTTTGCCGACGGAAGCTCGCAAACGGGCTTCTACTCCTATGCCACCGGCGGCACAATCAACATCAAGGAGCTCGGCAACACCGACTACGAAATCACCTTCGACCTGGTAGCACAGAGCGGCTACAACATCAAGGGCAGCTTCACGGGTGACATCTTCCTCACCGACGCGTCGAACGACGACGAAAACGACGGTTCGTCGACGCTGACCGAGGACCTGCACCTCGACGTGGATTACATCCAGCAGGCCCGCTGCTACCCGCAGACGGAGATTTATGTCGCCGGCATGGGATACATCCCCGTGGATGAAATCACCACCATCGCCCAGCCGGCCGCCATCGCGCCGTGCGGCTACCAGTATATCGACATCGGTCTGGCGACGGGCACCTACGAGCATGACCCGACGGGCGAATACGTCGACCCGGGCAAACTCCACGAGGGTGACATCATCCGCCTCGACCTGCTCGTCGAGCCGGGCGACCAGGACAAGATTACGACGGGTACCTACACCATTACGCGTAACCGCTACCTGAACACGCTCCAGCCCGGAGCCTGCTACCGCGGCTACCAGGCCACGGACCATATCGGCACCCGCTGGCTCTACATCTCCAGCGCTATCGGCAACGGCAAGCCCCGCTACTACCATGACCCCAACTACATGGTACAGAACGACTGGCTCAACATCCCCTCGATGACCGGTTACGCAAGCCTCTACGAAGGCACCGTCACCATCACGAAGGCCGACGGCGGCGACAACTGGTACACCTTCGAAGTCAACGGCGAGGATGTGCTGCACCACAAGATTACCGGCTCGTGGACCGGACCGGTCGTACTGGGCGGCTCCGACACGCCGGTGGCCGACTCGGGCAAGCACTTCGATGAGGAAGACTCCGCATCGAGCGGCGCCATCGACGGAGGTTCGACCACCCAGCGCGAGCTCCGCAAAAAGCCCATCGAGAATCTGCGCGAGTATGTGACGAAGCCCGTCGAGAGCCAACCGTTCAAGCGCGCCGAATTCCGGTAGAGCACCTCTCCCCGAACCTCACCGAAGAGCGCGGGAGCCATCCGCCCCGCGCTCTTCTTCTTCCATTTTCTCACCATCAAACCCCCGAACTCATGAAAGCAAATTATTGGACAGGACTCCGCGTCCTGACATGGTCCGTATTATTTGCGGCAGGAGGTTTTGCATCCTGCTCGGATGACAACGAACAGGGTGAACCCACGCCGCCGCCCGTCGTCCTGAACAACCAAATCGAACTCGACGGCGCAACGCCCGTCGACATCCGCTCGGCCATCTACGAGCTGGACGACAACGACAACTACGCCTTCTACCTCTCCCCCACGGCCGGCATTACCCGCGTCGAGGAGATGGAGGCCGCGAACGACTACCTGCGCGTGACGGTGGACGACCCCAAGGGGCTGTTTGACCCGGCAGCCGACGCCTTCGAGTTCGCGTACGGCGGCATTACGGTCTCCGACCGCACGATGTCGACCGTCGAATCGCTCGAGCTGGAGGTGGGCTACACGGAGGCCTCGGCACGGCTGAAGCTCGTCATCGAGCTCAAGACGGCCGATGAACGCTCGCTGCGCGTGAACTACGACAACACCTGCAACGTGGCCGCCCTTCCGATACTGGAGAACGAGTATGAGCTCGACGGCACGCCGACGGCCATCGGCAGCGCCGTGGCCCGGAAGAACCCCTCGGAGGGTCTGACGACCTACGGCTTCTATGCCGAGAGCGGCGTGACGGAGCCTTCGGAGGATATCCAGGGGCTGACCATCGTTCTGGGCGAGGTATCGACGACCGAAATCGACCTGTCGACGGCCGACCCGGCACAGGTATCGGTACGCTGCGGCGACTTCACCAACGGCGAGGGCACGACCGGCACGCTCCACATCGGCACCGACGCCAACGGCAAACTGACCCTCACGCTCGATGCCGAGCGCGACGGACTCCGCCTGCGCGCCGCCTACACGGGCGACTACACCATGAGCTACGAGGGCAACCGCTTCCTGCGCGTCACCCAGGGCAGCGAGGTCACCGAGACTCCCCTGACGAAGATTTTCGCCACGTCGGGCACCTCGAGCGTGCTGATGTTCGGCACGGCCGATGTCGAATCGCCCGAGCAGCTCGCGGAGGGAGACTATGCCGTTGCACTGACGTTGACGGCCAACCAGCTCAAGGGCGGCACCTTCGGAACCGGCGATTTCCGCATCCGTCTCTTCGACTACAAGACCTACAAGACCTACGACAACTCGAAAGTCGATGAGCTGACCGGCTCGCTGACGGTTGCCCGCATGGAAGACGACAAGACGCTCTTCCTGCAGCTGGAGGTGACCTTCCCCGACGGCCCGAAGATTGAAAGCGAATGGCTTGGCACGACTACGGCCGTCGACATGGAGCCCGACCTGACTCCCGTCGCCCCCTTCCGTTCGCACTTCACCCTCACGGCGGCCGACGGCACGACCGTCCATCTGGACAAGGATTTGGGTTCGGTCGAGATGCGCATGCAGAAGAACTACAAGCTGCGCGGCGGCGACCCCGCGTATGGCGGCGCGACCTTCGACGCCTACTTCTTCTACTTCCGTCCGGCGGGCGAGGAAACGACGAGCATCACCGACACCTACACCATCCCGCAGCTGATGCTCTGCGCGTCGGCCGTTCCGACCGACGGAAAACTCGACCTGGCGTCGGGCGACGAGGCGCTCCACTGGAACTTCAAGTACACGACCGAAAAGAGCAAGCTCTACTTCACCGAGTACTTCGAGAACTACCAGATGTTCGGCAGCTGGACCTACCGCTGCCCGGACGACGTGAAGGTGACCGTTGTCAGGAACGACGACAAGACGTGGAAAATCACCTTCCGCATGGTTGACTACGGCCGCTTCAGCAACTACTCCTCCACCAAGGAGGGTACGCAGAGCACCGTGCTCATCGAGTGGGAGGGTCCAATGACCAAGTACTCGGGCTCGGAAACCAACGACCTGACCGACGCCGACTATTGACGGCGCACGACCTCGGCCGCAGGGCTCCTGCGGTCGGGAGCGGTACGAAGAAAACCCCGGCATGGAACCATGCCGGGGTTTTCCATATTATCATCGCTCGGGCGCGGATACAGGAACAACACGTGCGCAGGTGCATGCAGGCCGAGCGCTCCGGAGAGGCCGTGAAGGCCGCGGGTCGGAGGGCCGCCCGCCGCCCCGAGGGGCAGGGCTACATGCCGAAGGCGTGGAGGCCGATGCCGTCGTAGACGGCGCTCACCACGCCGAGCAGCAGCACGCCCGCCAGGCAGAGCACCAGCGCGGCGCGCGTATAGCCGTCGCTGCGGAACGATGCGATGGGCGAGTCGTTGGGGACGATGTACATCGCCTTGACCACCAGCAGGTAGTAGTAGAGCGAGATGACCGTATTGAGCAGGGCGATGAAGACCAGCACGTAGAATCCCTCGCGGAAGGCGGCGGCGAAGATGAAGAACTTCGAGAAGAAGCCCGCGAAGGGCGGGATGCCCGCCAGCGAGAAGAGACCCAGCGTCATGACCAGCGTAAGGCGCGGATTGGTGCGGTAGAGGCCGTTGTAGTCGTCACGCAGCACCTTGCCGCTGTGCTGCTCGACCGTCGAGATGACCCCGAAGACAGCCAGGTTGGCCGCCAGGTAGACCAGCACGTAGAAGACCAGCGAAGTCATGCCGAAGGCCGTACCGCCGATGACGCCCAGCATGATGTAGCCCGCCTGCGAAATGGACGAGAAGGCCATGAAGCGCTTGAGGTCCTGCTGCCGGATGGCGAAGAGGTTGGCCACCGTGATGCTGAGGATGATGACCCAGTAGAGGAGCGTCTGCCACTCGCGGACCATCGGGCCGAAGACCTTCACGAGGACAGCCATCAGCACGAAGGCCGCCGCACCCTTCGAAACCACCGAAAGGTAGGAGGTCACCGCCGTGGGGGCACCCTGATAGGTGTCGGCCGTCCAGAGGTGGAACGGCACGAGCGAGAGCTTGAAGCCCAGGCCGGCAAAGAAGAAGACCAGCGCCATGATTTGAAGCGGCGAGCCGGTGATGCGGGGCACCATGTCGTCGAAGTAGAGCGTACCGGTGGTGCCGTAGAAGAACGAGATGCCGTAGAGCATCAGACCGCTCGCAAAGAGGGCGCAGAGGATGTATTTGGCCCCCGCCTCGACCGAGTGGTGCCTGTACTTGTCGAAGGCGACCAGACAGGCCATCGGCACCGAGGCCAGCTCGAGGCCGATGAAGAAGAGCAGGAAGTTGGCCGCGCCAATCATGAAGTACATGCCCAGCAGCGTCGAAAGGGTGAGGATGTAGAACTCACCCTGCTTGTGGGCCGTATCCTCGCGCCGCAGCCACGCGGTGGCCTGCATGCAGACCACCAGCGCGCCGATGGAGAGGACACTCTTGATGACCGTGTGCATGGGCACATAGCGGAACATGCCGCCGAAGAGGTCGCACGACGACGCCTTGGGGACGATGTTGAGCAGAATCGCCACGGTGAGCAGCGTGCAGGCTACGGCGGCGAAGTAGCGGCGGCCCCGTTCGCCGGCAATCAGGTCGTAGAGGAAGAGCAGGACGATGACCGCAATGAGCGACAGCTCGGCCTGCATGTAGGTGAATATGTTGCTGTATTCCATAGGACCGAATCAGTTGATGAGGTGCGCGATGATTTCCGACACGCTCGAGCGGAGCATGTCGCTGACCCACAGCGGTGCAAGGCCCAGGCCTGCCACTGCGGCGATGAGGCAGATGACCGAGAGGCGCTCGTCCCACGTGGCGTCGGAGAGCTTCAGGTGCTCGGGGTTCTCGCAGGTGCCGTAGAGGATGCGGCCGATGACCCGCAGGATGTAGACCGCCGTGATGACAATCGAGGTGCAGGCGATGACGGTCACCACGCGGTGGAAGGTGTCGTCGTGCATGAAGGCGCCGTTGAAGATGGTCATCTCGGCCACGAAGCCGCTCAGGCCCGGCAGTCCGAGGTTGGCCAGGCCGGCGATGACGTAGCCGACGGCCAGGAAGGGCATGACGCGCATCAGGCCGCGCAGCTGGCGGACGTCACGCGTATGGGTGCGGCCGTAAATCATGCCGATGAGGGCGAAGAAGAGGGCCGTCATCAGTCCGTGGCTCAGCATCTGGAGGATGGCGCCGGTCGCCGCCGTGGTGTTCATCATCAGGATGGCGAAGAGCACCAGTCCGCAGTGCGAGACGGACGAGTAGGCGTTGATATACTTCAGGTCGGTCTGCACGCAGGCCGAGAGTGCGCCGTAGACCACCGAGATGGCGGTCAGGATGATGAAAATCCAGCTCAGCTCCTGTGCCGCGTCGGGCAGCAGGTACATCGCCACGCGGAAGCAGCCGTAGCCGCCCAGCTTCATCAGCACGCCGGCGTGGAGCATCGAGACGGCCGTCGGGGCCGAAGCGTGGCCGTCGGGACTCCACGTATGGAAAGGGAAGAGCGCCCCCAGCACACCGAAGCCCACGAAGACGAGCGGGAACCAGACGCGCTGCAGCGAGAGGGGGATGTTGTGCAGCGCGGCGATTTCATTGATGTTCATCGTCGTGGCGCCTGCACCGAAGTAGATGCCCAGGATGCCGATGAGCAGCAGTGCCGAGCCGCCCATGAGCATCAGCGTGAGCTTCATGGCCGAGTACTCCTTGCGGCCGCTGCCCCAGACGCCGATGAGCAGGTACATGGGGATGAGCGCCACCTCGTAGAAGAGGAACATCGTGAAGAGGTCGACCGAGATGAAGAACCCGAAGACGCCGACGCTCAGCAGGCTGTACCAGAGGAAGTACTCCTTGACCTGGTCCTTCATCTGCCACGAGGCGAAGGTGCCCGTGAAGACGATGATGGCCGAGAGCAGCAGCATGGCCACCGAGATGCCGTCGACACCCACCGCATAGTGGATGTTGAGCGGCGCATACCAGACGTGGCTCTCCGTGAAGAGCATGGCGGCGCTCTCGCCCGCCTCCCTCAGCCCGAGGTAGCGGAAGACAAGCAGCACGGCCAGCGCCAGAAGCAGCGAGGCGCCCGTCACCATGACGGCATGAATCTGCCGCGTGCTCTTCGAGAGCCAGAGGCCCAGCATCATGAGCAGCGGGATGGCGGGGAACAGGGATAACATATTCATAGTGCGACTCGTTTTAGCAGATTAACAACAGGAGCAGCGTGAAGCCCATCGCGCCGCCGAGGAACCAGATGCAGTAGCGCTGCACGTTGCCGCTCTGCATCTCGCGGATGGCCCACGAGGCGCTCTGCGTCGCCGTGGCCAGCAGGTTGAGGAAGCCGTCGACCACGTGGCGGTCGAACCAGGCGATGGGGGTCGAGATGCAGCCGAAGATGATGCGGTGGGTGACGAACTGATAGACCTCGTCGATGTAGAAGCGGTGGTAGGCCGCGCGGTGGAGTCCCGCAAAGCGCTCGGCCAGGCGGTCGGCCACGGGCTGCTTCTCGCGGGCATACATCCAGGTGGCCAGCGCGATGCCCGCAACGGCCACGCAGAGGCTCAGCGCAGCGACGCCTCCCTCGATGTGGATGTCGTACGACGTGCCGTCGGAGGAGATGAAGTGTCCGAAGGGGAGCCAGCCGGCGACGAGCGTCACGGCGCCGAGCACCACCAGCGGCAGGGTCATCGTCCAGGGGGCCTCGTGGGGCGTGTGGGCGGCGTGGAGCTCGCGGTTCTCGCGGCCCCAGAAGATGCCGTAGTAGAGGCGGAACATGTAGAAGGCGGTCATGCCGGCGATGAGGGTCATCACCCACCCCATCACGGGGCTGAACGAGAAGCAGGCCGCAAGGATTTCATCCTTCGAGAAGAAGCCGCTCAGGGGCCAGATGCCGGCGATGGCCAGGCAGGCCACCAGGAACGTGACGTGCGTCAGGGGCATGTAGCGCCGCAGGCCGCCCATGGCCGACATCTCGTTGGAGTGGACGGCGTGGATGATGCAGCCGGCGCCGAGGAAGAGCAGCGCCTTGAACATGGCGTGGGTGAAGAGGTGGAACATCGAGGCCATGTAGCCCAGACCTCCGGCGTGGGGGTCGGCCGAGGTGCAGACGCCCAGCGCCACAATCATGAAGCCGATTTGGGAGATGGTACTGAAAGCCAGCACGCGCTTGATGTCGCTCTGCACGCAGGCCACCGCGGCGGCGTAGAGCGCCGTGAAGGCGCCGATGTAGGCCGTCCAGTGGAGCACCTCGGGGGCGCAGCCGACGAACAGGGGGAACATGCGCGCCACCAGGTAGACGCCCGCAACGACCATCGTCGCGGCGTGGATGAGCGCCGAGACGGGCGTCGGGCCCTCCATGGCGTCGGGCAGCCAGATGTGGAGCGGGAACATGGCGCTCTTGCCGGCGCCGCCGACGAACATCAGCCCCAGCGCCAGCGGAATCATCGCACCGGCCGAGGCGAGCAGCCGCGCGTCGGGCGTGAAGGAGAAGGTGCCGGCGTAGTAGCCGTAGACGAGGATGCCGACAAGGAAGCCCAGGTCGGCGAAGCGCGTCACGATGAAGGCCTTCTTCGAGGCGGCGATGGCCTCGGGCCGGGTGTAGTAGAAGCCGATGAGCAGGTAGGAGCTGACGCCCACCAGCTCCCAGAAGAGGTACATCTGGAAGATGTTCGTCGCCACGACCAGCCCCATCATGCTCATGGTGAAGAGCGACAGGAAGGCGTAGTAGCGCTGGAGGCCCCGCTCGCCCTTCATGTAGCCCAGCGAGTAGATGTGGACCATGAGCGAGACGGTCGATATGACGACGAGCATCATCACCGAGATGGGGTCGAGCAGCACGCCCAGGTCGATGTGGAGCGACTCGCTGATGGGCAGCCAGACGCTGTTCCACGGGATGAGGGTCGGATAGAGCCCCTCGGCGTCGCGTCCGGCGCCGAAGTAGGCTGCGGCCGTCCACCAGCTCACCAGCGCCACGACGGCCACCACGGCCGTACCGACGGCTCCCGCGGCGGCGGGTTTGAGCTTCATGCCGAAGAGCCCCAGGAAGAGGAAGCTCAGCAGCGGAAGCAGCAGGATGAGAATCGTATATTCCATAGGAAGACGTTTTTCGGAGCGTTTACCACTTCATTTCGCGCAGGCTCTTGACGCGGATGTTGCGGATGTTGCGGTAGATGTTGATGATGATGGCGATGGCCACGGCCGTCTCGGCCGCGCTGATGCCGATGGCAAAGAGCGTGAAGAAGAATCCCTCGAGGTGCTCGGGGAAGAGGAAACGGTTGAAGACCACGAAATTGATGTCGACCGAGTTGAGAATCAGCTCGACCGAGATGAGCATCGCCAGCAGGTTGCGCCGCGTGACGAAACCGTAGAGTCCCACGAACATCATGATGGTCGAGAGGACGAGGTAGTATTCCATGTGTATCATAGTCGCAGGCTTTTTTTAACGTTTGCGGGCGATGAGGATGCTGCCCACGATGCAGGCCAGCAGCAGGATGCTGATGACCTCGAACGGAAGGGCGTAGCCGTACTTCGAGGTGCTCATCAGCGTATGGCCGATTTCGCTCACCGGCAACTCGCCGTGGACGAAGTGTTCGGGGCGGAAGTCGTGGCGCAGCGTCACGTAGAGGCAGATGCCCAGGCTGAGCAGCGTCGCGGCCAGTCCGACGAAGAGTTTATAGCCCTTCAGCTCCTCGGTCTTGTCGCCCTCGCTCGAGGTGAGCAGAATCGAGAAGACGTAGAGCACGGTGATGCCGCCCGCATAGATGAGCAGCTGCACGGCACCCAGGAACGAGTAGTTGAGCTGGAAATAGATGCCCGCCGTGCCGAAAAGCACGAACAGCAGGTAGGTCGCCGCACGCAGGATACGGCGCGTCGTTACGGCCAGCAGCGCACTGACGGTCGTGAAGAGCGCCAGCACGATGAAGACGATGAGTTCGAGTGTTATCTCCATGGCTTATTGCTTGTTCAGGGTTTTGACCAGTTTGTCGCGCGTATAGACCGCATGTTCGAAGGCGGTCGAGAAGCGGATGGCGTCGTGCGGGCAGGCGTTGACGCACAGGTGGCAGAACATGCACGACCCCAGGTCGTACTCGTAGCGCACCAGACGGCGGCGGCTCTTGCCCGTTTCGGGGTCGGTGACCGTCTCGGTGGTGATGCGGATGGTGCCGTTGGGGCAGGCCGCCTGGCAGAGGCCGCAGGCGATGCAGCGGTTGTGGCCCTCGGCGTCGTGGGGCATGGTCAGCTCGCCGCAGTAGCGGTCGAACATGCGCAGCGTCGCCCGGTTTTCGGGGTACTGCTCGGTGACCTTCGGGGTGAAGAATTCGCGCCCGGTCACCTTGAGGCCCGTCAGCAGGGAGCCCAGCCCCTGGAAGAACCCTTTGATATAGTTGCTCATAATCAGAAATGCAGTTTGAATACGACGACGAAGACCATCAGCAGCAGGTTGACCAGCCCGATGGGCACCAGATACTTCCACTCGAGCGTCAGAATCTGGTCGACGCGCAGGCGGGGGAAGGTCCACTTAATCCACATGAGCAGCCACACCACGAAGAAGGCCTTGCCGAAGAACCAGACGAAGCCCGGGATGTAGTCCATCACCGTGTTGAAGCCCTCCCAGCCGGCGATGTGGAGCGGCATCCACCCTCCGAGGAAGATGGTGGCCGCAACGCCCGCGATGATGAAGAGGTTGACGAACTCGGCCACGTAGAACAGACCGAAATGCATACCCGAATACTCGGTGTGGTAACCGGCCGTCAGCTCCGATTCGGCTTCGGGAAGGTCGAACGGCCCCCGGTTCACCTCGGCGTTGCCGGCGATCAGATAAATCACGAAAGCGATCATGGCCGGGATGTGCCCCTTGAAGATGAACCAGCCGTCGGCCTGTCGGGCGACGATCTCGGAGAACTGCATCGTATCGGTCAGTACGATGATCGTGAGGATCGAGAGTCCGATCGAAAGCTCATATGAAATCATCTGCGCACCGCTTCGCATGGCGCCGATGAGCGAGTACTTGTTGTTGCTGCTCCACCCTGCCAGCAGGATGCCCACGATACCGATCGACGAGGCGGCCATCATGAAGAAGACGCCCACG
>OHEG01000813.1_pt1 | contig 13881 bp, 12 predicted proteins | sample 1567181 | NCBI WGS metagenome assembly OHEG01 (sample SAMEA3879534, study PRJEB24766) | human gut metagenome | biome: human-associated habitat; feature: feces | place: USA | collected 1985/1987 | reverse complement strand
TAAAAAAATTTGACCTTTTTTTTTGAGATGAACCGTCTTAATAATTAGAAAGACACAAAAGGAGCGGTTTTACCGGCAACTCCGGAAGAAAGGAGCAGAAGGGGACGATGGAAGAACGAAGGAGGATCGACCGTGTTGGCTATCAGGCTAAGAGCGTTATCGTAGTATGTGATTCGGGAGAGAGCATTTTTGTCGAAACATGCAATGTCAGCCCACTGGGCATAGCTTTTACGATGCCGGCCGGATCTCCTGACCTTAAGGGGAAAGACATCATAATCGTAGCGGATACGATGATCATGTATGCAGATGTCACCAGACAGGAGGAGCAAGAAGACGGAGGATTTAAAGTAGCTATTTCGGCAAAGAAGTTCACGCCGGAGGTGCTACAGTATTTATTTGAACATATTGTTGAAAAATAGAATGGAGAGGAAAAATCATATGAGAAAAAACAGTAAGAACGAAAAAGTGATTCGTGCTATGGCGATCGGCATTTCCGCAATGTTGATGGCATCTTCCCCGCTGACTGCACTGGCAGCAGAGGGAGAGGGCACCACGCCTGAAGGCAATGAGGATAAGAACATTACCGTGACACCGGAAGCCGGTATTGCTGACCAGGCACAGGCAGCTGCAAAAGAGGCTGACAAGGCAGTAGAAACGGCAGAAAAGAGTGCTACTGATGTGAAGTCGGAAGTGGCTGACCAGGTAGTGGCAGGGGAAGCTAAGGATACGCAGGGCAAGGATCTGTCTCAGGCTGTTCTGGATGCCAATGTCAAAGTAGAGGATAAGACCGTGGAGGGCGGTTCTTCTCTGAAGGACGCAGAGTCTGCTGTGGAGAGTGCAGATACCAAACTTGGCGTTGCAGAAGCAAATGATAAGCTTTCCGACGCAGAACTGAATAAGGCAACTGATGCAGCGGCAAATGCAGGACAGACTGCGGCAGAAGCAAAGGATGCCATGCAGGCTGCCCAGAATAAGGTAAATGGACAGATCGAGAATATCAAGGATGCTGCTTCTATCACCGATGCCAATGCGGCATATGAAGAAGTAAAGACTACCGTAGATCAGGCACAGGCTGATTTCGATGCAAAGCTTGGGGAGTACAATACCGCCAAGACAGCTTATGAAGAGGCAGCACAGAAGGTGGCAGCTTATGAAAAGGCTTATGAGGAGGCTGTAAACAGTGCAGATGCTAACGCTGCGGCAGCAGCAGCTGAACTGGAAGCAGCGAAGACAAATGCAGAAGCACTGGCAAAGGCTCTGGAGGCTGCAAAGGGTGCAGTGGATACCTCTGCGGCAGGTGCTCTGGATATTGCAGATAAGGAAGCCCTGACTCAGGGCGACAATGGACTGAACTGGAAAAATGAGGATCAGCTTTTCATTTCCATTATGCAGAACTACTATCTGCCCGAGGTACAGAAGATCACTGCCGATGATATTAAGGTTGTCCGCAGACAGGGTGAAGACAATAATACCAAGAATTATTTTGAAGTAACCTATACCGATGAGAATGGTAATAAGCAGACAAAGTATTACAACTATGTGATGGATGACAAACAGACTTCCAAGGACAATATCGTGATCTTTGAGAAGCGAATTGAGGAAGTAAACTGGAAGACGGCGCAGGAGACCAATCCGGATCAGTATGTGAAGGGAAACGGGGATACGATCACTGTTTCCGAAGTGGAAAAAGGTCTGAAAGACGGAACTATTATTGCAGTAGATGGAAAGAAAGTGATCAAGAACGACGGAACCGAGAGTATCATTATTTCTGACAATAACCAAAAGACCGAAAACGGCGAGGTTGATACTGATGTAAATGAGGCTACCGAGAAGGAATCCTGGAAACTGGATGAGAACGGCAACCTGATTAAGACCGTGACCGCTGATGTGACCACCATCACCTATACCGATGCAAAATTCACTTCTACCGAACAGTATCAGACAGAGGCAGAGAGAGATGCTGCAGCTGCTGCAAAGGAAAAGGATTTGAAGGACGCTGCCGGCAAGGATGTAACCGTTACAGGAACAGAAAAAACGGATTATACTTATACCGGTAACGGAACCTACATTCCTACCTTTACGAAGACTGTGAATGTGAAGGATGAAGAGGTTGAATGGAAGCATACAGATAAAAAGACGGATTATGGTGTAAGAACAGAGGAAGAAGCAGTAGCAAAGGTTACGAAAGAGCAGGAGAAGGCGTTAAGCAATAAGATTAACGATGATGACGACTTATACCTGATCGGTGTAAGCAGTGATCTTAAGGTAACCGGCTATACAGAAGATCACTGGTATGATGATTCCGACTTCCTCGTATCCGGCACTGTATCCGCAACTTATGCAAAGGTCACTAAGAAGACAGTAGACCAGAGTACCTTCGGCTCCCTCTGGAATGACATCAAGGCTCTGTTTGGTAATGGAGAAACTACGAACAAGAAACTGGAAGATGCAGCCAGAAAGGCAGTCGAGGCAGATGGCGGTATTTTCGTCAGCGCTAACTGGGATGACTGGAAGCTTGGCAAGGCAACCATCCGCTATGTAGCAGGTGTCAGTGTCAAGACCGATGAGAAGACCACCGCAGTGGAGGCACAGAATGCGGTACAGGATGCAGCACTGGCACAGGCAAAAGCAAGCGGCGCAACCGGTGTGTACAATGTGAAGACCACAGATACCGATACCATTGCTCATACCAGCTATTCCTATGAGATTGATTATCTGGAGAAAACCGGAGAGACCACAACCAATACTGCTGTCAGAACTGAGACTTATGCAAATGCAGAGGTGCTGACTGGCTAGATCATCCAGAACCTGAACTATATTCAGGGCAACATCAAACTCACCCAAAAGGATGAAGCCTATCGTAAATTCGTAGATGATGCCAAGGCACTGACTGAAAAGTATCAGAAGCTGTTACAGGATGCAAAGGCAGCACAGGGTGAGGTGGAAGCAGCACAGGGCAAGGTAGATGTGCTGAAGGCAGAGATCGAAGCTCTGAAGAGTAACAGAACCAGTAACCTTGGAGCTCTGAAGGAACTGGAAGGAAAGCTGGCCGTGGCTGAACAGAACAAAAAGGATGCAGAAGATACTCTGAAGGAGATTCTGGACAGCCTGGATAAGGCAGGCGGAGAGCTGGATAAGGTGATCGAGCGTCTGACTCCCGCACCCACACCGGCAGCTCCTGCGGGCGGCGATAGCGCAGGCGGCAGCAGCGATACCGGAGAGACTGTTGTTAATCCGATTGTTCTGGCACCCGCACCGGTGGCACAGGCAACAGTAGTGACCCAGAATCAGGCAGCGGCACAGGGCGTGACGCAGATTGCTGATGAGGTAGCACCTCTTGCAGCCAATGTTGAGGAAGACACCCAGAAAACAGCAGAGGAAGCACCTAAGGCGGAAGAAGCAGTGAATATTGCAGACGAGGCTGTTCCCCTGGCAGATGTGGCTGTGGAAAGCGAACATGCAAAGATGTCCTGGTGGTGGTGGCTGATCATTCTGATCCTCGGTGCAACCGGATATGAAATGTACAAGAAGCACAATGAGAAGAAGCTGAAGGCTCAGGCAGAAAATGCAGGAGATATCGAAGAATAAAAGATAACAAAAACGACATCCATTGGGATTTCCCCTGTGGATGTCGTTTTTTAGACCTTGGAAAGCGGATTACTCGAAGAGCTCTTCGACTTTTTCCAGATCACCGTCTCCGGTCAGCAGAAGAGTCACTGTGGTCTGGGCACTGCTGATATCGGTTGTCCCCTCAACGCATAATTCACCGTCAGTATTGTAGAGAGCCCATTGGAACTCATTGACAGAGGAGGGCCAGTCTGCTTCCATAGAGATCGATTCCTGATCCGACAGGGAATCCAGATTTACCTGTTCCCCGGTCACGGGATCAATGACCGCAACCATACCGACTTCGATGCCACACATATTGACTACCGACAGGGTGAGTGCCCTGGTATCCTCCGAAGTGGATTCTATGGCAGACGTATCGGAATCCGGGGAAACATCGGCGGGCAGGGCTGTAACAGTTTCAGACGGGGAGGTGGAAGCAGTCGTGGCGGAGGATGTATCATCTCCGGCAGAATTCTGACTGCATCCTCCGAATAACAGACAACAGGACAATATACTTACAGTAAACAGATGTTGTATGAAGCTTTTTTGCATAACAGTCTCCTTTGTGTGAAAATCTATATCACTATTATAGCGAATTTCCCATAAAAAGTAAATTTTCGCGATGAAAATTTCCGGAAGCAGACCGGTAGGAATTCCTGAAAAAAATATCGAAAAATGTGAGCCATTTTTCATGGATAAGTAGTCTTTATAGATAGAGACTAAGAAATAACGGAGGCGGTCGAGATGAGCGGCATGCTATATTCCATACCTGTGATTTTGACAGGTTATCGAATCGTACAAATTGAAGATGAAGCGACACCGCTTGCACAGACAGTAAAGAGTGGATATTACGGTGACACAGTAGCCGGAATGCTGGGCATTGGTGTTTTATTACTCTTGGTGATTTATTTTATATTATGCAGAAAATACCAGAAAAGAATCATAGAATTGCAGGAAAATGCACATCCCGGCTGGAACTGGTGGAAGCTTAGAAAGCAGGCAACCGAACTGGAGGATAAAAAGGCAGAAGGAATTGTCGAGGATATCCGGCGGGCAGCGCAAAGCTATATGACTGTTTAAATTGAAACAAATGAAATAGAACTGAAATAGAACTGATATAAAAAGGTCCGGGGAGCGTTCCCTGGATTTTTTTGCGATACAATACAAAAATGAAGTATTTCGTTGCTGATGTCTGACGGTAATGTTATAATTATGTATGTGGTGGTTCCGGAGACCGGTGCCATAAGCATTAAGAAAGAAAAGGAAGGCATTCTATGAAAGTATTGGTAACAGGCGTAAAGGGTCAGTTGGGATATGATGTGGTAAATGAACTTACAAAGCGCGGCATTGAGGCGGTCGGTGTGGATATTCAGGACATGGATATCACGGATGCAGCCAGTGTGGAAAAAGTGATCGGTGAGGTAGCACCGGATGCTGTGATCCACTGTGCAGCCTATACTGCAGTGGATGCAGCGGAAGACAACGTGGAGCTCTGCCGCAGGGTCAACGCGGATGGCACACAGAATATTGCCAATGTCTGCAAAAAGTTAGACTGCAAGATGATCTATATCAGCACGGACTATGTATTTGACGGCGAAGGTACCAGAGCCTGGGAGCCCGACGATGAGCGCCATCCTCTGAACGTATACGGACAGACCAAATACGAGGGCGAGCTGGCAGTGCAGAATACACTGGAGAAGTATTTTATCGTAAGAATCTCCTGGGTATTCGGTGTGAACGGTAAGAATTTCATCAAGACCATGCTGAATCTGGGTAAGACCCATGATCATCTCACGGTGGTGAATGACCAGTTTGGTTCGCCTACTTATACTTATGATCTGGCAAGGCTTCTGGTGGACATGGTGCTGACCGACAAATACGGCATTTATCATGCGACCAATGAAGGTATCTGTAACTGGTATGAATTTGCCTGCGAAATCTTCCGCAAGGCAGGCATGAACGTGGATGTGGCTCCCGTACCGGCGTCCGAGTATCCCACGAAGGCGAAGAGACCGGAGAACAGCCGCATGAGCAAGGAAAAGCTCACAGAGAACGGTTTTGAGAGACTTCCTTCCTGGCAGGATGCGCTGGAACGATATCTGCCACAGATACAGTAGCGGTTCCTTATATAAGCAGCCCCTGTATAGGGGGAAATTTATGGGAAATACTTCATGGAGCGGTATCGGAAACGGTACTGCTCCTCTTTTGGTTATAATAATATGAAAAAGTCGTGAAAAACCCTGTAAATTTCACCAAAAACCAGTTGACAACGGAAGTTGGAACAAGTATACTATTAAAGCGTGCCAGAAAAGGTGCGTCTATTATACTATTAAGAAAGAGGTGAAACAGAATGCCAACATTTAACCAGTTAGTAAGAAAAGGACGTCAGACCTCTGTTAAGAAGTCTACTGCACCTGCTCTCCAGAAGGGTTACAACTCTCTTCACAAGAAAGCAACAGACGTTTCTGCTCCCCAGAAGCGTGGTGTATGTACTGCTGTTAAGACAGCAACTCCTAAAAAGCCTAACTCTGCTCTTAGAAAGATCGCCAGAGTACGTCTTTCCAACGGAATCGAAGTTACCAGCTACATTCCCGGTGAAGGTCACAATCTGCAGGAGCACAGCGTTGTTTTGATCCGTGGTGGTCGTGTTAAGGACCTGCCCGGTACCAGATACCACATCATCCGTGGTACCCTTGATACCGCCGGTGTCGCTAACAGAAAACAGGCTCGTTCCAAGTACGGCGCTAAGAGACCTAAGGATGCTAAGAAATAAGTAGTATCCGGGGCGTTTTGAACGTCGGACCGAGAGTTCGATGAAAATCCGCAAGGATTTTTGGAGACGATGCGGACATCGTCTTTGTACCACAAAAACGAAACTAAGAAAAGTGTTGGAATTCTGTGATACAGATATAACAGCGCGAACACTTGGGGAAACACATGTGAGTACCTATGATCTAACGTAAACAATTTGTTAAGGAGGGAAGAACCGTGCCACGTAAAGGACATATTCAGAAAAGAGATGTATTAGCAGATCCTTTATACAACAACAAAGTGGTTACCAAGCTTGTCAACAACATCATGTTAGATGGCAAGAAGGGTGTAGCCCAGAAGATCGTATACGGAGCATTTGCTAAGGTTGAAGAGAAGAGCGGAAAGCCTGCTCTGGAAGTATTCGAAGAGGCTATGAACAACATCATGCCTGTTCTGGAAGTAAAAGCAAGACGTATCGGTGGTGCTACCTATCAGGTACCTATCGAAGTTAGACCTGAGAGACGTCAGGCTCTGGGCCTTCGTTGGTTGACCATGTTCTCTCGTAAGAGAAGTGAGAAGACCATGGAAGACAGACTTGCTAACGAAATTCTTGACGCAGCCAACAATACCGGATCTGCAGTTAAGAGAAAAGAAGACATGCACAAGATGGCAGAGGCAAACAAGGCTTTTGCTCATTACAGATTCTAGTAGGAGGGAAAAAACTTGGCTGGAAGAGAATATCCGTTAGAGAGAACCAGAAATATCGGAATTATGGCTCATATCGATGCCGGTAAGACCACTACTACCGAGCGTATCCTGTATTACACAGGTGTTAACTATAAGATCGGTGATACTCACGAAGGTACTGCTACCATGGACTGGATGGCTCAGGAGCAGGAGAGAGGTATTACCATTACATCTGCAGCTACCACCTGTCACTGGACTCTTGAAAAAGAGACCAAACCCATGCCCGGTGCTCTGGAGCATCGTATCAATATTATTGATACCCCGGGTCACGTAGACTTCACCGTTGAGGTTGAGCGTTCCCTTCGTGTACTGGATGGCGCTGTCGGCGTATTCTGTGCAAAGGGTGGTGTAGAACCTCAGTCTGAAAACGTATGGCGTCAGGCTGACACCTACAATGTACCTCGTATGGCATTCATCAACAAGATGGATATCCTGGGTGCTAATTTCTACGCAGCAGTAGATCAGATCCGTACCAGACTTGGTAAGAACGCTATCTGCCTTCAGTTGCCTATCGGTAAGGAAGATGAGTTCAAGGGAATCATTGATCTGTTCGAGATGAAGGCTTACATCTACAACGATGAGAAGGGTGATGACATCACTGTTACCGATGATCTTGGAGATATGGCTGATGAGGCTGCTTTATATCATGATGAGCTCATTGAAAAGGTTTGTGAGTTGGATGATGATCTGACAATGATGTATCTGGAAGGTGAAATTCCTTCTGTTGAAGAGATGAAGGCTGCTTTGAGAAAAGCTACTTGTGAGTGCAGAGCCGTTCCTGTATGCTGCGGTACTGCTTACAGAAATAAGGGCGTTCAGAAGCTCCTGGATGCTATTATCGAGTATATGCCTTCTCCTCTGGATGTGCCGGCTATTAAGGGTGTTGACCTTGACGGTAATGAAGTAGAGAGAAAGTCCTCTGATGAAGAGCCTTTCGCTGCACTTGCATTCAAGATCATGACTGACCCGTTCGTAGGTAAGCTCGCTTACTTCCGTGTATATTCCGGTACGCTGAATTCCGGTTCTTATGTACTCAATGCTACTAAGGACAAGAAGGAACGTGTAGGACGTATCCTGCAGATGCATGCGAACAAGCGTGCAGAGCTGGAAAAGGTTTACTCCGGTGATATCGCAGCAGCAGTTGGATTCAAGTTCACCACTACCGGTGATACCATCTGTGATGAGCAGCACCCTGTAATCCTGGAGTCCATGGAGTTCCCTGAGCCCGTTATCGAGCTGGCTATCGAGCCTAAGACCAAAGCCGGTCAGGGCAAGATGGGTGAAGCTCTTGCAAAACTGGCAGAAGAAGATCCTACTTTCCGTGCTCATACCAATCAGGAAACCGGTCAGACCATCATCGCCGGTATGGGTGAGTTGCATCTGGAGATCATTGTTGACCGTCTGCTTCGTGAGTTCCATGTAGAAGCTAACGTAGGTGCTCCTCAGGTTGCTTATAAGGAAGCGTTTACCAAGGCTGTCGAAGTGGATTCCAAGTATGCTAAGCAGTCCGGTGGTCGTGGACAGTACGGACATTGTAAAGTTAAGTTTGAGCCCCTGGAGGCTAACTGTGAGAAGTTTGACTTCGATCCGAAGGCAAACATTCTGATCAACGATCCTCCTACCCTGTTATTCGAATCTACTGTAGTCGGTGGTTCCATTCCTAAGGAATACATCCCCGCAGTAGGTGAAGGTATCCAGGAAGCAGCTCAGGCTGGTATTTTGGGTGGATTCCCTGTACTGGGTGTTCATGCGAATGTATATGATGGATCCTATCATGAGGTCGACTCCTCCGAGATGGCATTCCACATTGCAGGTTCCATGGCATTCAAGGAAGCAATGCAGAAGGCAGCTCCTGTACTGCTTGAGCCGATCATGAAGGTTGAGGTTACCATGCCCGAGGAATACATGGGCGATGTAATCGGTGATCTGAACTCCCGTCGTGGTCGTGTAGAAGGTATGGAAGACATCGGCGGTGGTAAGATGGTTAAGGCTTTCGTTCCCCTTGCTGAGATGTTCGGTTACTCCACAGACCTGCGTTCCAAGACCCAGGGTCGTGGTAACTACTCCATGTTCTTCGAAAAGTATGAGCCCGTTCCTAAGAACGTTCAGGAAAAGGTTCTTGCTGCAAAGGCGAAATAAGCGCTAAATCAATAAAAATAACTTGAAAAACCTCTGATTATTTAATATAATCAGAGGTAGCGAGTTAAAAAAATAAAACTACGAAACTGTTTAATTATTTTAAGGAGGACTTAAATAATGGCTAAAGCTAAATTTGACAGAACAAAGCCCCATTGTAACATTGGTACCATCGGTCACGTTGACCATGGTAAAACTACCCTGACCGCTGCAATCTCCAAGGTTCTTTCCGAGAGAGTACCTGGTAACGAGAAGGTTGACTTCGATCACATCGATAAGGCTCCCGAAGAGAGAGAGCGTGGTATCACCATTTCTACCGCTCACATCGAGTACCAGACCGAGAAGAGACACTATGCACACGTTGACTGCCCGGGCCATGCTGACTACGTTAAGAACATGATCACCGGTGCTGCACAGATGGATGGTGCTATCCTCGTTGTAGCTGCTACTGATGGTGTTATGGCTCAGACAAGAGAGCACATCCTGCTTTCTCGTCAGGTAGGTGTTCCTTACATCGTTGTATTCATGAACAAATGTGATATGGTTGACGATGACGAACTTCTTGAATTAGTAGAAATGGAAATCCGTGAACTCCTTGACGAGTATGAATTCCCAGGAGATGATACTCCAATCATCCAGGGTTCAGCTCTTAAGGCTCTTGAAGATCCAAACAGCGAATGGGGTGATAAGATTCTTGAACTTATGCACACAATCGATGAGTATGTTCCAGATCCACAGAGAGATACAGATAAGCCATTCATCATGCCTGTAGAGGACGTATTCACAATCACAGGTCGTGGTACTGTTGCAACTGGTAGAGTAGAGCGTGGTACACTTCACCTCAACGACGAGTTAGAGATCCTTGGTGTTAAAGAGGACGTTCAGAAGACTGTTGTTACTGGAATCGAGATGTTCCGTAAGCAGTTAGACGAGGCTCAGGCTGGTGATAACATCGGAGCACTTCTCCGTGGTATTAACCGTGACCAGATCGTTCGTGGACAGGTTCTTGCTAAGCCTGGTACAGTAACATGTCACCATAAGTTTACAGCTCAGGTTTACGTTCTTACAAAGGACGAGGGTGGACGTCATACTCCATTCTTCAACAACTATCGTCCACAGTTCTACTTCAGAACAACTGACGTAACAGGTGTTTGCGAGCTTCCAGCAGGAACAGAGATGTGCATGCCTGGTGATAACGTAGAGATGACAATCGAGCTCATCCATCCAGTAGCTATGGAGCAGGGTCTTACATTCGCTATCCGTGAGGGTGGACGTACAGTAGGATCTGGACGTGTTGCTACAGTTATCGAGTAATACAATCTTAATATGGATTTGTTATCGTAAGATAACGTTGTGTCTAAACGTAAGATACCCGTAGAACTTCGGTTCTACGGGTTTTTCTGTATCTTAAAGAGAGAATGATTTGAAAAATTATAAGTAGAGAAATAGCGAAATATTTATCAGCAAGATAAAATACAGATAAATTTAAAATTGAAAAATAAGACCAGTGGTGCCAAAACGGTGCCCAAAAAGAAACTCCTGCGAATGTTTGCCATTCACAGGAGTGATTTTTTACCAACCTTTAATCTGCTTGATCTGTTCAGCACGTTTCGGATCTCGATGATATTGCAGTTTCAGACGGATTGTTTCTACAACTTCCTGTCTGGCTTCATCATCAAGCTGATAGAATGATGTAAGTAGATTATCTACATCAGGCATACTATTTTTGCCAAAAAGATACATCAACGGATACATAGAATTTTTTAAGTAAGTCTTTACACGACTTGCGTCTAAGGCTCCGTTCAAACCGTCTGGAAGTGTAGGATAAATCTCTTCTTCCTTAATTGTGTCAGAAAATGGACTGGCAGAACATATCTCATTCACATCAATTTGCAATTAGTTTGCAAGTCTTAAAGCAAAATCAAATCGAATATTGGAATCTTTTTGAATGATTGAATATAAGGTTGTAGCACTGATTCCAGTTGCTTTTGCAATTTTACGGACATTTATAAGTGGTTAAGAGATCTGATGTATGCGTAGAAAATGGAAAATATGTTACAAATAAAACGAGAATTTGAACTCGAAATTTGGAAAAAATAATGAAAATAACTTGACATTTGAAAATAAGAGATATATTCTTAAGATAAATTCAATAAACGGGAGGTGGATAAAAATGTTTAATCTTGAAGAATTGAGCTTGGAGTTTGTAGAGATTTCTGAATTAAAAACCTCTAAGAACTTATTTGGACCAGTTATGTACGGAACAGGTGTGAGAATGTAGTTTGTAGAAAAGACTTGCTCTATGTAAAAAGAAATATAGAGTAGGTCTTTTTTATTTAAAAAGGATTATAGGAGAGAATATATGAATAAATTAACTACAGCTGTATGGGAAATAACAATGGGTTGTAATATGCGTTGTAAACATTGCGGTTCAAGTTGTGCAGAAGCGCTACCCGATGAGTTGAATACATCAGAAGCTCTTGAGGTGTGTGACCAATTAAAAGATTTGGGATTAAAAGTTATTACATTATCTGGAGGGGAACCTACGACACGTAGTGACTGGCATATTATTGCGAAAAGATTAGTAGATAATGGCATAATAACAAGTATTATTACAAATGGTTGGTTGATTGATGAAAACTTTATTCATAATGCGATAACATCAGGAATTAGAAGTGTCTGTTTAAGTATTGATGGTCTTGAAAAAACTCACGATTTTATACGGAGATCGGGATCATTCAATAAAAGTATTAAAGCATTGAAAGAATTAAGAAAAAATAATATTTCGACATCAGTAATAACTTCAATAAATAAAGAAAATATATGTGAATTGGAAGAACTATATCAATTATTAATTGTTTTGGCAGATTGCATAGGTTATTATAGCAATAAAGATATAAAAGTAAATGAGAATTTTCTTAATGATAATTGGTCTTGGACAGGTTGTGGAGCAGGAAAGCATGTAATTGGTATTCTGCATAATGGAGATATTGTTGCTTGTACTTCTATTAGAGATAAAACATTAGTAGCGGGAAATATTCGTGAAAAATCTTTAAAGTCGATTTGGGAAAGTCCGGACTCTTTTAAGTGGAATAGAAATTTTGATAGTAGTAAGTTAAAAGGATTTTGCAGAGAATGTCGTTATACAGAACGATGCTTAGGAGGATGTAGTAATAGTCGTTATTGCATTAACGGCTCATTTGAAAGTGAAAATAGATACTGTGCATATAATGTTGAAATGAAAAAATGGAAAAAATATTTGGAATCACTTAATGATATATCAGAAATTGATAATGTTATAGAAAAAGCAGCGGCTTTAAAACATCAGGATCTTTATAAGATAGCTTGCGAAATTAAACAATCTAAATTATGATTAGAGAGGTAACAAATATGAATAAACATGAGTTATATCATAACCACAATTATGTTTATCTGCTGACTTCTAATATTATTAACCGCTGTGGTGATTCATTAGATACAATACTTTTTACATGGTTGGTATATTTACTTACAAATAGTGCAGGGTGGTCTGCGATTATTTTTGGTATTAATCAAGCTACTTCTGTAATTATTCAACCATTTATAGGTCCATTAGTCGAGAATATGAATAAAAAGAAAGTGTTAGTACTTTCAGATATAGCTCGAGTTCTGTTAGTTTTGTATATATTATATGTATATACACAAAACATGCTTTCACCATTAATATTGGTTTTTATGACAATATCCATTTCATTAATAGAAGCATTTCATATGCCAGCAGGGGTAGCAGTTATTCAGCATGTACTTCCTAATGAACATTATGATAAAGGTGTAAGTGTCAATGTGTCTTGTACCAAAATAGCAGTATTAGTTGGAACTGGCTTGTCAGGCATAGTGATTAGTTCATTTGGAATAGGTATTTCTTTAGCGATAGATGCTTTGATATTTTTAATATCAGCGTTGCTTATAGTAAAAATAGAATTTTCTGTTCAAGAAGAAAAGAAGACAAACCGAATAATTGGCAGAGAATATTTAATTTCGCTTAGAGATGGATTTAGTTATGTATTTGACCATAAGAAGCTATTAAAACTATGTTTTTTATGTATTCTAATTAATTCAGCAGTGGTTCCATTTGATGCACTGCTCGCCCCGATTGCAAGAGAAATGTTTAGTGGAGATGCCAAAATTGTTTCATTACTAAGTGTAAGCGTAACTATTGGTACTATTTTGGGATCATTGACTTTTGCAAAAATGAAAGAGGAGAAAAAAAATAATACACTTGTTACATTTTGTGGAATTGTTTTAGGTGTATACTATGTTTTTATTGCATTTGTTTCAAAATATATTGCAAATCCTATAACTCAAAAATTACTGTTGCTAATCGGTTCGATAATAATTGGTGCAGCATTGGGATTAATGATTACTTATGTACAAGTGAAATTTGTAAAAGAAGTTACTAAAGAATATATAGGACGTGTTTCTGCAATTCGATTTTCACTTACATACGCATGCGCGCCAGTGGTATCTTTTGTGATTAGTATTATATACAAAGTTACTGTTGTTGATACAAGTTCACTTTTTGTGGGATTTGGTATTGTAATAATAATTCTTTTTCTTTTGGCAAATAAGATTACGTTTTCTCCTTTGAAGAAAGGCGAT
>OHEG01000805.1_pt1 | contig 13996 bp, 9 predicted proteins | sample 1567181 | NCBI WGS metagenome assembly OHEG01 (sample SAMEA3879534, study PRJEB24766) | human gut metagenome | biome: human-associated habitat; feature: feces | place: USA | collected 1985/1987 | reverse complement strand
AATATAAGTTATTGATTTACAGACGATTAAATATTAATTTAACGCAGTATTGTTTAATACTGTCTTACTGATCAATCGTAATGGCATCGCCTTGTAGCGATGGGTGTTATTTCCATTACTACCACTCACGAAACGTACGTTGGAAAAACCCTTCTTATCGTTGTACACGTCGAAATAGTTATACCAGTAACCATATTCCGGACTTCCTCCACTGAATCCTTGTGTTCCAGAGACTAGTGTTTTGGTCCAAAAGACCACGTGCATTGGATATTTATGGCTTTCACCTTCCAGATATCCTCCGTATGGCAGATAGATGGTTTTCAACTCAGAGCTTGTTGTATTCATAAATGTACAATAGTACGATTCTCCAAGAGCAGTATGGCGTACCTCTGTTTTAAGCGTACCATTTGCAATCAAGTCTTCAAACACCGATTTCTCTGGTATTTCAAAGCCTTCAGGAGATAGAGTAGAGGATAGATTCCCCTGCTTGACATCTGATTTATTCTTATCCTCTGAAATCTTGAAGTATCCACCGATAGCACCTTTATGGTCTTTAAGTTCGTTGACGTCTGGTGCATAAGGACTATTGTCGGTAGCACCCAGATTACGGTCAAGCATGATGTAGGTTTTAGTTTGTCCCTGCACCTTCACTACACCATAATAGAACATACCTTTTATCTTAAGATTGTCATCACCACCCTCTGCTAATTCATATTTGTTTGCCATATTTTCTGTTATCTCATGGAAGATACCAGTATGATAAACAGTGTAGGTGATGTTGATACCAGCTGCGTTTTTTATCGTAAAGGTGCCTTTCCAAAGATCATAATTATTATCGCGATTATCATACAACGTCACTTTCCAGTAATCTCCGTCAGCGCTAACAGTGAAATGGTAATCTTTATCTGTCAGAACATCCCCTGTCCGATTATCCACTGTCAGTTTATCCCCTGTCTTTTTAGGAATCTTATAACTGTAGGCATTCTTACCTACAGTAAAATGAAGGCCGTTGTTTCTTAATACGCCTTGCATTTGTTCTGGCTTGATACCTTTAACCTTATCCAACCAGGCAAAATAGTCCTTTTGATACTCAATGTCATTATTATACATGATAACTTTACGATTAGGGTCGTCTCTCATGAAATCGTAGCCCGCCTGAGTTATCTTCACATCAAGCTTGAGATCACCAGAAGATATCGTAACCGTTCCTGTTCTTGGGGTTTCATGAATGTTTGGAGCCAGCGTAAACGTCAGAACATATTTCATGCCAGAATCAGAATTACTTTCTGATTCCGGAAGTTTCGTTTCTGTTACATCTTTATCCTTGTCAAACGTAATCCAGCTACCTGCAGGATTGATGCTTACTCCGTAGAGTTTGTCGTCAGCACTTGTTGCAGATTTGAGCGTAGTGACCAAAGTGATATTTGCTTTAGCATCTGTTGCCTTGAGCGACAAATTATCGCTAACACCCAGTTCATAATCTTTGCAAGCTATCATATTGGTGATGGCAGGGTTGTCATCTACAATATCTACCTCTATTCTGTTCTCTGGTTGTGCCTTGATGGCTTCGTCCAAAGTCTTAAAACCATAATCATTCACCTTGGTTACGGTGATGGTATAGTTATGGTTTCGCAAGAGGGCATACTGATCCTTCTTGGTTGTTGCATCCTTGTAAAGCCCCACTTTATAGTAACCTTCTTTACCATTGTATTTAGCCCTGATGATAACGTTAGCTTCACCTGCAGAAGTTTCAGTTACCGCTACTTCACGGCTAGTTTCATTGCCAACATTAGTGTTGCTAAATTCTGTTGTTGCTGCTAAGTCTTCAGTAAGGACATTATAATCAGCAGGGGCAATAGCACTCTTGGCAGCGGTATGATTAATGATAAGACCAGCATCTTCTTCAGGAAAAACAGTCTTTACCGCATTTACCGCAGCATCTACTTTCAAGGTAACCTTGGCATATTGTCTATACAAACTGACATTTGCCGTACCATCCAAGAGCTCCGTTAAAGATACGCTACCCCAACATACTGGGCTGCTTGTATCTATTGTTCTAGGTGTAGCTAACGCAATGTTTTGCAAATCTTCTGCTTCTGTCTCTTCGAGATTGCTTACGTTTGTTACCAGATGAACAGTAACTGTTCCAGATGGGACATTACTGATTTTTGCCTGATACGTTCCGTCTGTATTCTTGCTTACAATGTTGACATTCGCCATACCTTTGTAAGTATTGCTTTTGCCATAAAACACAGCAGTAATCTTACCTATGCTTTCTGTAGCCCCCGCTCTAGTATTAATTTTCTTTTCGGAGAAGTTGGGCAACTCAATGTTCAAGACTACCCCCTCGGCAGGGATTTCATCCCCGCCGAGTCCGATAGCCTCCATCGTATCCTTGCAGGAAACAAGGCTTAGGAGCAATCCCATCCATATCATTAAATGCTTTATCTTCTTCATTTTTCCAATATTATTTATTCAGTTACGCCATTAGGCTTACCTTGATGCCATTTGTCTCCTTGGTAATAACCAGTGTCGCCATACTTCTCGTAGCTATTGCCATCGAAGAGTGTAATAGTAGGAGATTTATCGTTGTCTTCCTTTTTCAGGAGGATGTTTTTTTCGTGTTCCCCTTTTACTGCTTTCAACTTGATGGTTGTTTTATACCAATCTTTTCCCACCTTCTCGCATTTCCAGCTTTTTTTGGCTTTAGTATCCCAAATGGTAAACTGGTTTTCTCCTGATGCGATACCATATACCTTATACCATCCAAAAAGCTCAAACTGGGTATATACCTTGAACTCTATGTTCTCAATTTCAGGCATATCATCATGTACACGCCATATAGGGTCGGATGTAGGATCATAGACAATCCATCCTTCACGATCTTCATAATCGAAGAGAGGAATACCCGGCTCTAGATGATGAGGACAACGGTGTAAACTATATCCTTGATCTTGATATGTATTATTACTGAACATAATCAATGTCTCACCTGGCTTAATAGTTCTTTGACCTTTTGATTCATTTGTATTTAATACAGACTTCGCATCTACAGGGAAGTTTTTGTAATACCATCCGGTGTTAGTCTCGTCGGCCACCATTTCTACTCCAGGCCATCCATTTCTATCGTCCGATTCTTTCGTAAAAACCCAACCTTTTCCTGTAACGGCATCTTCTGTTTCACCTATCTGGGTATAAACATAGATGTAGTGGCTTTTTGTTATTGGATCACTTGTATCTTTTGCATCCTCATTCCATCCATCGCTCCAGTTGTTTGTACCTTCTTCAGTTAAGATTCCCTGGAAATTATCGGAACCGTTACCTCCATTATATTTACTTCGGTCATTGATAGCTCTGAAATAGATACGATAGTCACCGATAGGAGGACTTACTTTTACACGAACTTTCTGAGGCATAGATCCATCTTTTGACGTTACCGTGAATTCATGAATGGTGGTTGTTACAGGATTTTCCGTAGCTGTAACCGTGAACGTTCCTGTTGCATCATCCGATGAATTTACGCTCATTTTGATGATAGAGCTACCTTTTTTATCTGTAGTTCTATCCAACTTAATACCACCAAGGTTAGTATCCCATTTTATGGTTCTTTTATTCTGAGATTTATCATCTTTATTATAGTAGATGACAAGTTCTTTTGTAACATCCAGATAAGGTTTAACATCATAATGTACATCTATATATTTCTTGAGATTATTTGCCTTGAGCCAAAACTTAGCAGTGCCTACTAGCTGTGCATAAGCTTTGATTGGGATATTTGGATTCACGCGAAACTCTATACTATCATTGCCATTAGCGTCTTTACCACGTTTGGTGCCAATGATGATGTCTTTTGAGTTTATTTTTGTATCGCATCCAAACCCTACTGTGCCTGCATTCGAATTATATGTGATATAATCATTTTTCATTGAAGTTACATTAGCCTCCGTCTTGCTTACCCACAATGTAGTATGGTTGAAGTCGGCATCTATTGGTACTGTCTCCCAGGGCTTTACACTTACCTTGCAATCCAGCTCCATATTACCGAGGGTCTTGATAGCACCGGTAATCTCATAGAAGGTACCGCGAGGGAATACGGGTACTTCTGTGGTGCTGGTTTCATCCTTCTTATGACCCAGATTGATACGATAATTGTTGACTGCAGAACCTCCTACATTACCATTGATGGTAAGATAACTGCGGTCGGATTCTGATGAGATATATCGCTCTGGGAGATAATAGGTCTGCTGGAAAAGCCATTTATCCGCAGCATTATCTGGAGCATCTTTCGCAGTTCCAGTTCCTACGATATCATCTTTGTTATTTGTTGCCGGCAGAGATTTGTTGTCAGTCCAATCAGTATAATATACGTTTGGACGTTCAGATGCCTCATACAAAGTACTTGGAATACCATCCTTGTATGCTTCTTTATCTTCATTATTTGGCCAAGTTGGAGTCTCGAATTTACCGCCCCAGTAAAGATGGGTAAAAGGAGAGAGCTTATCGGCTGAAATACTGTTGATGCTAAAGAGCTTGCCTCCGAAATTGGTTGCAACTTCTGCGTCATTTGGATCGAAGATAAGATTCAGCTTAACCTTTACGCATGTAAACTTCAGGTTAGCTGCTACCTCTGTATATTTATCACCCGCTGCATTAATCACGGTTTCAGCGAGATTGCCTGCGTCATCCTTAGGTTCGTAAATCATCGGGATATTGGTGCATACAGGCATACCTGTTGTACTTGTAGGTCTGTAATCGAGTACTATTTTTTTGAGATCATCTTCAGTTTGGATATTCTTACCGCTCAACACCTTGTTCATGTTGGCAACCACATAGATATGGTAAGTGCCCGGCTCGATATTGAGCTGATAGTTAGCTACATGCGGCTCTACCATCATTGTAGCCAGTGGGGCAGGGAGCGTCTCTACCAGGAGCTTGCCTTCATTTTTTACAGGGAAAGCATAGAGGGTCAGGTCGTTGATCTGGCATTCATCTACCGTGGCATTATAGGTAGGAAGGCCGGAAGCATCGTCGGGATTGGTGCCGCGGCTGCTGAGCACGGTTGGCACGAGTACATGCAAGTTGCTTTCTGACGAAATGGGAGTGCGCTCGCCTCCAAGTTCGTCAGAGCAACTTACTGTAACCAACAATATAAACCAACTAACTAAACTTAAAATGAAATCTCGTATTTTCATTGTTTCTAATTTTTAAAGTCAAATACTCTTATGAGCTAAATGCCCGGAAGGGGCTCTGACACCTGAAACGGTTAGAAATCGACACGCTGGATGCGCTTGCTCCAATCCAGGATGGAAATGCTGAGCTGCACATACTTCCACTGGTTGCCCTGGAGGAAGAAGTCGAGCTTGTAGTCGTACTCTCGGTCCAGGAATTCCTGCTCTGAATAATGGCGGGCTTCGAAGGCGCCACGGCCTTGAGCCAGAAAGTCTGCAAGATTGATGCGTGCCACCTCTTCGCCAGTAGTCTTGTTCGTGATGGTGAGGATGGCGTTCTTGTCGTTTTCTTCTGCCGGATGCCAGATGAGTCGGGAGAACATGAGGGCGGCATGAGCGGTGCGCTCCTTTACATTGCCCTCGGTATCCTTAAACTCAGTGGTCCAGGTGTAGTATGGGGTATATGTCAATTCCTCGTCGGGGAGGAGAGAGTTGTCGTAACTGATATCGCCGTTGGCATTGGTTATCTGATAACTGAAGTCATCGGCATTGATGTTGGCAGGCTCGTCGGTCTGATGCAGGCTGATGGTGAGCTGCTTGGTATCACGAACCAGACCGATGGTATGGCGTGTAACCTGCAGGTCTTTTACTTCAACCAGTTCGTTGCTGAGTCCTTGCCAGAGTGTATCGAGCGGTTGGCTCTGGTTGTTTACCTTGCCCTGTTCGCGGTCGAGTCGTGCATGGAGGGCGGTGATGTTGTCACCCTGCTGTGGCAGAGCTATCTGGAATTTGGCACCTGGCTGCGCAAGTGCATCTTCATATTTCTTTTGGAAGGCGAAGGTTGCGAATCTGTATTTGCCCGGTTCCAGATTGATTCGCATGGCATAGTTAGGGTCCTTGAGCGGCTGTGATGTCGCATCGTTATAGGCATCATGGCGAGCAATGAAGTTGCCCTGCTCGTCGTATACGAATACGCAGAGTCCGCCCACATGATCTTTGAACATGTCGGCACGCTGCACGTTGTAGTCGTACTTGAACTGCAAGTCAACACCCATGTCACAAGGAGGCAGGTCGTCGTGCATCAAGTCGTTGCAGCTTGCTAGCAGGCTGCCGGCCATGATGAAGCCCCATCCCATGCATATATTCTTGATCCAACTGTTAAACTTCTTGTTTGCCATGATGCTTATCTGTTTTATGAAAGAGTAAAGTGTATAAATAAATTCTTATTTTTCCGAGATAGCCAGCCGCTCCTTAGCGCTAGAGCGGCTGAGCTATATATAATAATGTGTAATGGATTACAAATCTACGTTCTGTGAACGCTTAGCCCAAGAAAGGATCTTTACGCTGACGCTAAGATACTTCTCGTTCTCATCATCTGGCTGATTTGGGTCTACTGGAGGTACACCAGGGTAGCCAGGGCCATAGACGTTGCCAACGTTCAATTCATACCAGTTGTTACGGAGCATACCATAACGACCAAGATACTTACCGTTATCTGTTCCATAAGATTCACCTGAGTTCCATGGAGTCAATGAGCCGAAGTGCTTAACACGAGCGATATAATATGTAACACCCCTAAGATAGGTATTGATACCAACCATCTCTTCTGGACGACCAACTTTCAAACCGAGTTTTTCATTAATCTCGTTAACGATTTGTGTACCTGTCTTGCCACTATAATCTTTATCGGCAACAAGAGGTGCATCAGAAGCATCCTTGATATCTGCCAAGGTAATCACATGAGAGCCTTCCATCTTGAGATTTGTATAGACAACTGTACAACCTGAGAGAACTGAAGTTGCTGCTGCATCTACAGCTTTCTTCAAGTCTGCTTCTTTCAGGATAGTTGTCATATTACCGATGGTGTAGAAAGTTCCATCTTTCTCTGCAAGGCTATCACCAGTAGCATTTTTAGGAGCATATGTTGCCTTGAAGATAACGCGGGTTGTCTGACCCTGATGCATGTTTGCCAAGTTAAAGGTGTTCTCTAAGCAATATACCGGATTGGTGTTGGTGGTGTTGGTGAAGTCTTTATTAATCTCACTTGGAGCAGTGATAAAATTGAATTCTTCTTTTCTTTTGGTATCATTAACATCATCTGCAATATTGAGTCCAGCCAAATTGTAGTTAGGATCCGTACCCCAATAAACTCGGTTGTTAGTACCAGTGAAACGTTTTGTAGTCCAAATAGCAGGGAAATCTTTGCTCAAGCCATCAATATTATGAACAGCGTATGTCTTCTTGTTTGTGATATCCAAAGCCCATTTGCTAAATGTTACTTTACTCTTTGTGTCATTCGATGTTGCCTTATCCTTAACAGTTTTTGTTCCAGGGTTAGCAACAGTCATCTTTGCTACTCCACGCTCTACAAAAACTGTTGCAGCACAATCGTTAGTAGGTTTATTTGCTTCTGCCTCGCTGGCATATATTTTATTTTTGTCAATACTAACCAAAGTTGCAGGTGAGTCAGCACTTCCTTTCAACGGAGCATTAGCCATATAGAAGTCACCAGAAGCAGCCAAATCAGTAACTGAAGGAGTCAAAATTTTGCTATTCCAATCATTATAACTTTGACCTGCAGTAGGCAATTCAACCTTTGCTCCACCACCAGTTTTATTATTGTTAAGCAAAATTAAAACGCTATAATCATTCTTGGTATCCACATTAGTAAGCTTTGCTACCAGCTTTTTAGAAGTAGTTGTGATACCATCTGTGGGATCGTCTTTCCATCCATCTATAGGTAAAGTTACGCTCTCAACAAACTTGTAAGAGCCTTCATCTGAACCATACTTCTGGAAGATAAGGGCAGTTGCGCTTTTTACAGCATACTCTTCTTCTGTGCCTTCATTCATTTCAGCACCACCAGCATCTGCTGCACGAGTTCCACTTACCGAAGGCAAGTTGATGGTGAAAATTGCATAACCAACACCTGCTTCATTAGTACCAGTACCTGGACCTGCGGTTCCCAGGTCCTCATTGCTTGAACAGCTTGCTGTCATAGCTGCGATGATAGCCAAGCCAAATAAATGTTTAATCTTCATAATCTTTGAAAGTTAAGCTTGTTTATAATCGTTATTCTCTAATTTTCTGTTATTCCAATTCCTTTATCTGCTTGAAGACATCTCTTACACGCTCTGCCTCTTTCGAGTTGCCTGCCTTGGCAAGATGCTTTTCGGCAGAAGTAAGATCACCTTTCTGCAAATCGGTGCAGGCGGCATTGAGATTCGCTGTCTCATTATCTGGGAAGAGGCGGACGGCAATGTCGAATACCTCGTTAAACTCTGGCGAACCCGGCTCGTAAGTCTGTGCCACCAGGAACATCTCCTGCAGAGAAAGCTGCTGTGGTTTGGTCTTCAATATCTCTTTGGCCTCTTCGATGCTGAACGGACGAACCGTGTAGGTTACCGTATAGTCGCTATGACGGAGACGAGGATAGATATGATCCAGGATATAGCGGTAACTAGCCGGATGGAGCTTTCTGATCTTCAGGTCCTTATCGTCGGGAGCCAGCGAGGAGTTAGCTATCTCGAGAATTGCTTCCTTATCAGCCAGATGACTAGCCTGGATCTTCTTCTTGAATCCTTCCCAGTCTTCCGGTGTAGCCTGATAGGTAAAGAGCTTGCAGTTTAAGGTGTAGAGGCTGCTCACATATTTACGGAGGGCAGCTGCACGCTCGTTGGCAAGGCGCTTGTTGTTGGCATACGAACCATCAGGCGAAGCAAAACCATGGATATCAATATCTGTGATTTCAACGTTCTTGTCGTTCTTCACCAGGTCGATGGTGGAAGTAATCTTCTTCAGCTCAGTAGCATTCTCACGGAAGTTGGCAAGAATATAACTCTTGTTAACCACAAAGCTGAGATAAGCTTCACCCTTTTCGGCTCTTACCTTCTTGGCTTCCGCCTTCGGCTGCACGAAGAAATCCTTCGTAATCTTCGGTGTACGGTCGATATCCGCAATTGGCGTATTGTCCTGTTCTATCAGGTTGCCACATCCGCAAAGATCTTCTTTCACCGAGAGTTTGAACTTCTTCATCCATTTCTGATAAGGAACAGACTGGGCGAAGTAAACCTGCTGATTGGTCTTGTTCTTGCGGGTAAAAACCTGTGCCTGCGGATTCTTCTTGCTGTCGGCAAGTCGGCAGTATCTTACAGCCTGGTTTCTACCCTGAATGATGATAGGGTTGAGAGCGATAGAATCAGTTCCTACCATTACCGGTGTGAAAACAATCTGCTGCTCTGATTTCATCTTCAAATCGTTCAGATTCATACGGAAGGCAACGTCCATCCGGTTGCCGTTCTTGCGTACCAAGACGCTGTCTACCTGAATCTTACCCCCTGCCAGCTGTTGAGCCTGAGCAGGCATGATGCCCTGAGAAAAGAGTATGCAGAGGGGCGAAATGACCGCATAAAGCTTCATTTTATCCATATTATGATTTCCCTAAAATTTTTTGTATTCTGTCTAGTTATTACGTGTTTATATTGTCAGTTAAAACAACAGTTAAATTAAATTCTTAGAACACGTATATGAGAGATAGTGCGGCTTTTGTAGGGCCCACATAGTTGCGGTGGTCTTTGTCGAGACATTTTTCGCATCGTCCGTAAAGCTTGTAAGGACTGTAGGCATATCCCAAACCGATAGACCCTTCGAAATTGAGGTGCTTATTGAGCAACCACTGATAGCCGTAGGTAAGGCCTCCACCTACATACCAGCCTTCATAGTGCCTGCCCTCCAGAGTTTTCGGCAGGATGCCGAAGGGCATGTCAATGTTTTTAATGTTGTATTCACCGCCTAAGGCATGGATTCCGAAGAAATGGCCTCCAAACTTCTGGCAGGTGTACCATCTGTATTCTGGCATAACATTCCAGAATCTCATCTTCTTGTCGCCCGAGAACTTCCAGGGGTTCAGGGTTCCGAAGAGTTGGAAGGTTGTTTTCTTGCCTGTGCCGATTTCTATGCCGGCGTTGGCAGATGTAGAAGCCCATCCCAGTAAGTTGGTCTTCAGAGCGACCTCCTGCGCTCGCGTCGTTGCCGTTGAAAGGATCAGCAGCAGCAACATTGCTGATTTTATGAATGTTTGCTTCATCATATCTTTACTTTTATATTTGGTTTCGTTTATATTAAACTTAGCCTTCGTTTGTTAGTTGGTATCTATTTTCGGCTGCAAATTTAAGAGGAAATCCAATATGAAGCAAGAAAAAGTTTCAAAAAGGTTACATTTCTTTGTGCAAACGATTGCACGCTTTATGCAATCTGTTTGCGTACATACATCATAAAGCACATGATTATCGGCGTCTGCTTGCCGTCATTGGGAATCAATGAATCTCCTATTAATATTAATGGATATCAGTCTCTTCCGCTGCAGATGCTTTGTTTTCCCTGGGTTGTGAATTGGGTACGAAGCCAAGGATGGCAACCAGACAACTCATCAAAGGACTGATGATATTGAAGAAGCAGAAGGGGAGATAGACAAGTGTCGGGATACCAAGAACCGTACTCTGCGTCATACCGCAGGCTGTCCATGGAACCAGCACGCTCGTTACGGTAGCGCTATCCTCTGTACTTCGGCTCAAGAGTTCCGGACGATAGCCTCGTTCGGCATATTCATCCTTATAGATAGATGCATTCATAATAATGCTCAGGAACTGGTCACCCATAACGAGATTGAGCAAGACGCCTGATGTCACGGTGCTGCAGACAAGTGATACGGTGCTGTGGATGCTTTTCAGGAGCATGTGGGTAATGGCGTGGAGCATGCCGCTGGCTACCATACATGAACCGAAACACATGGCACAGAGGATGAGCCAGATGGTATTGAGCATGCCAGCCATGCCTCGGGTGGCTACGAGATCATTGATGTTCGCCATACCGCAATCTACCTGGGTATGGGTATAGCAGGTGGTCATGATTCCTTCAAAGAGGCTTTTGGCAGAGATGCTGTCTTCACCTGCTATCCCTACAAGTACTTCCGGCTGGAGAATGAGTGCACAGATGCATGCTGAAAGGGCTGAAAGCAGAAGTGTGATGAGAGATGGAGTCTTGCGGTAGATGAGCCATCCTGTAAAAGCCGGAACCAGCATCGTAAACAAGGAGATATTGAATCCATGGCTCAGACCGGTAAGATACTGGCTGATATCCACTGGCTTGGAATCATAACAGAGTCCGATGATGAGATAGAGTACCAGCGAGAGCAAGATGCTTGGTATGGTAGTATAGAGCATATAGCGGATATGTGAGAAGAGATCCGCTCCGGCTATACTCGAAGCAAGGACGGTGGTATCGCTCATTGGCGAGAGTTTATCCCCGAAATAGGCACCGGAGATAATAGCTCCAGCGGTGTAGGGGGCTGGTATTCCCAGGGCATCACCGATTCCCATCAGAGCAATACCGATGGTGGCAATAGTGGTCCATGAGGTTCCCGTCATCACAGAGATGATGCTGGAGATGATGCATGCGCAGGGAAGGAAAAAGGTTGGCGACATGATCTGTACACCATAATATATCAATGTGGGTACCACACCACTGATCATCCAGGTAGCTGACATCATTCCGATGAGCAGCAGGATCAGGATAGATACTCCGGCATCGCCCACGGTCTTTTTGATCATCTCTTCAAAGATATTCCATTTCATCCTATAGATGCCCATACCGAGTGCTACACAAACGGCTGTGGCTATCATGAGGGCCACCTGAGAGGCACCAGCCAAGGCATCATCAGGGAAGATTTTGACAACCAGGATGATGAGGGTGATAAGTACTGCCAGCGGTATGACAGAAATAAAAGGATGTGGTTCAACTGGCTGCAGAGGCGAGCAGGATGCCTGATTCTCTGCAGCTTGAGATTTCTGTTTCTTTTCTTCTTGTTCCATTTGTTAATATTCTCTTTTCATTTTAGTTTTTCATTTACTTTGCGTTTTCATCCGTTTCTTCGATGACATCTGGTCGCTGAAGAACACAAATAATTTCATTACTTCTTGAATTTTCATGCCAAGTAGTGCTTTTCGTGCAAAGGTAACTAAAATTTCCTGTTTACGCAAGAAAAGGTCCAATATATTCTTTTTATAAAAAATTATTATTTCATGGAATTTTTCTTGGTTATTTGCCATTGTTAACCATTTTTTTTCTTAACTTTGCATGCTTCCCATTTTTCTAAGGGTGATATCATTACCTTTGCAATCTGTATGGTTATATCATCGACTCACAGACGGGTAAACTGACAGAAGTAAAAATAGAAACAGAATAAAGAAATTAGTTCAAATTAAAACACGTAATATTAAGAATATGATTTCATTTGAAAGTGATTACAACAATGGTATGCTGCCAGAGATTCTAGAAGCTCTTGGCAAGACAAACAGTGATAAAACATCTGGTTATGGTTTTGATCCATACTCAGAATCGGCAAAAGAGAAAATCCGCAAGGCTGTGGACAATGAGAATGCAGAAGTGTTCTTCCTGATAGGCGGTACGCAGACCAACACCACGGTCATTGATTCCGTCCTCATGGGATGCGAAGGAGTAATCTGTGTGGAAACCGGTCATATCGAGGTACATGAATCAGGAGCAGTAGAAGCTTTCGGGCATAAGGTCATTACCCTGCCAGGAAAAAACAGCAAGCTGACAACCGGCACCCTGTCAGCTTATATGGATACCTTCCTAGCCGACGAATCGCATCCTCACATGGTGCAGCCAGGCATGGTTTATATCTCGATGCCGACTGAGTTCGGAATGGTCTACACCAGAGAAGAACTGGCTGCGCTGTATGCAACCTGCCAGAAATATGACCTCCGTCTCTTCATCGATGGTGCCCGACTGGGATACGGTCTGGTTTCAGCGGCATGCGACTATGACTTGCCATTCCTTGCAAAACATTGTGATGTATTCTATATCGGCGGAACCAAGGTGGGTGCCATGATGGGAGAAGCTGTGGTATTCTCGGGCATGAAGGCACCGAAATACTTCTTCACCAACGTAAAGCGTCATGGAGCCTTGCTTGCCAAGGGCAGAATGCTCGGCATCCAGTTTGACACACTGTTTACGGATGAGCTCTATTTCAAGATATCGCGCCATGCCATCGCTATGGCTACCCGCATCCGCAGCATCTTCGAAAAGCATGGTATCGCCATTGCCTACGATTCTCCAACCAATCAGCAGTTTGTAGTACTCTCACCTGCCCTCTACGAGGCCCTTTCCCCCAAAGTAGCATTCGAGATATGGGAAAGAAAGAGCGAACATGAAATCATCTGCCGATTTGTTACAAGCTGGGCAACAAAGGAGGAAGAACTCGACGAGCTAGACCATATTCTTCAAGCTTACGCTTAAGAAGGCTAAGGATGGTTCTCCTCCAGAATCATCCTTAACAATTCTTCATTTGCCTCGTTGTTAATCTCTGCATCCTCCAACTCAGAGAAATAGTCAAGCGTGCTGAACATTCGCCTGTAACATCTACCCCTATCACTTTTTCATGGGCATAGATGATGCGAAGCATGGCTTGGAGCTGCATAAGTGTCATATCTCCATTGTTCCAGTCGGTGATGGTATCCTGCTTTCTCAATACATCCTTATCTATAGACATGTAAACCGGCTCATGTATAAGTTTACCAGCCTTCGACGGTCAAGCCTGGTGATGGTCTATCTCTGCCTGACTGTAGAACAACACCCTCCCATTCTGGTTGCTGCATATCCGGATGATGATCGAAAACAATGAGCGAGAAAGGTTCATGAATTCTTGACACCCAATATTCCGTAAGATAATGGAAATCTCCGGAACCTATGAAACAATAGTTCGTTAATAATTCAATAATGTGCTAAGCAGCTATACGCTGTAAGCA
>OHEG01000804.1_pt1 | contig 14004 bp, 9 predicted proteins | sample 1567181 | NCBI WGS metagenome assembly OHEG01 (sample SAMEA3879534, study PRJEB24766) | human gut metagenome | biome: human-associated habitat; feature: feces | place: USA | collected 1985/1987 | reverse complement strand
CCTTGCAGAAGAAGCAGTAGGCCAGCAGGACACCAAGACCGGGACCGGGGTTGGCTTCCAGCATATACATGATGGAACGACCGGTCTCAGCAGCCTGACTTGCACCGATGGGGCTGAAGATGCCGTGGTTGATGGCGTTGTTCAGGAACAATACCTTGGCAGGCTCAATAAAGATGGACACCAGCGGCAGCAGGCTGTGCGCCACAAGGAAGTCCACACCGGCGGTCAGCACGGTGAGGATGGCAGTCATGAACGGGCCGATGACGTAGTAGCCGAGGATGGCCAGCAACATACCCAGAATGCCGATGGAGAAGTTGTTGATCAGCATCTCGAAACCGGCGGGGATATGGCCTTCCACCTTCTTATCGAACTGCTTGATGACCCAGCCGGCCAGAGGGCCCATGACCATGGCGCCCATCAGCATGGTGTAGTCCGAGCCGCAGATGCAGCCCACCACGGCGATGGCGGCGATGACGCGGCCACGGTCGCCTGCAATCATCTTGCCGCCCTGCCCTGCAATGAGGATGGGCAGCAGGTAGGTCAGCATCGGGGAGACCATGCTGGCCAGCTTTTCGTTGGGGAACCAGCCCGCTTCAATGAACAGAGCGGTGAGGAAGCCCCACGCGATGAATGCGCCGATATTCGGCATGACCATGCCGCTGAGGAACTTGCCAAAGCGGGAAACAGCGTTTTTCATTTGTAGCTCTCCTTTTTCACTTGAAAGGCAGGCGGTGCAGCTCCTGTGGCATGGGAGCTGCGGCCTGCGGACGGGTTATTCGGAGGAGCTTTCGTTTCGTTCTGGCACTATTCTAGCCGATACTGCGCCGGATTTCAATGGTGACAAGCGGTGGGGTTGTCACCGGAGGATGGTGACACCAGTGGGCTGATACGGCAACATTTCCAATGGATGCGCGGGTGATTTGTGCATATTTGCTGATGCGCCGGGATACAAGACGGGAACAAGGAAGCTTTTGTCACCGGGCAATGGTGACAAAAAACACACAACTTCTTTTCTGCGTTGGGGGCTGGCAGACGGGGTGGCACTATGCTACAATAGAAGCAATGGGTAACTTTTGGGAAAAGGAGAGAAGCAACATGGGTGCGGTGTATCGTGAGGAACTGTCGGCAAATGCACGGAAGCTGATCGAGCAGCTGCTCAGCCTTCCGCAGGGCTGGGTGACGGCGGCGGCGCTGGCTGAAAGCATCGGGGTCAGCCGCCGCACCGTGCTGCGGGAGCTGCCCGCTGTGGAGCAGTGGATGCAGGCTGCCGGGGCGCATTTTGTGCGAAATCCCGGCAAGGGTCTGCTGCTGGATGAAGCGCCGGAGCGGCGAGACGCACTGCGCACCCAGCTGAACAGCGGCGACAGGAAAGAACTTTCCCGCGCAGAGCGGCGGCAGCAGCTTTTGACAAGGCTGCTCAGCGAGCAGGAGCCCTGCAAAACAGCGGTACTGGCACGGGCGCTTGGCGTTTCGGAAAGCACGCTGTCTGCGGACTTGGATGAACTTGAGACCAAGCTACACCCCTACCGGGTGGAGATGTTCCGCCGCCCCGGCGTGGGGGTCTGGCTGCAGGGGGATGCTTCTTCCTACCGGAGGGTGGTGTCTGCCCTGCTGCTCCATTGCAGGACAAGTGCGGTAAAGGACTGCCGCTTGGGCTATCTGCAGGCACAGCCGCCGGTCTATGAGCCGGGGCGCATCGTGCTGCTGGCCCCGGATGACGGGAACGGCGTCCCGGTGGAGGTCATGCAGAATGTCAGCGGGCAGCTGATCGAAACGCCCCGGCTGATGGAGGCACTGCGCACAAGCGTGTGCATCCGGATGTAGCCGAGCACCCCGCCATCATGGGTCACGAGTTCGCCGGTGATATCGTCAAGGTGGGCAAGGCGCATCAGGACAAGTTCAAGCCCGGCATGAAGTTCACCCTGCAGCCCGCCCTGAACTACAAGGGCACCATGTGGAGCCCCGGCTACTCCTACGAGTTCTTCGGCGGCGACGCCACCTACTGCATCATCCCTGCCGAGGTCATGGAACTGGGCTGCCTGCTGGAGTACAAGGGCCGTGCTTACTACGAGGCTTCTCTGGCCGAGCCTATGAGCTGCTCCATCGGTGCTTTCAACGCCGCCTACCACACCAAGATGGGTGTGTACCATCACGATATGGGCATCAAGAAGGGTGGCAAGCTGGCGATTCTGGCCGGTGCAGGCCCCATGGGTCTGGGTGCTCTGACCTACGCACTGCACCGTGATGTGCGCCCCGGCATGGTGGTGGTCACCGATATCAACGAGGATCGTCTGGCCCGTGCGGAGTCCCTCTTCCCCCCGAAGGAGGTCAAGGAGAAGGACGGCATCGACCTGTACTTCGTCAACACCGCCAACATGGCAGACCCCGCTGCCGAGCTGCGGGAGCTGACCGGCGGTACCGGCTTTGATGATGTGTTCTGCTACGCCCCCATCGCGCCGGTGGTGGAGCTGTCCAGTGCTGTGCTGGGTCGTGACGGCTACCTGAACTTCTTTGCAGGCCCCACCGACAAGCAGTTCAGCGCCAAGATGAACTTCTACGATGTGCACTACAATTCTACCCATGTCATGGGCACCACCGGCGGTAATACCGCCGACATGATCGAGTCGCTGGAACTGACCGCCGCTAAGCGCATCGATCCGGCTGTGATGGTCACCCACATCGGCGGTCTGAACGCCGCTGCCGAGACCACCCTCAACCTGCCCAAGATCCCCGGCGGTAAAAAGCTGATCTACACCCACCTGACCATGCCCCTCATCGCCCTGACCGATCTGCGTGCCAAGGGCGAACAGGACAACGACCCCCGCTATACCGCACTGGCTGACATCGTGGATGCCCACAACGGCCTGTGGTGCCCGGAAGCAGAGGAATATCTGCTGGCAAACTTCAACCCGGAGGACTAAGCGGAACGTGCCATGGGACAGGACAAACGCAGACAGGAGGAATCCCCCATGGAACAACGCCGCAATCAAATCGTGGAGCTGGTGAACCGCAAAGGCAGCATTAGCTTTGCCCAGCTCAAGGAAGCTTTCCCTTCCGTTTCGGAAATGACCCTGCGCACCGACCTGAAAGCACTGGATGAAGCCCGCCGTGTGGTGCGGGTGCATGGCGGTGTCAAGTCGGTGGAGCAGGTGGTAGGCACAGACGACCTGCTGAGCCGCCGTTCCGCCCGCAATGCCGAAGCAAAGCAGATCATTGCCGAAAAAGCCACTGCTCTGCTGCGCCCCAACACCACCCTGTTTCTGGATTCCGGCAGCACCGCCACAGCAGTGGCCCGGTGCATCCCGGATCAGCCCATGCTCATCTACACCAGCGGCCTGAGCTGCGCCATGGAGCTGGCAAAGCTGGAAAAGCCCAATGTATCCCTGCCGGGCGGCAGCCTGAACCGGTTCAGCATGAGCGTCTGCGGTGCACAGAGCATCCAGACGATGGAGGGCATCAACTTTGATCTGCTGCTGCTGGGCGTGACCAGTTACAGCCCGGAAACCGGTTTTACCTGCGGCGTGGAGGATGAAGCACGGCTCAAGCAGACCGTGCTCCGCCGCTGTGAGCAGAAAGCCGTGCTGCTGGATTCCTCCAAGATCGGACTGAAAAGCACATTCCACATCTGCGAGCTGTCCGATATTGATATTGTGATCTCGGACGGAAAGCTGCCCGTAGAATTTTTACAGGCCTGCCGGAACGCAGGCGTAACAGTACTATAAAAGGAGCGTTATTATGAAGATCATCCGCGCAAAAGATTATCAGGATATGTCCCGCAAAGCGGCCAACATCATCTCCGCACAGGTCATCATGAAGCCGGACTGTGTACTGGGTCTTGCCACCGGCGGCACCCCGGTGGGCACTTATGCCCAACTGGTGGACTGGTACAACAAAGGCGATTTGGATTTCTCCGAGGTCACTACTGTCAATCTGGACGAGTACCGCGGCCTGCCCAAGGAGCATCCCCAGAGCTACTGGTATTTCATGAATGAGAACCTGTTCAGCAAGGTGAATATCGACCCGGCCAAGACCAACCTGCCGGACGGCACCAATCTGGACACCGCCGCCGAGTGTGCCCGTTACAACGGTATCATCCACAAGCTGGGCGGCATCGACCTGCAGCTGCTGGGCATCGGCCCCAATGGTCATATCGGCTTCAATGAGCCGGGCGAAGCCTTTGAGCTGGAGACCCACTGCATCGACCTTGCGCCCACTACCATCGAAGCCAACAAGCGCTTCTTTGACGGCAACGAGAACCTTGTCCCCAAACAGGCATACACCATGGGCATCAAGACCATCATGCAGGCACGCAAGGTGCTGGTGGTAGCCAACGGTAAAGCCAAGGCACAGGCCGTCAAGGACGCCGTGACCGGCCCTGTGACCCCTGCCTGCCCCGGCAGCATCCTGCAGCTGCATCCGGACTGCATCCTTGTGGCAGACGAGGAAGCACTGAGCCTGCTGTAAAATCCCAAAGCCAACTTCTTCATTTACCATAACTTTGCTTAAGATCCAACCAAAGCACAGAAAGGGCCGGACTCGTTGCACGGGTTCGGCTCTTTCTGTCAGAAATAAGATTTATCTTGCTATCTTACGCAAAGAGCAACTCCAAAAGAGCCGTCATGGAGATGGTGGGTTCGCCTGCTGCGGGATTTACGCTGAAAATACGCTGAAAAGAGGTCGCCCCGATCGGTGGCCTCTTTTTTGCTGCCGCGAACTGTCTGGCTGCGGCAGCGGATAACAGCAATGTCCATTGCGCTTTGTTTTGCCCGGATGCGCACCCGCAGAAAGCGCTCCCTCGTCAAACTGCCCAAAATACGCCCTTAAAAGTTTACTTGACGCAATTCTCAAATCAATATATAATTGGGTTAGAAACCAATTATAGAAAAGGATGATTTCCAATGGCGCGCAGATACGACAGCAAAGAAGCAAAACGGCGGATACTGACCGCCTGTGTCCGGCTTTTTCTGGAAAAAGGCTACACGAACACCAAGGTGGCAGAAATTTTAAAGGAAGCAGATGTTTCTGCCGGGTCGTTCCAGAATATTTTCCGCACCAAGGACGGTGTGCTGACCGAGCTGATCGGCATGATGTTCAGCAGGCAGTTCGGCGCGGTAAGGCCGCTGGCGGCAAACGCCCCCTCGCCGGTGTACCTCTACGCGGTGGAGACGGCTTTGCAGCTGGCGATGACCGAGCTGAGCGAGAATCTGCGGGATATCTATGTGGAAGCATACACCTTCCCCGCCACGGCGGAGATCATCCACCGCAGCACCACGGCCGAGTTGCAGGCGGCGTTCAGCGCGTATCTGCCCGGGTGCGCCGAGTGCGACTTCTACGAGATGGAGTTGGGCACGGCTGGCATGATGCGCGGCTACATGGCACGGCGGTGCGACCCCTACTTTACGCTGGAGCGCAAAATACGGCGCTATCTGAGCATGAGCCTGAGTGCGCTGCAGGTCCCCGCGCAGGAGCGCGAGCAGGTCATCGCTTTTGTGGCGGAGATCGATATGCTTGCCCAGGCGCGGAAGGTGGTAGATGCCGTGCTTGCATCGCTGTCCGTGCAGTTTGATCTGAAAGGATAACAAGGTTTGATGACAAGGAGGGAGTAACATGAAAAAATGGCTGATCCGGTGTTTGACGGTGCTGGCAATGGTGTGCCTGATACCGGGGATCGTGTTAAACGTTAAAGCGGCAGATTCTATCTATACGTACTGCTTCGTCTGTATGCAACAAAGAAACTATGAGATCCTCGGATATACAAAAGTTGATTCAACCAAGCATAGGATCCATATAAAATGCTCAGTCTGCGGCAGGAAGAACAGCATTGTTTATGGAGATCTTTCGGACCATACCGGCGGCACCGAAACGCCCACCTGCACCACAGGCAAAACCTGTGAAAAATGCGGCGCGGAATACGGCATTCTCGGTCACAAATGGAAAACTCCGGCGAACGCCTCCCTTGGCAACGGCACGCACCGCATCATTTGCTTGCGCTGCGGCTTAAATGGTACCGCAAGCTGTACCGGTGGCACAGCAACCTGCACCACCAAAGCGGTCTGTGAGGCGTGTGGTGGGAAATACGGCAAAAGAAACCTAAATAATCATGCTCTGGTGCATTATGATGCGCAAGCCCCCACCTGTACGAAATCCGGCTGGGACGCTTTCGACACCTGTCCCCGCTGCTACTATACCACTTTTCGAGCAATCCCCGCGCTAAAACATGATTTAGAGCACCACGAAGCAAAAGCCCCCACCTGTACGGAAATCGGCTGGGATGCTTACGAAACCTGCTCCCGCTGCGACCATACCACCTATACAGAGCTGCCCGCGCTGAACCATGATTATCAGGCTGTTACCGTAGCCCCCACCTGTGAAACAGACGGCTATACTGTTTTTACCTGCTCCCGCTGCAAAGACAGCTACACCGCAGACCCGACCGGTAAACTGGGACACCAGTTCGGTGCATGGTCCCCGAACGGAACCGGCTCTCAGAGCGCCGATTGTCTGCGAGATGGCTGTGCGCACACTGGCAGCACGGATTGCCGGAAGTTTACTTTCCGCACTGCGGAAGGCGAAGCTCTGACCTTCTGCCCCGTGTGCGGGCAGGCAGAAAACGCCGCGCAGCTGGAAAAGATCGAAGCCGCAACGGCGTGGGCTAACAGCGGCAGTCTTTCTGCGGAGGATGTGACCGCACGGACGAATGGGGAATACCTGAGTGTGGCCTTTGAGACCGCAGGCAGCCTGACGCAGCCCACCGGCCGGGTAAGGCTCGCGCTGCCCGCCGGATTGCTGGAAGGCAAAAAGCTTGTGCGCATTGCCCCGGACGGCACACAGACGGAGATGCCGTTTGAAACAGAGCGCGGAAAGCTCATCTATACGCTGGATTTTGCAAACAGCGCGCTGCCTGTGATGCTCTTCCGGCTGGTACCCCAGCCCACCGCCCTCTGAACGCTTTTACAGCGCGCAAACGATAAACCATAAAATGCCCGCCCACCGTGGTTTTCCACAGGTGGGCGGGCATTCTTTTGTGTTTTTTGGGCATAAAAATACCCCCGGAGGATGCAGCGTTTTTTACGCTGTCTACTCTGGGGGCAGGATAGCAAGCGCTGCGCGGCAGCTCCCGGAAGCGGACACTGTCTTGCTGAAAAAGCACTTCCTAGCGCTGCTCCTCCGGCGGGCAGCAGCTCTCCCGGGGGATGAGCTTGTGCGGCACGATGATCTTTGTGGCCAGAAGGTTCGGGTTCTCGATGTGGTTGATGGTCTGGCTGGCGGCTTCCATGCCCAGCTGGTAGGGGTTGACGTCCACGGTGGTCAGCTGTGGGCTGCCCTGCCCTTTGTTGCGGAGTGCCCCTTGGCAAACCGGACGGGATTGCGCTATAATAGAGCCGTAACAGTTCCACAAAGGTGTGGTAAGGGAGGTGCGGTCATGATCCGGGTGGCGATCGTAGAGGACGACGCGGAGGTGCAGGGAGTATTGCAGGAGTATGTCCGGCGGTATACCCGGCAGTACGGGACAGAGTTTGAAGTGACGGTCTTTGCGGACGGCGTGGATATTCTGGAGGATTACCGCGCGGTCTACGACATTATTTTTCTGGATGTGGAGATGAAGCATCTGGACGGCATGACCACGGCAGAGCGCATCCGGCAGATGGATGCAGACGTCATCCTGATCTTCATCACCAATATGGCGCAGTACGCCATCCGGGGCTACTCGGTGGGAGCGCTGGACTATGTGCTGAAGCCGGTGCCCTACTTTGCCTTTTCGCAGCAGCTGCTCAAAGCCGTTGCCCGGCTGGAAAAGCGGGCAAAGCACTACCTGACTGTGCCGGTGGAGGGCGGGCTGCGCCGGCTGGACACCGCAAGCATCTATTATCTGGAAAGCGAGGGGCACCGGGTGCATTTTTATACCGATGAGGGCGATTTTTCCGCCCCCGGCGCCCTCAAGGCCTTTGAGGAAAAGCTGGCAGACTGCCCCTTTGCCCGCTGCAACAGCGGCTACCTTGTCAATCTGGCACAGGTGCGGGAGCTGCGGCAGAGCATCGTGCAGGTGGGCCCCTGCGAGCTGCAGGTCAGCCGCCCCAAGCGTAAGGCTTTTCTTGCCGCACTGACCGACTACATCGGAGGTGAAGGCTCATGACCGCGCTGCCGGATATCCCCCGGCTGTACACCGCCCTTGCGGAGTGTCTGGCGGTATTGCTGGTCACACCGGCACTGATGCCCCGCTTTTCCAGGGCAGTTACCGTGGGTGTCACCCTGCTGTGGGCGGCGGTGCTGTCGGCCTTTCTGGGACTGACGGGCAACGTGCCCGGCGGGCTCTGGATCCCCTGCATGGCAGCGGCCATCGGGTTTTCCTACTTATATTTATGGGGTGTGTGGAGCATCACCCTGCTGGAAGCCGGGTATCACTGCGCCCGGGCGTTTATTCTGGCAGAGCTTGCCGCCAGCGTGGAGTGGCAGCTGCACTGCGCCCTCTGGCCCGCCCGCGGCCCATGGGAGCCCCTGTCTTTGCTGCTGCTGGCGCTGGTGTATGGGACGCTGTTCGGCATCATGTGCTATCTGCAGCACCGCCGTCCCCAGCCCGCCGGGCACTTACAGATCGGCGGCAGCGCCGCCCTGACGGCGGTCATGCTGGCGCTGACCGCCTTTGCGGTGAGCAATCTGGGCTTTCTGCCCGGCAGCGAGATCAACATGAGCATTTTTTCCATCCGCACCTTGGTGGATTTTTCCGGCGTGCTGATCTTATCTGTGCAGCACGAGCAGCTGCAGGAGAACGCTTTGCACAGCGAGCTTGCCGCCATGGACGAGGTACTGCACCGCCAGTACGAGCAGTACAAGCGCAGCAAGGAGGGCATCAACCTCATCAACCGGCGGTACCATGAACTGAAAGTCCAGCTTGCCCGCATCCGGGAGGAGCAGGACCAGACCAAGCAGAACGCCGCCATTGCTGCCATGGAGCAGAATATCCGCCAGTACGAGGCCGAGAACAAGACCGGCAACCCGGTGCTGGATACCCTGCTCACCGCCAAGACCATGGAATGCCAGCAGGAGAACATTACCATCACCAGCGTGGCAGACGGCAGGATGCTGGGCTTTCTCACCATCCGGGAGCTGTGCACCATCGTGGGCGTGGCGCTGGACAACGCCATTGCCGCCGTCCGCGCTGAGCCGGACCCCGAAAAGCGGCTCATCAAGGTGGCGGTGTACAGTCAGGGCGGCTTTGCCATGCTGCGGTTCGAGCATTATACAGAGGCAGCCCCCGCGCTGGATGCGGACGGCTTGCCAAAGCAGGGGTCAGACCTGAAAAGCGTCCGCACCACTGCGCAGCAGCACGGCGGCAGCATGACGCTGCACTGGGAAAACAACTGGTGCACCCTGCGGATCTTATTTCCGCTGTCCCAAAAGCAATAATATTTTTACGGCAGGTATCCCCTGCCGTTTTTTTGTTGTCTGGCAGGGTGCACAAAGAAGTGCGGGTTTTGTTTGTGCACAAGCACAATAAAAATTGAAAATTTATTGTAACTTTTGCAAACTGTGTGTCCAAAACGACAGATTGTGCAAAAGATGATAACGATGCGCCAATATCCGTTATAATGGGTCACAGTTGGGTACGGCCCAAAAAATATAAAAGAATATGGAGGAGACAACACAATGAAGCGCGATCCGAACAACAAAAAGCCCACAAAGTTGCTGACAGCTGTTACAGCACTCTTACTGGCAGTTGGAATAGTGGCAGATGTAGCAATGTTTGGTGTGTTTCCCAGTTCTCTGGACAAGGCATTCCCTGGCCAGAATGGAGACCCGGAATTGCAAAAAACATCTTATGCAAATGGTTTGTCAGTGGCTCAGAAAGTCGAGGAGGAAGGCGCAGTCCTTCTGAAAAATGACGGCGCTCTGCCGTTGGCAGGAACAAACCGAAAAATCAATCTTCTGGGCTATGCTTCCGCAAATCCGGTTTATGGCGGTACGGGTTCCGGTGGCAGCAGCTACACTGCAAACCGGACAGATTTTGTAAAAGCCTTTACGGATGCAGGTTTTGAAGTGAATCAAAATCTGGTCAATCTCTACAGACCCAAAAACAACGAAGGCGGAAATACATTCTCTGTTGATTTTTCCATCCCGGAACTGCCTGCAACCGAGGAATTGGCTAAGGACATGGGTGTGGAGTACCAGTATACTGGAGACTGCTCATTTGAAGCAATGAAGGATTTTTCGGATACTGCTGTGGTCGTGTTCTCCCGCAAGGGCGGTGAAGGCAATGACTTGCCCGCTTCGATGGCTGAAAATACCTCGTATGCACCGGATCAGAGCAAGCATTATCTGGAACTGAACAGCGCGGAACAGTCTTTGCTGGAACAGGCAGAAGCGACATTTGATAATGTTATCGTTCTGATCAATTCAGGCAATGCGATGGAACTGGGCTTCCTGAATGATGAAGGCGTTGATGCAGCCCTCTGGATCGGTGATCCCGGTGATGTGGGCACGATTGGAATTGTCAACATTCTGACGGGCGCAGTCAACCCCTCTGGCCGTCTGCCGGATATCTACCCTTATGCAGTAGAAACGACCCCTTCTTACTACAACTTTGATACCTTTGAGTATACTAACTCTAAGGACTGCTTCAAAAACTTCGAAAGTCATCCTGCCTACCTTGTAGAGTATCAGGAAGGCATTTATGTGGGATATCGTTATTACGAAACCCGTGAAAGCTACGATTACACTACCCGTGAAGGAGAAAATCTGACGGGACTTTCCTACAATGATGTAGTGCAGTTCCCCTTTGGCTATGGCTTGAGCTACACAAGCTTTGACTGGGAACTGGAAAACACGATTCCGACTACCGTTACCGCACAGGATACGCTGGAGTGGAATGTCAAAGTTACCAATACGGGCAATGTGGCTGGCAAAGATGTTGTGGAACTGTATTACAGTGCGCCCTATTACAGTGCAGCTGAAGGCGGCAGCGGCTTGCAGAAGGCTGGCGAAGTACTGGGCGGCTTTGCAAAGACGAAGGAATTGCAGCCGGGCGAAACGGAAACGGTTACGATTTCTATGCCAGTAGAGCAGATGGCTTCTTATGATGCACAGAAGTACTACACTTCTACCGGTTCCTACGTGCTGGAAGCTGGCGAGTATCAGATTTCTCTGCGTACGGATTCTCATACGGTGAAAGATAATCTGACCATGACCTGCAAGGTTGCTGAGAATGAAGTGTTCCAGGACAGTGCGTTTGGCAGTGGTGTGGAAAACTGCAAGTATGTCGGCAAGCGCTCTTCGGACGAAGTGGTAGCAACAAATCAGTTTGATGATGCAGCTGGTGATGTGGCTTACCTCAACCGTGACACTTGGCAGATCGTTCCCGGTACCAGCAAGGAAGCAACTGCTGAACAGCTGGAAGCCTTCAACAATGCGCTGGTAGTGGATGATAGCTATGTGGATGCGGATGACACTGCGCCGACCTTTGGTGCAAAGAATGGCCTTACTCTGAAAGACATGGAAGGCCTTGCCTATGATGATGCACAGTGGGATAAGCTGCTGGATCAGCTGACCCTTGATGATATGTACAAACTGCTGGGCGCAGATGGCTGGGGAAGTGCAGCAGTTGATGATATCGGTAAGGGACAGACTTATGAAATGGACGGACCTGCCGCTCTGAGTTATGTGTTCGATGCCTTTATGGGTACCTGCACATATAAGACGGTTACTTATCCGGCAGAAGTTCTGCTGGCGGCTACTTGGAATGTAGATCTGGCTTCTGAATTTGGCGATGCAATCTCGCAGGAAGGAAAGGCGTGGAATATTTCCGGCTGGTATGCACCTGGTGCTAATACCCACCGCAATGCATTTGCTGGCCGTAACTTTGAGTACTATTCTGAGGATGGCTTCCTTTCTGGTTCCATGTCCGCTGCTACGGTTGGTGCGGCAGAGAAAAATGGTATGTACTGCTACATTAAGCATTTTGCACTGAATGAGCGTGAAACTTGGCGTCATTATGGTCTGTGCACCTGGGCCGATGAGCAGGCAATGCGTGAAATTTACTTCATGCCGTTTGAAAAGGCTGTGAAGGAAGGCGGCAGCACGGCTGTGATGTCTTCCTACAATAATATTGGTACTACTTGGGCCGGTGCAAGTACTGCACTGCTGACCAATGTTCTGCGTAATGAATGGGGCTTTATTGGCACTGTGATTACGGATAACAACGAGGAGCATGGCTTTATGGATATTGAAAAAGCTGTCTTGGCAGGTGGTACCAATCTGCTGTTTGGCTGGGGCACTAAGACCTTCGATAACCTGAGCCAGACTGCTACCGGTCAGCTGAAGATGCGCGAAGCTGCACATCAGTATCTGTATACGTTGGCGAATAGCTACGGTGTAGATGTAGATGCACCTGTGCCTATGTGGCGCACGCCTGCACTGGTAGGCAGTGTGATTGTCTATGTGTTGGTTCTGGCAGGTGTTGTGGTGATTCTTCGCCGCCGCAAGTATAATAAAACGCTGGCTAATACCAATGCAGGTGCGGATGTGAGTAAGGAATAAGTACTGACCCGTAATCAAAACTGTCTTCCTTCTAATCCCGGAACACGGCTGCACGGCAGTTACGACCTGCAGCCGTGTTCCCTTTTGGAAACAGAATCACGCTTCTTCTCCTTATGCGTGGTCCTGTTTCCAAAGGCAATACCGTTTCTACTGAAAGGAGATTTCCCCGTGAAACATCAGGATATTATTGCAAAACTGAGCCTGGAACAGAAATGCGCCCTGCTGAGCGGCGGCACGGTGTTCACCACCCGGGCGCTGCCGGGCAAGGGCATCCCGGCCATTACTCTGTCCGATGGCCCCAACGGCGTGCGCAAGCAGGCCGGGGCGGCGGACCATCTGGGGCTGAACCCCAGTGTGCCCGCCACCTGCTTCCCCACCTCGGCCACCGTGGCCAACAGCTGGGACCCGGAGCTTGGCGAGGTTGTGGGCGCAGCCATGGGCGAAGAAGCAGCGGCACAGGGCGTGTCGGTGCTGCTGGGCCCCGGCCTGAACATCAAGCGCAGCCCCCTGTGCGGCCGCAACTTCGAGTATTTCTCGGAGGACCCCTACCTTGCCGGTAAGATGGCGGCGGCCTACGTCCGCGGCATCCAGAAAAACGGCATTGCCGCCTGCCCCAAGCACTTTGCCGTGAACAGTCAGGAGCTGCGCCGCATGGCCTCGGATTCCATCGTGGACGAGCGCACCCTGCGGGAAATTTACCTGACCGGCTTCGAGATGGTGGTCAAGGAGGCACAGCCCAAGACCATCATGTCCGCCTATAACCTTGTCAACGGCACCTACGCCAACGAGAACGCCCACCTGCTCATGGAGATCCTGCGCAGGGACTGGGGCTTTGACGGTGCAGTGGTCACCGACTGGGGCGGCAGCAACGACCACGCCCTCGGCGTAAAGAACGGCTCTACGCTGGAAATGCCTGCCCCCGGCGGGGACGCCATCCGGGAGCTGATGAAGGCCGTACAGGACGGCAAAATTTCCGAGGCCGACGTGGACGCCCGCCTCGACGAGATGCTGGAACTGGTGCTCTCCACCCACGCTGCGGTGGAAAAAGCGCCCCGCACCTTCGACGCTGCCGCGCACCATAAGCTTGCCCGCCGCGCGGCCGCAGAGAGCATCGTCCTGCTCAGGAACGAGGGCGGCATCCTGCCGCTCAAGCCCAATGAGAAGCTGGCTGTCATCGGCGATTTTGCCGAGACGCCCCGCTATCAGGGCGCAGGCTCCAGCGCCGTCAACGCCCTGCAGGTGGACACCCTGCTGGACAGCATCAAGGCCGACGACAGCGGCATCACCTTCGTGGGCTATGCCTCCGGTTTCGAGCGTCAGGGTGCAGCTGACGCCGAGAAGCTGGAAGAGGCTGTGGCCCTCGCAAAGAAGGCGGACACCGTTCTGCTCTGCCTTGGCCTCGATGAGCTGCGGGAGAGCGAGGGCCTTGACCGCTCTGACATGAAGCTGGCCGAGAACCAGCAGCAGCTTCTG
>OHEG01000782.1_pt1 | contig 14303 bp, 15 predicted proteins | sample 1567181 | NCBI WGS metagenome assembly OHEG01 (sample SAMEA3879534, study PRJEB24766) | human gut metagenome | biome: human-associated habitat; feature: feces | place: USA | collected 1985/1987 | reverse complement strand
GCCGCGGGCGAGGTAATCGTCCCAGCCGATGTCAAAAAGTTCATCTGACGAGCCGAGACGGTACATATCAAAATGGAAGAGGGGTGTTTTGCCATCATATTCGTTCACAATGGTGAACGTTGGGCTCGTGACGCGCCCGCGGCAGCCAAGGCCGCGCGCAAGGCCGCGTGTGAAAGCGGTCTTGCCCATGCCGAGCGAGCCGGTAAAGGCGAGCACATCGCCGCCGCGAAGCGACTTGGCGACTTCTTCGCCAAACTGCTCCGTTTCCTGTGTGTTGTGCGACACGAATTGCATGCTTTCGCCTCCCTGACCCCATTTTTACCCATATTACCAAAGAGTATAGCACAGCGAACCGCCCTTTACAATTCTTTTTCTGCGGAAAGAGGGAGAAAAGTGCGTTTACAGGCATGCAGAATTGTGCTAAAATATATTGGTATTTTATTGAGAGAGGAGCGTGAGAAGGTGAACCGGTTCCGTAATTTTCTCAGCGACGTGGTGCGTCAGTCGGACATGGTACTGCTGTCGCTGTGTACGGTCTCCACGCTCTACGGCATGGTGCTCATCGCAAGTGCCACGCATTTTCGCGGCACGCTCAAATATGTTGCCATTCAGGGCTTCGGACTGCTGCTCGGCGTGCTGCTGTACTTCTTCCTCTCAAGCATCGACGTATCGGAAGTGAGCAAAAAGTGGAAGTGGCTGCTGGCCTTTAACTTTGGCTTCATTCTGCTGCTGCGCACGCCCTTCGGCCTCACGCGCAACGGCAACCGCGCCTGGCTCGGTGTGAACGACATCGGCGCGCAGCTCGGCATCGGCTTTTTGAAGAACTTTCCCATCACCGTCCAGCCTGCCGAGATTGTAAAGATCACCTTCATCCTCCTGCTTGCGCGCCAGCTTGCGCTCTTGCAGGAAAAACGCGACCTGCGCAGCTTTACGAACGTCATCCAGCCCACGGCGCACGCGGGCGCGATGTTTGTCTTCTACTATATCATCTCCAAGGACGCGGGCAGCGGGCTTGTCTATCTCTTCGTCTTCTTGTGCATGGCCTTTGCCGCGGGCTTTGCCCTGCGGTGGATCTTCCTCGGCGTGGGCGGCGCGGTGGGCGCGTTTCTCGCCGCGTGGAACCTCGGCCTTCTGCGCGGTGACTGGTACGACCGCATCAAGGTCATCCTCGACCACAGCTACCAGCCGGAAAAAAAGGGCTTTCAGCAGACACGCGGTATGCTCGCCCTCGGCTCGGGCAAGCTGACGGGGCAGGGGCTGTTCCAAGGCACGCAGACACAATCATCCGCTAAGTGGAGCCTTCCAGAGCGGCAGACGGACTTCATCTTCTGCGTCTGCGGTGAGGAGCTGGGCTTCATCGGCTGCCTCCTCATTATCGTACTGCTGCTCGCCATCATCGTCCGCTGCCTCATCGTCGCGCACGAAGCGCCGACACGCATGGAGAGCCTCGTGTGCGTCGGCATGGCGGGGATGCTCATCTTCCAGACGATCGCGAACATCGGTATGTGCTTGTTCCTTATGCCGGTCATTGGGCTGACGCTGCCGTTTTTCAGCTACGGCGGCTCGTCCATCGTGACGATCTTTGCCGCGATGGGGGTCGTATCCGGCATCAAAAAGCGGTCGCGGCCGGAGTGGCTCATCAACTAACGTTTCAAAAGTGGGGATTCTTTTTGAGAGAATCCCCACTTTTGAGATTAACGGAGAGATGGCAAAGCCGTCTCTCCGTTAAAATTGCACTTCGCTTCGTGCCTTGCCGCCCGTAGGGCGGCTGCGACACACGCGGAGTGAGAAGTATTTTTTGCCACGTACACGCCGCGGCGAAAAATGATTGAAATTTATTTGCGCCGCGCACGGCGCAAAATGGGTCTAATCGCGTTCGATTTTTTCGCCGCTGAGAGAATCTTCACTTACGCCGTAGGAGATGACGCCGCGGCCGAATTTTCGGCGCAGGGTGTCCATTGCGGATTCGACAGCCTCCTGCTTTTCCTGTGCTTTCTCGTCTGTGCCGAGCAGGTCGAGCTGACGGAAGGACTGCGCTTCCTCCGTCAGATGCAGTGCCGTGACGGACAGAAGACGGATTGGATCCGGCGCTTTCCATAGTTCCTTTATAAGCCGCAGTGCCGTGTCGTTGATCTCGCGCATCAGGTGCGTGCTGTGATCGAGCGTCGTCTGACGCGAAAAGACCTGAAAACGGCTGTTCTTGATACCGACCTGTACGCCGCCGCAGTAGAGCCCATGCCGCCGCAGGCGCATCGCCACACTGTCGGACAGCAGCGAAATGCCGCTTTGCACCTCGTCCCAGCGCGTCAGGTCGCGGCGGAACGTCGTTGAATTGCCGACAGATTTGATCGGCTCGCGGTCTTTTTCTCCGCGCACGGGGGAATTGTCCAACCCGTTTGCATAGCGGTAGAGCTGCAAGCCCATTTTACCCATCAGCGTTTCAAGCATTTCCTCGCTGCACTTGCCCAAATCGCCGATCGTGCGTACGCCGTAGCGTCCCAAAAGATCCTGCGCGCTGCGCCCGACGAAAAGCAGGTCACCGACGGGCAGGGGCGTGACGATCTCACGCCAGTTCTCGCGCGAGATGACTGTGGTGGCGTTCGGCTTTTTATAGTCGCTGCCGAGCTTGGCGAAAACCTTGTTGAAGGAAACGCCGACAGAGATGGTCAGGCCGAATTCCTGCCGGATACGGTTTCTCAGCGTGTCGGCGAGCGCTTTGGCCTCCCCGCCAAAAAGGTGCAGGGAACCTGTCACATCGAGCCAGCTTTCGTCGATGCCGAACGGCTCGACGAGATCGGTGTATTCGCTGTAAACGGCGTTGATCTTCTTCGAATATTCGTCGTAAAGCTGATGATGCGGCGGCAGCAGAATGAGACCGGGGCACTTCTGCCTGGCCTTATAAATGGTTTCCGCCGTTTTTACGCCGCAGCGCTTGGCCGGTTCGTTTTTGGCAAGAATGATGCCGTGGCGCTCCGTGGGGTCTCCGCAGACCGCGACGGGAAGCTGCCGCAATTCCGGCCGGCTCAAAAGCTCGCAGGAGGCATAGAAGCAGTTGCAGTCGCAATGCAGAATGATGCGATCCATCGCGTTCACCTCGTTTCGGTGACAGTATATCACAAAACAGGGAATAGAACAAGTGTTTTATAGCGAGGTGAGCAACGCTTCAAAATCCTGATAGGGAATTTCCCACTTTTTCCGCGGGAGGGGATTTCCGCCCAGCAGCGCCATGAACTGCGCCGCCAAAGCCGGCCGCCCCAGTTCCGAGGCCATGTCGATCAGATGATACTGCTCCTCGCCCACATAGGCGCTCTGAAAGACAAGGCGCGACAGCTTTTCGTCCCGCTGCAATTCGTCCAGAAGCTCCGGGGAAAGGTCGTCTGTTCCGTAGGGGCAGCAGCTGTGCAGCAGCCATCTTGCCTCCCGTGGGGCTTTCAACCGGCTCCCCGCCGCGTACAGCAGTGCGCTCCACATGGCGATGCCCTCGCGGTGATCTTCACCGTAGGCCCGCTCGAGGATCTCCACCGCGCCCATGGCGGAGAGTTCCTCGACGTCCCACGCGCCAAGGGTTTTAGAGAATTTGCGCAGCAGCAGCGCCGTGTCGGGGTCGGCATTTTCTGCAAGGCTCTCTATCGTCAGCTTCGGCTCTTCTTCCACGTCCACCGTCAATACGATCCTGGGTCTTGGCAGATTGCCGCAGTCGCAGCAGTAACCGCATTCCCAAGAGTCCTTTCTGACCATCACGGGCGCGCCGCAGGTTGGACAGCGCATGCAATCTCCCCCTTTTTTCTAATAACATAGTCTGCATTGGACAAACAGATTGCCAAGACTATTTACTCATTCTCCTTTGAAGATACTTTGCATTTATAGGCTCATCATATACTTGAAACGGCAAAAGAATATACTTGGATGTTTTCCTTATATATGCCAAGCGTCATAACAATCAGACTCGAAGCCCGCCCTCCGAATCGTATCGTTTTCCTGTTGATCCTGACACCGTTGACGATCTGGCAGTCAGCATCGGTGCTGATCAGATCTTGCTCGTAATACCGCCTGCATGGCGCGGTTGCAAGAATTATTTGCGATGCGGCGAGCGATTTTTTGCATCTTTGGCCCGAACAGATTTCATTGCCTCGTGCTCTCGGAAAAGCTCGTCGTGCAGTTTGATCGAGCTCCACGCGGCGTTGTCCTCCGTGACGACAGCCTTGAGCGGAATGAGCACACGGCTGCGGCGCAGGGCGGAAAGCAACGCGTCGAGCTGTGCGCCGGTAAGGCCGCAAAGAACGAGCATCTCGTCTGAAAAACTGCCGGCAGCCGGCTCCTCAGCAGGGGAGAACCCATCCAGTCCGCAGAGATAGCCAACAGGGTGAGAAAGCTCTTCCGGTGCAACGGTTCGTCCGCTTATGCCGAGTTTAAAGAGAGCGAAACGGATCTTTTGCAGTCGGGCGGCATCCTTGACATTGTAAAGCAGTGCGCCTGCCATCATCAAAACCTCCTCAGCACGGCTGTGCAGCCTTCTGCGCCATGATGTCGGGATCAATGCAGAAATAGGTGAATTCCCCCGTGGCGAGGAGTTTTTCGCCCTCGCCCAGAATATCCACATCGACAAGACAGGTCGTTCTTCCGCGGTGACGGACGCGCGCGTCCGCACGCACGATGCCGTCCGTCTGGTTGCGGAGAAAATGCATCGCGCTGCTCTGCGTGACATACGAGCGGCCGTCCGTGTGGGCGGCGTAGCCGGTGGCGTTGTCCGCCATCGTGTAGATCGCACCGCCGTGTACGATGCCGTATGGATTCTTGCTCTCGGGACGGATCTTGAGCTTAAAAACGGCGTGGTCGGGCTCAACAAATTCCGGCTCGATATGATTGTATGCGGCGAAGAAATTTAACTTGTTTAATTCATCCATCGGATGGGAAACTGCACTTTGTACCATGAAAAGCGGCTCCTTTGACATAATTCCTCGCTATCCTACCATAATTGCGCGGTAAAAGCAATGTTTTGACAAAAATGATGCGGTGGTGCGTCAGTGGCTTGAGAATGTGTGAATATCGAAAAAATGGAAAATAATTTGTATAAAATAGTCATTATTAAGAGAAAAGATGAAAAAACTTGTATTGCTTGCCCACTTCCATTTTGAGCGGAAGCCTGTTATACTACATAATAAGATAAGCGCAATTTACAATTGAAGGGGAAAACCCTATGATATATGAACATTCAGAGCTCTCTCGCCGCGCAGCGGGGCCGAGGATCGCAGCCATCGGCGGCGGTACCGGCCTTTCTACGATGCTGCGGGGACTAAAAAAATATACCGACCGGCTGACAGCGATCGTCACGGTGGCAGATGATGGCGGCGGCAGCGGCGTGCTGCGCCGGGAAATGGGCATTTTGCCGCCGGGAGATGTCCGCCAGTGTATGCAGGCACTTGCCAATACCGAACCGGTGATGGAGCGGCTGCTTGATTACCGCTTTCCGGAGGGGCAGCTCAGGGGACAGTCGTTCGGCAACCTTCTGCTTGCGGCGCTCAACGGTATGGCCGGGAGCTTTGAAGAGGCTGTCTCCATGATGGGGCAGGTGCTTGCGATCTCCGGCCGCGTGCTGCCGGTGACAAACGCGGACGTGCAGCTGGAAGCTGTTTTTGAAAACGGCGCGCGCGTTGTGGGGGAGTCGAACATTTTCGATGCGAAAAAGCGGCAGGATTGCCGCATTCACCATGTTTCGCTCCTGCCGGAGCGACCGAAAGCGCTGCCGGACGCGTTGGAAGCCATTCAAAGCGCTGACCTTATTCTACTGGGGCCCGGCAGCTTATATACGAGCGTGATCCCCAACCTTCTGGTCGACGGAGTGGCCGATGCAATCCGCACTTCGCACGCGCAGAAGTTCTACATCTGCAATATTATGACGCAGGACGGCGAAACGGAGGGCTACACCGCTGCCGATCATCTTGAGGCGCTGCTGCGCCACGGGCGAGAGGGGCTTGTCGACCTCTGCCTTGCCAACAATGCGCCCATTCCGCGCGCGCTTGCCGCGCGCTATTCGGAAGAGGACGCGGAGCTGATGCGAATCGACCGCGCACGCATTGCGGATCTGGGCATTGCGCTGGCGGAATACCCGCTGCTCTCGGCGGAGGGGGGATACGCCCGTCATGATCCTGCGCTATTGGCGCAGGCGGTTATGGAGTTGTACCGCGCGCGCACGGTGCGTATTTATCGCGGTACGCAGCAGTACATTACAGAAAGACAGGAGAAAGAATGATGCTCAACAGCAAAGAGTTTGTTCGGGAGCTGCAGCTCCGGCACGAAAGTGCGTGGATCAATCCAGATACGACCACAGCGTCCGCGGCGCTCGCCGCCTGTTCGCTCACGCTCACCGATGTAGACGATGCTGCGGCGCGCCTGGAGCGCTTTGCGCCGTTTATCAAAAAGGCCTTTCCCGAGACTGCGGATCACTGCGGCCTGATCGAATCCCCGCTGACGGAGATCGAAAAAATGCGCGCGTGGCTTGCGGAAAACGAGAATGCACAGCTCGCGGGAAAACTGTTTTTGAAGCGCGACAGCGACCTGCCCGTTGCGGGCAGTGTAAAAGCGCGCGGCGGCTGCTATGCGGTGCTCAAGCACACAGAAGAACTGGCGCTTGCAAACCACCTGATTAAGCCGAATGAGGATTACAGCGTGTTTGCCTCGCGCGCGTTCCGCAGCTTTTTCTCGCGCTATGAGCTGCATGTCGGTTCGACCGGCAATCTGGGGCTGAGCATCGGCATCATGGGCGCAGCGCTCGGCTACAGGGTCACTGTTCACATGAGCGCAGACGCGCGGCAGTGGAAGAAAGACCTGCTGCGCGAAAAGGGCGTAACGGTCATTGAGTACGGCGCGGACTATTCCTGCGCAGTGCAAAAGGGCAGGGAACTCGCAGCGGGGGATCCGATGCGCTATTTTATCGACGATGAAAACTCTGTCGATCTCTTTCTCGGCTATGCCGTGGCTGCGCGGCGGCTCAAGGCACAGCTTGCCGGCCTGAGTGTCCCTGTGGACGCGGAGCATCCCTTGATCGTGCATATTCCCTGCGGCGTCGGCGGCGCGCCGGGCGGCATCTGCTTTGGCCTCAAGCAGGAGTTCGGCGATCATGTACACGTCTTTTTCGTTGAGCCGGTGGAGGCGCCCTGTATGCTCCTGGGCCTTTCCAGCGGTTTGCAGAACAACATCTGCGTGCAGGACATCGGCCTGAGCGGACGCACCGCGGCAGATGGCCTCGCCGTCGGCCGCCCTTCGGGATTTGTGGGCGAGGCAGTCAAGGCGCTTGTAAGCGGCGGCTTCACGGTGTCTGATGAGCATCTTTTTACCTATCTTCGGGCGCTGTACGCGGCGGAGGGACTTTTTGTTGAGCCGTCCGCCTGCGCAGGCTTTGCCGGCGCGGCGGAGCTTTCCAAAATGACAGATTATCTCGAAGTGAGCGGCCTTGGTACGCATTTTGCGAACGCGACGCACATCGTCTGGGCGACGGGCGGCGCGCTCGTGCCGGAAGGCGAACGCGAGACCTATCTTGCAAAATGAAAACAGCAAAGCAGGGCTTCCCGCAATGCGGGAAGCCCTGCTTTTTTCACGGATTCATTCAAACAGCTTGGCGCTGCGGTTGAGATATACAAGCTCTATGATCTCGACCACGCCCAGAGCGATGGCAATGGCGAGAATAAGCAGCAGCAGGACGGTCAGGCTGCCGTTGTAAAAATAGAAGAAGGAAGCCGACGACAGAGTCAAAAGCAGGATCAGAATGAGAAATGCGCCGAGAGCACCGATGATCACGACCTGCCAGGTGCAGAGTGAACGCCATTTTGCCGCCATCGCGTCGTCTGCGCCGTCAAACGCTTCGGCGCAGGCGGTGAGCTGGTGGTACGTCGCAAGTGTGGCAAACAGGAAGATCAATCCCAGCAGAATGATCAGAACGACCAGAATCGCAGAGACATCCGATGCCATTATCCACTCCTGCACACTTGATATATTGAAAAGCGTAACGAACGGCAGCACGATCAGCGGCGGAAGGTTAAAGTACACGGCCTTGCGGAAGCGGGGGACAGCTGCGCTCAGCTTCCAGAGCACAAAGAGTGTGAGAACGCTGACAGCAAACGACATCGCACTCAGCACAATGCCGAGTGACGGGATCTTGTCACCGAGCTTGAAGGTATTGTTCAGGAGGTTGATGACGATATTGGCGATGCCGAGGCGGAAGAGGTTCTGGAATCCCTTGTGCAGCAGCGGCGCATTGGGCAGCTCGCGCAGGGGAATGACCGGCAGCGCGGGAGAGGGAGCGGCGGTACTCTCAGCGGGGGCGGGAACGGCGACGGGGGAAACTTCGGGGACAGGTGCGGGACTTGGCGTCTGGTTATTTTCCATCATGGCGGGTCTCCTTTCGTTCTTTTGGGCCTTGCGGTACAAGGTATCCTGCGTTTCTTTATTTTTGTCTAAGCGGTGCGGGGGGGCTACGGCTCGACTTTCTCGCCGGTTATATCGTTCATTGAGGTGGGCTCTTTTTCCTCTGGCTGGGGAAAGTCAGCGGGCCGTTCAGTGATCGCTGTACTTTCTGCCAGACGGAGCATTGCTTCCCGGTCGCCGCAGGCGTCAAGCGAAAAATGCAGATTGCTCTTTTCGTCGATCCACTCAAGCGTACTCCACAGCGTGGGATCGCTTGGAAGAAAGAGCTTTCCCTTGCAGCCGTTGACCGTGACCTCAAAAATCTCGGTGTCCTCGCCCATGTCATAGTAACTGAATGCGTTATCCTGCATGTAAATGCAGCTGAAGATGATGAGATCGTCGCTGCTTTCATAACAGAGCTGGCGGAAACCGGAATCTTCGTAGCTCATCTCTGCATTCAGTGCGTAACCGTCCGGCAGGGCGGTGAGCGTATAGAATGGCAGCTTATCGGCAGGGGCATCGCCGGCATATTGGTAGGAGACCTGAGAGCCTGTCCAGGTTTCTATCCAGTGGATCAAGCTTGCCCGCGCATCGGGGCTTGCGGCGGTGAAGGCTGCAAACAGAAGTGATGCGGCAAGCAGCACTGCGGCTGCCCGTTTGGCGGCTTCGGCAAAAAAGCTGCGCGTTTTCGGCCGTTCATAGTACAGCGCTTCTTCCACATATTTTGCACCGATCTCATTCATGGCGTCGGAGAAAAGTTCGACCGTCATGCCATCGCCTCCTGCTCGATCAAATAAGTTTTGAGCTGCTTGCGCATGCGCATCAGCCGCAGTCTTGCGTTGCTCTCGGTGATGCCGAGAAGGCGGCCGATGTCGGCGTAGCTGTCAGCGTACCAGTAGCGGCGCATGAAGAGCACGCGGTTCTCCTTGCTCTGCGTGTCGAGGAAGCACTCGATGACGGCGGCAAGCTCCTTTGCCTCGCAGTGCTCCTCCGTGCGCCGGGGGGAGGCGAGGAATTCTTCGATCTCCTCCATACACACGTCGTAGTGGCTGTTTCGTTTCATTGCCGTGTTGGCACGATAGCGCGTGATCGAACAGCGCCGGACGAGCGTGCCGACAAACGCCGAAAGGGATTCCGGCCGCTGTGGCGGGATCGCGTTCCATGTGCTGAGGTAGGCGTCATTCACACACTCTTCGGCGTCCTGCGCACTCTTGAGGATGTTGTCCGCGAGCTTGTGGTAAAGCTTACCGTATTTTTGGTCCAGCTCGCTGATGGCGTCCTCCGAGCGCGCGAAGAACAGCTCGACGATCTGCGCGTCCTCCATCGTGCGGCACCTCCTTCCTTGATACAAAGAGTTTCTTTCCTCTTTAGACGCAGTTCCTGACAAAACGCTTCATAAAAATCAAAGTTTATTTTTTTATTCCTCTTCGGCAGAGCGCGGTGGGCGCTTCCGCGCGGCGGCAAAAAGAAAAAGGCGGCTCCGCACCTTTTGGTGCAGAGCCGCCTTGTGCCTCAAAGGTGCTGCTTTACATGTTCGCAGATCGCGTCATAGGTCTGCTGGCTGATGTCGTGCTCGATCTTGCAGGCGTCTTCCTCGGCGGTTTTTTTGTCCACACCGAGTGCAACGAGAAATTTCGTGAGCGTGTGGTGCCGGTCGAGCATTTTTGCAGCGATGGCCATGCCGCGGTCGGTCAGCGTGATGAGCCCGTCGCGGTCCATCTCGATATAGCCGTTTTCGCGCAGACGCTTGGTCGCATAGGTCACGCTGGGCTTGGTCACGCCGAGGTGCTCTGCCACATCGACCGAACGGACATAGCCGTGCATTTCCTTCATCATCAGCATGGACTCGAGATAATCCTCGGAGGCCTTCTGGATTTTCATAGGCGGTTTCACCAACTTTTTTGTCAGATAGTATTTACAGATTAACATACTCAAACTAAGAAAGCAAGCGCAAAAAAAATATCTGCGAAACCCCTTGACAAATGAGGTTAGAGCTATTAAACTAACGAGCGAAAGTTAAAGAACACTAACTGTTGCCTGCAAAAGCAATCGAGTTTGCGACGGCAGAAAGTGTCGGATCAAGAACACGCGGAGGGAGAAAAATGATGCCGCTTACATTGGCAAACGCCGGAGAAGAAAATACCATTCTCAGAGTCGGCGGGAGCGCGGAAGTGAAAAAGCACCTTGCAGATCTCGGCTTTGTCGCCGGGGCAGCTGTGAACGTTGTAGCTTCGCTCGGCGGGAATGTGATCGTCAAGGTCAAGGAAAGCCGCGTTGCCATCAGCGAAGAAATGGCGAGAAAGATCATGATTTGAAGAAAATTCTGAATAAAAAGGAGAAAGATGATGAAAACACTGCGTGAAGTTAGAATCGGCGAGACCGCCAGAGTCGTCAAGCTCCACGGCGAAGGTCCCGTCAAGCGCCGCATCATGGATATGGGCATCACCAAGGGTACCGAGGTCTATGTCCGCAAGGTGGCGCCCCTCGGTGATCCGATGGAGGTCACAGTGCGCGGCTACGAGCTGTCGCTGCGCAAGGCGGATACCGAAATGATCGAAGTGGAGTAATTTATTTTCTGCATGAGTTAAGCTTACTTAACTAAGGAGGAGAAAGCAACCGTATGGAAAAGCAAATCAAAATTGCCCTTGCGGGCAACCCCAACTGCGGTAAAACGACGCTTTTCAACGCCCTGACCGGCTCGAATCAGTTTGTCGGCAACTGGCCCGGCGTCACCGTGGAAAAGAAGGAGGGCAGACTGAAAAAGCATGATGATGTGGTCATCATGGATCTGCCCGGCATTTATTCTCTGTCCCCCTACACGCTTGAGGAGGTCGTCGCCCGTAACTACCTCATCACCGAGCGTCCCGACGCGATCCTGAACATCATCGACGGCACGAACCTCGAGCGTAACCTGTATCTCACCACCCAGCTCACTGAGCTCGGCATCCCCGTGGTCATCGCCATCAACATGATGGATATCGTCCGCAAGAACGGTGATGAGATCAACGTCAAGGAGCTCTCCCGTGAGATTGGCTGCGAGATCATCGAGATCTCCGCACTCAAGGGCGACGGCGTCATGGACGCTGCCGAGGCTGCCATCCGCGCCGCCAAGGGCACCAAGACCGTGCCGATGCACACCTTCTCGGGGCCCGTCGAGCACGCCATTGCCCACATTGAGGAGGCGGCCGTGCACAACATGCCCGAAGAGCAGCAGCGCTGGTATGCCATCAAGATCTTTGAGCGCGACGACAAGGTGCTTGAAAAGCTCAGCATCCCCACCGAGACGATGAACCACATCGAAGAGGACATCAAGGCGGCGGAGACAGAGCTCGACGACGACGCCGAGAGCATCATCACCAACGAGCGCTATGTGTATATCGCTCAGCTCATCAAGGGTTGCTACAAAAAGAAGAGCATCGAGAAGCTCTCTGCTTCCGATAAGATCGATAAGATCGTCACCAACCGCTGGCTGGGACTGCCCATCTTCGCGGTCGTGATGTTCTTTGTTTACTACATCGCCATGGTCGCCGTCGGCGCTCCCGCGACCGACTGGGCGAACGACGGCCTGTTCGGCGACGGCTGGCACCTGCTCGGCATCGGCTCCGCCGCCTACGGCGACGCGAGCGACGAGTACACCGCCGCGACGGAAGCGGCTGACGCTTTCGTCGGCCTTGACATGGAAGATGAGAACTTCGACGCCGATGCGGCACTCGAAGAGCTCAAGGCCTTCCAGCCCACGTCCGACACCGCTACTGTTGACGTGGAAGATGAAGAGACGCTCGCCATCAACGAAATGACCGCCTACTATGACGCCATCCCCGATGACGCTGACAAGGATTCCACCGTCGGCATGACCTATGTGGATGCTGTCAGCTACTTCGAAGAGAACGGCTTTGACGAGCCCGACCCGGCTGACTACGGCGTTTGGGTCCCGGGTGTCCCCGTTCTGATCGGCGATGCGCTTGACGCTGCCGGTACGGCTGACTGGCTCAACGGCCTGATCCTCGACGGTATCGTCGCCGGTGTCGGCGCGGTGCTCGGCTTCGTGCCTCAGATGCTGGTCCTGTTCCTGATGCTCGCCTTCCTCGAGGCCTGCGGCTACATGGCCCGTATCGCTTTCGTTCTCGACCGTATCTTCCGCAAGTTTGGCCTTTCCGGTAAGTCCTTCATCCCGATGCTCATCGGTGTGGGCTGCGGCGTTCCGGGCATCATGGCCTCCCGCACCATCGAAAACGAGCGTGACCGCCGTATGACGATCATGACCACCTGCTTCATTCCCTGCGGTGCCAAGATGCCCATCATCGGCCTGATCGCAGGTGCTCTGTTCGGCGGCAGCAGCTGGGTCGCCACCTCTGCTTACTTCATCGGCTTTGCAGCCATCATCATCTCCGGCATCATCCTGAAAAAGACGAAGTTGTTCGCCGGTGATCCTGCTCCGTTCGTTATGGAGCTGCCCGCTTACCATGTGCCCGCATGGGGCAACGTCCTGCGCGCTACTTGGGAGCGCGGCTGGTCCTTCATCAAGCGTGCCGGCACCGTCATTCTGGCTGCCACCATCATCCTGTGGTTCCTGCAGGGCTTCGGCTTCGAGAACGGTGCCTTCGGTATGGTCGAGGATCAGGACAACTCCGTGCTGGCTGCTATCGCCACCAAGGTCGCATGGATCTTTGCACCTCTGGGCTTCGGCAACTGGAAGGCCACTGTGGCAAGCGTTACCGGCCTGATCGCCAAGGAGAACGTGGTTGGCACCCTCGGTGTGCTGTACCACTTCGGCGGCGAGCTTTCCGAGAACGGCGACGAGATCTGGGCAGCGGTCGCACAGGACTACACCGCACTGTCCGCTTACGCCTTCATGATCTTCAACCTGCTGTGCGCTCCCTGCTTCGCTGCTATGGGCGCCATCAAGCGCGAGATGAACAACGGCAAGTGGACGGCCTTTGCCATCGGCTATATGTGCGCACTGGCCTACTGCGCAGCGCTGGTGGTGTATCAGCTGGGCGGCCTTATCACCGGCGAGGTGCACTTTGGCCTGTTCACCGTGGTGGCTGTTGTGGTGCTGGCAGCGTTTATCTACCTGATGGTGCGCCCCAACAAGTACGCCGACAACAACGAAGTAAAGCTGGATACTTCCCGTATCTGATAGAAACGAAAGGGTGTATGCTGTATGACGGAATTTATTGCAACAAACTTTAATCTGCCCACCATCATCGTGGCAGCGCTGGTGTTCGGCGCGCTGGGCTGGGTCGTATGGCACACCCACAAGCACGGCGGCGGCTGCAGCTGCGGCGGCGATTGCAGCCACTGCAAGGGCTGCCACTGAGCACTGAACTAATAAGCACTGAACCGCAAGGAGCGCGGGCTGAAACTCTCGGCTCGCGCTCCTTTTTTAAGTGAAATAAAGTTAGCTTGTGATAACACCGGGCAGACCCCGGCGCGTAAAAAGGAGAGTGACCGGTATGCAGCTGACCGCAGCGCATCTGCGCTATCTGCTGGCCATCTACGAGGTAAGCCGCACCCATCTGGACATCAGCTCCCGCAGCATTGCGGAAAAGCTGGGGGTGACAAAACCCTCGGTGGTGCGCATTCTGAACCTGCTCATGGAGCAGGGCATGATCGTAAAGGAGTACTACGGTAAAATTTACCTGACCGACCGCGGCATCTGGGTGGCAAAGCGGGTGCAGCAGGAGCTGGACGCCATTCTGGCGCACTTCCCGCCGGTGAGCGGGGAGCTGACGGACGAGGAGCAGTGGAACGCCGCCCTTGCCATGACCAGCGCTTTGCCCCAGCGCCTTTTTACCGCCGACTATGAGCGGATGGTGGAAGAGGAGGAGGCGGGCTGCGCCGCAGCGCAGACGATCTGAAATGGCTTCCGCTGCGCTCTAGCCATAATCAGCGGAATTAAA
>OHEG01000769.1_pt1 | contig 14455 bp, 15 predicted proteins | sample 1567181 | NCBI WGS metagenome assembly OHEG01 (sample SAMEA3879534, study PRJEB24766) | human gut metagenome | biome: human-associated habitat; feature: feces | place: USA | collected 1985/1987 | reverse complement strand
GGGCAAACAAAAAGAGGGGTAGTACCCCTCTAAGTATTACTTTAATAGAACATCTTTACTGTCTCCTAACCCTTCTGTAGTTGGGTCTAAGAATACTCCTAAGATAGTTAATATTAATAATACTGTATTTAGAATGTCCATAGTATTCTCTGGGAATATTTTTAGTCCTAGTTGTTGTGCTAAAAGCATTAAAGCAGATACTAAAGCTACCCAAAACTCTTTATTTTTCATTCTTAATTTAATATTCATTTTCATATACATTACCTCCTAATACACTTTTATAGTGGTTGGCTTTTCTTTTAGATAATCTATGTCCTCTTTCATTTGTGGTAAAGTTTCATTTATATTGAATCCCTCTTCCCACTCTTTTATCTCTTGGTACTTATTATCTAAGTTAACTCCCTCTTCGGTTGCGTCCTGTATAAGTTTATTTAAAGTTTGCGTTGGTGTTACTGCATTACTAATAGCTTCATTTAGGCTATTAAACTTCTCTATAGCCTGTTCTATGCTTCTTCCTAATTCTACTAAGTGTTTCTCTGCTTCAGCGTTAGCACCCTGTATTTGGTCTACTGTAGACGCTACAAAAGATAATTCACTTCTTAGCCTAGGTTCAACATAAAAAGGTATTGAAGGACTAGTATACACTTCACCTTCTTTAACTATTTGTAACTCAATGAAGTTAATACCTCTCACGCAGTTAAAACAGTTATTTAATTTAATAGTTAATAATTCTTCCTCTAGCTTTATATCTACTAATTGTTTAGGTCTTTCTCCATCTGCTCTTAGTCCATACACTTCTATTTCAGCGTCAACTAAATCAAATGGTTCAGACCCCTCAACAACATTAATACAAAGCGTAAGAGAATCTAATTCCCTACATATGAATAGAGGACATTTAGAATTGTACACTCTATTCATATCTATTGTTAATTTCTTCTTAGGCATATTTACCTCCTAGTAACATTTACCCCATCTTTCGTTGTTCTTTCTGTCTTTAACAGGCATATATCTTCTTTGTCCAGAAGAAACACCTACCCAAGAAATCCAAACATACTTTTCAGTTATAACAACTAAGTCATAATTTACTGTTTCATTGTAGTTATATACATCTTGTTTAACACCATGACAAGTACATGGTTTATCTCTGAAGTTAATTCCAGAAGGTGTTATTATCTTACAAGTACCATATTCTGTATACCTTCTCTCTTCTCTATCACATGAAGTAGAAGCAACAGGAGTACTTGTAGTAGACCCTTTAGATGTATAAGCTAAACATATCCACCCTGCTCCACTCTTTAATTTACCCCAACCATTGCTTTCAGCAACTATTGTGTACACTTCACCTTCCTTAACTGTAGTAGTAACAGGATAACTAGTACCAGCACCACTTCTAACATTTAAAACATCAGCAGTAACAGTAATAGTGTAACTACCAACAGGATTTTCTACAGTAGGTGTAGAAGTACTTGGTGTAGAAATTATAGGAGTTGAACCTCCATTTAACACTTTTCTCACGTCATTTCTAAAATCGTCCATAGTTTTGTTGTGGTATTTGAACCAATGCATTACATCTGCGTGGTTAGATGCAATACCTTTCTTATGACCTTCGCAATGACATAAAACAGTATATTCATTAACAACACTTATACCATGAACTCTTAATAGGTGAGCCGTATATTCTACTGCATTTGCATATACTTTGTTAAAGTATGTTGCGTCAGCATAATTTGTAGGTTCACACATTTCAAATCCTATGTGAGTGTCATTAGAAGACCCTCCACCATGCCAACCTCTGTGGCAGTTACCTTTACCAGTTGGTAAGTATTCAATACATTCATTATCATCTACAAATGCGTGTACACAAGCTTCTATATTTGGTTTATTCCATCTTGAATACCAATCACTAGCTTTTATACCTGCCATACAACCGTCTGAATGTACCATAACTCCTTTAGGTGTTATCTTTCTCCCTGTTTTGTAGCAGTCATTATTAGTCATGTAGTTTTGTGAAATTTTTAATGTCATAATGATACCTCCTTATTTCTTTGCGTCTAATTTAATTAGAATCTTTTCCATATTAGAATTAGTGTCAGTCACTTCATCTATTTTTGTCTCCACGTTGGTCATTGACCTCTCTAGCAAATTTAATGCAGTAGAGACATTGTGATTACTTTTAGCCATTTCATCTATAGCTTTATTGTTATTCTGAAGCACCTCTTTTAGCACCTCTAACATTTGCATAATTTGAGTTAATATAGGAAACACTTGTTTTAACAAATATCCTAGAATTATAATTAGGGCGATAAAGGACACTCCCCCTACACCTATAGCTAAATAAAGTTCTTTCAGTCCTTCTATATCTGTCATGGTACACCTCCTTATATATATATATTTAAGGTAGTATCTCCTTATATTTACATTGTACTACATATAGGGAGATATTACCAGTAGATACTTTATATAATTTAGTTCACAATTTTAATCAATTGTTTGTTAGATAAAATAAAGAGTTTCATAAATTAATGGCAAATAGAAAGTAGTATAACCTAGTTCATTAGGATGTGTTCTATCACCATTAGGTTGAGATTCAGTTGGATTTGTAAATTTATGATATTCTCCTAAGAAAGTATTTAAATTTCCTCTATTAAAAATATCAATAACTGGAACAGACCATTTTTTACAGGTATCAACACATGCTCCTTGCCTTTCAATTTGACTTGAATATCCTCTGCTTCCCATTCTATGAACTGAAACAAAAGCCATTTTTGCATTTGGGAAATTTGATTTAAGTGTAGAAATAATCCACTCTAAACCTCCGATAGTTGTTGTTTTATCGAAATTGTTTATGTTGTAATCATTTGATATTTGTCCTATCGGAACATTATAACTAGCTATATCATTAGTACCACCCTCGATTAAAATATAATCTGGTGTTATTCCTCTTGATAGAGCAGTAGTAACTTGTGTTGTTATATTGTTAGATGCAGTTTCTCCGAGAGTTGCTCCACCAACTGCGAAATCATAACATATCATATTGTATTTTGTTGCAAATAATTCTGCATAGCCTTTTCCGTTGTTGCCATCACCGGCTGCAATACTATCCCCAAAGTTAAACAAAATTTTGTTTTCTAGTTTATTACCTTGTGAACCTATAATCTCTTTTATTTCTTCTCTTTGATAATCGTTGAAACTTAAATTTTTTCCAAACATATAACCATAATCAACATATGTTTGTGGTTCTTCCCCTTGTGATAACATTATTTTATCTTCATCACTTACATAATAGGTAAATCTAATAGCTGACCAACTACTGTCCATAGTAAAAACGTAATTAGTCGTATTAGCATCGACATAACTACTTACTATAACTGTACCATTTTTATCATATGCCAAAAATTTTCTTATTCTAGGTGTTATTATATATTTTTCATTTTCTTGTAAGCCTTTAATAAAATATGATGTCTTATAATTTGAACTAGTGTCAATTCCCCCAGCAGCACCGTTTATATAACCATTTACATTTTCATTCGATGATTTATCAAATAAATTTTTATTATGTGCCACTATTTTAGATACATTTTTTATAAGTTCACTAGGACTATCAAATTTATTCCCTAAATTATCATAGCACATTTCATTAAGTTCATTGTTTATTTTAGATATCCTGTCTTCATTATAAAAATAGAGACTTATATTCGCATGGACATCATTCTCAGTAATTTCTTCCAATCCGGTATCAACGATTGTTTCAATCTGAGACATCCGTTCTTCATCCATCTCCTCGTTATAATCAGCCCCAAATGAAATGAAGTTATAGCATGTGTCAAATATCTTCTGGCTTGGTGATGCATAGAACTTTTTCTTCCATTCATTCAAAGCTTCCGCTTTACTCTGCAAGGTTTTGTTAATAACGTCGCATTCCTTTTTTAACGTTGTATTCTTGAAATCGTCTTTATCCATTTCATATTCGTCCTCGAATAGATCCAGGTCGAAAATGTCATGGTATTTCTCTGAGCGTTTATCATTTTTTTCGATCAGTTCTTGTACAAATGCGCTATAAGCATATTCCATTACGCCCTGATTTCCAAAGTTAGAAATACTCGTCAAAAAACTGTCGGCATATTGCTCCACATTCGGGAGCATAATACCCCATACCTTCTCGAAATGCTCCTGATCCACTAACAGCGCAAATTCTTTTTCCCAAATGGGACCATCCGTCATACTTTGAAACATTCTGTTTCCCTCCTCTTCAGATTAAAATTTGTGTCCTTTGTTCTTCTTGCCTTCAGCCGCATCCTTAATGCCTTCACCAATGGCAAAGTCATTAGCCATGTGAATACCTGTTATTTTCTCGGGACACCTTTCATCCAAACTTCTTCGCAAATTCTACACAAATATCCTCTATCCGTATTGTTTGCCATGGGTATCATTTTCCCATCATGAGCGTAGCAAACCGAACAATAATGAATATCAGGGTTATCAGGCAATATAAATGATTGAGCGCCCTCGTCATATGTCATTTTCTCCCTGATATCTAATTGCTTTTTCAGCCTTTGATTCTCTTCATCCAGTTCATTTACCTGTTTCTTGATATCAATCAGACTGCTATACAATTTATCATCTTTGACCTTTTCAGCTTCTGTCATCAAGTCTCTTATCAATCCATAAATATCCATCACTACAGACATAGTATTCCTCCTTTAATTCATTCTTCATCCATGCTTTTCTTCAAAACAATTTTGGTAACAATACATTAAAACAGACTCATCTGCCCATTCATAATCTTATAGTAGCCGTGTTCTATTCTCTCATTGTCTTCATGGGTCATTATCTCGAAATTGCTTAATGCCTGTTGCTTAATGACGAGCTTAATCACGCACTCAAAGCAGCTGGTGACATCACTTTTGTTAATGTCCGAAAGGCATATAAGCTGAACATTGAAGTGTTTTGCAATATCAAACATAGGCTTCAGCAAATGCGCCGAGGTAATCTTTCCAAACGGATTATCCAGGATAAGAACGCTCTTGGCCTCTTTGCTTACGATTCCGGATGTGGATCGCGTATAATTCATAAGAGTAAGCACTACCGAGAAGAACACCACAAATTTTTCGGCTCCGGAGCTTTGGGTCAAGGTGTCTTCCCATCTCTTATAAGACGAATTCGCAACATTCAAATCAATCTTGTAAACCTTCACCGGGACAGTTTCCCTAATGATGTATTTGTGAAGGAGCCTTTCACTTCCTACAATGCTCTTCGCCCGTTTCTGAATCTGCTTTTCCTCAAAGTTATTAACCAGCATCTCCTTGATTTCGTTGGCGCCTTTCTCTATTTCATTTCGAATAGACATCCTGGATGCTTCTTCGGACAATTCCATTTCTTCAGGAAGGTCCATCTTCAGCATCGGGATTTGAGGCTTTCCATCATAGATATGTGCCTTTGAGCTACTGGCAATCATTCTGAGATCTTCGTACACTCGTTTTCCCTGTAAGAAGCACTGTTCGACCAAATCATTGAAATCGTTCGTAATCTCCCTAAGATCCGTTTCAATCTTGCTATTGATCTTGCGAATAGATTCAATCATTGCGGTAATGCTTTCACTTATTGTAAACAGGCGATCGCCTTTAATCTCAGTAGCATCGATCATCCCGCCAATCGCGTTCAATTTCCCTACAATCTCCGCCAGCGCGATGTCCTTATAAGTCGTGACAGTAGTCTGTATCTTTCTGTATAATTCCTCTCTCTTTCGAGTGTATTCAGTCTTGCTAAAGATAAGTTTTGCTTTAAGTGTTTTCCATTGCTCATCCGGATTCGCGCTCAAGATGGTGCCTTCAGCAACAATTCCTTCTGAATACCCCTCAAGTTCACTATTAACCTGATAAGAGATTTTTTCCAAAGAACGCTTTTCATTTTCTAAGATATTAAGCCGACTTCTAAGCCTCTTTATCTCTTCTCGTGCTTTTGATAATCTCTCTTTAAACGCTTCTCCAATTTCTTCTTGAGGAAGAGGAATACCCTCATGTTCAGCCAGAGCTTCCTGGGCATGCTTCACTTCCTGCTCTGCAGCAATATAATCGCCCTTCTTGTCTGTATACTCATCCTGCCTTGAATCCCGGGTCTTTTCATAAGTTTCTCTCTCTTGTCTTACTTTGGATAATGTTTCCACTGAAAGCGTCGGATCTGCATATTCGCTCTCCTCGCACGAATAGCCGGCCAGTTCCTCTTCATACCTCTGCTTCGAATTCTGTTCTGATTCCAGAGTGCTTCTTAATCCTGCCAGACTCTCGTCCATATTACTCAAAAGTGCTTTGTACTGTGCGAAGAGGGTCGAATAATCACCTTCAAGAACTTCGGACGACTTAGCATTGTCGACATTTTCAAGAATGGAATTGATATCTCTTATCAAGACCTCAATACTTTCCATTCTTTCCTGCAATGACGCCATTTCCTTAACATGCATCTCCACAGCATCGCATGCAGCCTTATAATCAGCCTCGGCAGCACTTTTTGCCATGTACAAATCTTGCTCCGCTTTATACTTATCCTGCTCTTCAGATATCATTTCGCGCAATTCGCAAAACGAATCCAGCCATTTATCGACCTTCTGAATTAAGTCAGTACACTCCTTCTGCCGCTCTGTCAGATGGCTTCCTTCCTCTTGAAGCCTCTGCAGTTCACTCTCAAGCTCTTTCTTTTTTTTCTCAAATTCGCGGATTCGATCTTTATAACTTGCGATCTGAGTTTCCTGCACTTTTCTCCAATCTTCAGCATAAGTAAATCGGTCTGCTACATTCCGATCTTCCTTGCCTTCCTGCAGATGGTTTAGAAGCTGAGCCAGTCGGTCTTCCAGATTGGATATTTCATCGCTTAAGCGGTCAAAATATCCCTCTCTATCGGCGAAGAAGCTTTTATCATGCGCGGTTAGAAAAGCACCTGCTTCCTTTGTTCCATCAAAGATATGATCAATTTGTGCCATCGTAAACAGAGGAACTACAGCCGGAAGCCATTCGATGTTTCCGGCTGACAATAGTCTCTTGATGTCTTTCTCATTATTGAACAATAGTGCATAGGCCATCTCCGGGTAAGTACCCAGGATCTCCTCCGCTCTGTCTACGGATACTGTGCCAGCCTCAATCAGACCACATATATACTCTTCACCGGTTGTTGGATTTAATCCCGTTGAATTCACATAAGCCATGATTTCCGGGAGTATATGCAGATAGCCTGACTCTGCCGCTTTCCTTTTCTCTTTGAGACTGTCAAGCTTTCGCTTTTTTGTCGCAATATCCGCCTCAGTCGTGTCAATATCCCTACGGATCTCATCACGCAGAACTCCCGTAAAAGCTGCAGTACTTTCATGGCTATACTTCTCGCAGATTCTTACAATCTGTTCAAAGATAGAATCATATTCTCCTAACTCTCTCTCCGCATCTTCTAAAGATCGAGATACATTATTAACATTAATCGTTAAATCCGCAATTTCCCCTGGAATCTGGTTCTCCCGTTTCTTGATGTCCTCAAATCGTTCCGCAATTCTCGCAAGTGCGGTCTCTTGCTCCTTTTTCGACTCCTCTCTCTGGGATTTCGCAGCCTCAAGTTCCTCTTCTGCGTAAAAACCCGTAAATCTTCTGATAACATCTATCTGAAGATTGGCAACTCTCTTATCTGTATTACTCTTGCTTGCATTAAGTGCCGCTTCCGCTTCAGTATATCTTTTGCTCGCACTATCACGTGCTGCCTCGGACTTTTTCTTTGCGTCCTGGCATTCCTTTACGGTTGCGGATTCCTGGTTGATTTTTTCCTCCAGTTCCGCTCTTATGCTCTCCTGCTCGCTTTTCGCCTCCCTAGCCTTAACCAGAACGGAATACTTCAAATTTGCAATGCGTTCTGCGTCATCCGAATGATTCTCTTTGTCTTCTATAAGCTTCTTAAGCTCTGTAATCTTTCCGTCCGCTTTCTGTATCTGCCGATAAAGCTTTGCGCTCTGCAGGATGTCTTCTTCATGTCTCTTAGCCTCAAGCGTAGCTTTACTTTGTTCAAGAAGAGCTAGAGCCTCTTCCATATCCGCTTTTACACGATCACGCTTTTCACTGGCGACATAATAGTTCTTTGATTTCTTCTCGTGATCAATACGAGTTATCAAAGTATTCTGTCCTTCAATTTCCTGAGCAACCCGGCCAGTCTCCTCATTGACCGCATTCATACGATTACCAAGTGCAGCCGCAAATCCCCTTGTTTCTGACACGTTCGCAACAAACGCATCGTTGGCATTATAGAGGTCATCACTTATCTCGCTAACGCCCTCGAGATCCTCCAGCAGTTTCTTGTTGGTGTCCCGCTGCTTAATTACCGATTCCTTGTCCGTAATCTTCTTGGCATAGTTAATAAGCATCGTTTCTAGGGAACAGTCAGTACCTTGGGATGCCACGCTCATCAGTTTTTGCTCAATAGCCGGTATGAAAAATTTTGCTATCAGCTTGTCGGAGGTTTTTGCTTCATCAAAATACTGATTAAGACCACCTTCGTCCTTATTCAGCACTTCAATAACACTTTCCCACTCCGTCCTGAAAATCCCATATTCCGCCAGAAATTCAGCCCACTTTACCGCATCATCTGAGGAATAATATGTCAAAAGTCCCCTACTTGACTTTGCCTTTTCTCTAACATAGTCAAACTGAGCCGGGACATAATTTCCATTATCGTTGCTTGACAGCTCAAGACTCGAGATACTATACGCTGAAAATGTGTCGTAATGCGTCGTAAAGGTATAGTATTTAACGGAATTGCCTCTTTTGTCCTCTTCTGTCGATGCACTCGAACTTGCTGCAATCGAAATACCGGTCAGCAGTTTTTCCTTGCTTCCATCCAAGTTCCATTCCAGCAATATATACGAATGGTCACCCGTGTGTGAAAAATAGTCTTCAATACGTCTTCCACCGGCCATTGCCTTTGGATGTACCGGTTGCATCATAAGCTGAACAAGGACTGTCTTTCCACCACCATTATTTAAATTAAACAACGTATTCAAAGCCTTTCCCGTATCAGGAGAAGCTAGATCATATAACTCATCCGGAATAAAGCGGTTTCCGTCATTGTAATTGAAATTCACTATCCGGATCTTACTTATCTGAGGCATGATTTTCCTCCTCTATCCAGCTATTGATCGTCTGAACACGATCCTTACGCAGCACATAGGGCATAAGATCTTTTGCTTTTTTCGTAGGCCTTATTCGTCCGCCCTCGTCTTCCAGAAAGAGCTCATCTGCCTTGAACTTCAGCAGGATTTTATTTACGACTCCATAACGGTCATCAATCCTCTTACTGGTTATTTCGCCTTCCTTCTTACTCAGCCAATCCTCTGCCAGCATGTGGAAGTTTTCGCTGTAATCATCCGTTTTGTCATCCTTATCAATATCATCGCGAGTAACGTCCTGACAATGCTTTGTGAATTCTTTGATCAGTTCTTCCTTTGTAGTGAAGTCTCTGGTCAGTGCATCCACTCCTTCACCCTTGAAAAAGATGAACAGAATATATATTGCCAGATAATTCATCAAGTAAAGATCCCTGCTCCTCACCTCATTCGTAGCCTTGATATCAGCACGATAATCTACATTGTTCTTGAGGAAGAGATCATTATCCTGGGTCGGAACCATATAGATTCGATCCTGCGCCTGAATGATTTCAAAGCCCAGCTCAATCCCCATTTGATCAAGTTCATCCCTGGCCTCATTATCTTCCACAAGGTTCCACATCAGACTGTTATCATTTCTGTCAATCCAGCCTTTTTTCATAAGTTCATGAAATAGTTTAAGGGCACTGTTGTTCATCGCTCCACCTCAACCATATAATTTGTCATTTGGATCCTTATAGAATCCTCTCCATCCCGCATATCAAAATCAAAGGATTCGTCCGATGTCGTAAACTGCAGTCTCTGCATTCCCAGATACTCCTTGGGCAGTTTCGATAAAATCCATAGCAGATCCAGTTCTCCCAAAGGTTCCGCAACAATAACGTCTTCCGTGTTCCTCAATTCTTCAAGGTCGATCTTTCCCGTTTGATAGATCGTCATTAGTGTATTGGGAAAGTAGCCACCTGTGCTCCATTTCATCAATTCATCCACTGACAACGAATGAATGTACTCTTTTATCTCGAAGGACGTTTTGTCTTGCGCGTATGCAAAAAATGATCTGCAGATATCCAAATATAACTCGTTACGCTCTCGAATCCGTCTTTCTGCTTCTTCGTCTTCGTTATCAATTTTTAATCCTGGCTCATCTTCTTCATTAGTGATATAACCATAAGCCGCATAAAAGTTCTCGATACTGAATTTCTTCTCCAGTCCGGGACTAGCGAGTGGCCAAAGCAGCGTTAATACCGCATCGCCCAAACCATCACCCATTCTGCGGAGTTTGACCATTATGTCCTGATCAAAATTCATCCGTTCAAAGCTCTTGATTGCAAAACTATCACGAAGAATCTGGTTATAGGAATCTGATGCAAGATTTTTCGCATTGATCAAAGACCGCTGTTCGGTGATAGTCAGATCAAGATTCTTGTTTATTTCATTTAATTCTCTAAGGTTCTTCCTAGCCTCTTCCGTATCAGCACCACTTTCGAGAGCATTCTTTATAGCCTCCGCCTCCCGTAATGCAGTCTTGTGTATCTCCTGCAGTTCCCGTTGCTCATCTACCATCAAGGTTCGGAACTGCCCAACAATTCTCTCATACTCATCAACAGTAATCTTTGTAATGTTCTCACGGCAGCGCAGAAGAAAGTCATCCAGGCTGTGTCCCATATTACGCAACCGGGCTACCAGTTCCCTACTTTGCGTCAAAGCCTTGGAATAATTCTTTCTCTTCATGTATTCCTGCATTTTGAAGCGGGTCACGGAGTAGTCCAGTTCCGACTCTATCTCCATCGACCTGTATAAGAAGTCGAACACATCATCAGTAAGATAGTATGATCCTTTTTCCTCATTGATCAGTCGAACCGGCATGCTCTTGAACACTTCCTCATCTGCAAAGAAAGTGTTGTACTCTATCATTTTTCCATTGTTCTGGAGCACATTTACGACTATATAATAGGCCAGCTTGTTCGTATCAACCTCATACGTCTCCGGTACAATCTGAATAATGCTATCGAGGAACCCCTCTATATCCTTTAAAGTGCAAGTCTGAACATCACTGAGCGTACGCTCCTTAATGTACAAAAGAACTGCCACGGTCAAGTTGTTTAAGGTGTCAAAATCGCCCTTAAACATCTCCCGAATATCGTCCGGGCAATTCGAGACAGAAATGCTTCGAACAATATCAATAAACTTCATTCTGTTTTGAAAGCCCGTAAGCATTTCTTTAATATCAGGGCGAAGCATTCAATCACCTCTCGCTTAATACGGTATAGGGTATAATTTCTTGCGGGATCAGCTTATTTTCTTCTAAAACACGGTTTAAAAAATGCCGCTCCTCTGTAGAAAAGCCTTCAAACAAATTCTCAAAAGATACTCCCTCCTTTTTAGAAGAGGGGCTATCCTCAAGGCAAATACTCTGCACTCGTTCAATCATTTTCCTATATCCCGGAATGAATAATTCTATATTCAGGGAATCGTTCACATCTCTTGTTCGTCGGAAGATATCAAAACCTTCACGATCAATATCCCCCCAATACAGGAAGGTAACATTGGGATTTCCCATAAATCTTACGTATTCGACCAGCGCTCCGGCTTTATTCGACACCTTGTTTCCATTTCCATAGACGACACCATCTATAGCCACGCCAAACAAGCTCTTAAAATGATCTTCAAACATACACCGCCGGATGTTGAACCATATATCTTTGTTCTCGCAAATAAGCAAGGTCAGGTCATTTTTCCGCTCAGGTATATAATCGTGAAAGCAATACTCCGGAGTGTCATAGAATCCCAGATCTGATTCGGATATCTCTAAGTGTCGAAGCAGAGACTTCACCTCCGGATCATCCAACACCTTCTCACGACCAAAAATCTCAAAAGACCGTTCTTTCCTTGAAATCTGTTCCCCCGCTTTCCTCGAAAAGAGAAAAGTATTCAGACAGTCGACAACCTCTCTATGCTTCAGATACTCCTTAACATGCAAAGATAGGTATCCGGTCCTTTGCAAAGCCGGATGTAGCTGTCGAATCTGTTTTTCAACCTCTTCACTCGATTCTTCTTTTATCATGATCCGATACTTCTTAAACAGCGGATATTTACGATTTCCGTTCTGGCCTGAGTTCTTTACTGGTTCCAAAATTGAAGCGCCAGCCAGTTCGGAAATCCTATCATATAAGCCTTTCGTGTCCGCCGGATCTGCTTTCAGTAAGTCGGTCAAAGCCTCAAGTGTGATGCTCTTTTTCCCGTATGCTAGTAGTTTATTCTTAATGTCCATTTTCATCCTCTGGAATCATCTCCATAATGTCCCCGATATCGCACTGCAAATATGCGCAGATCCGCTTTAGGACATCCATTGATACATCCTCATTACGTCCCAATTTTGCTAACGTATTCGGGCTCATTTCTATAGCTTCTAACAAGTCCATCTTCTTCATGTTTTTATCGATAAGCATTTTCCACAACTTGTTATAACTTACTCTCATTACACAATTCCTCACATGCTACGCAGCATCAAACGGCTTTAGCAGCCTACAATAACTCAAAATAAATTATAACACTTACGCCTTCAAATATCAATAATTTAATTATAGATACCTATAAATTCCATTCTATCCTTTCACTCCACTTTTCATTATCCACATTTTATGTCCTTTAAAACGGACTCCAGGCCAGATTTCTTAGATTTCTGTTACAGTTCACACCCACGCCAGTAAATGGATGTTTTTGTGCATATCGCCGAAATTTATTTTTTCATTTTGCACAAATGTCTCCCTTGAAATTTTCTTATCCACATCTCTGTCCAGCCCCCTCTTTTATCCTCTTTTTTCATTGCAGAGTACTCCCTTTTGTCCTTTTTTTCTCTTTCCAGAAGTCTCTTTTTCCTTCTCCTTACAACTTATCCACTCGGCATTCTGACGGTTCCTCTTTTTTCCCGGATTCGCTTTTTTCCACGCTTTCCTGTATAATCATCTCATAAGAACCGAGGTGATAGATCGCTGAGATGGCTTGTCTGAACCCTAACGCCCAGATCATCGTCATTCTTCTTCCGCCTGTTGTATTCCACTTCAAAAAGGATCCGATTAAACAACCCTGTTTCGTAACAGTCTACCAACTGAGGAAATACGCTGTAGTTCTTGTAGATCAGTAGGAAGCGTTCATGCGGATTTGAATTACCGTAGGCTTCCACCAGTTTTTCTTCTGTAATGCACATGTTCGCACCTCCATAACATTTCTTGGAGGTTAGGCTTGCGTCACCTCTTGCTTACATATGTCATTCTACGGAACGCCACGGAATAAATCGTTCGTCAAACGGTCAACTTCTGTTGACCGGTAGTCAACTCAAAAAAGTAAAAAAGAAAAGACGTATGAAACCAAATGTCTCATACGCCTCATAGGATTTATGATTATAACTTTGTAAATTCATCAAGCTGCTTATCTACATCTCTTCCGGAATACATAACCCGAATCACTGTAACCAATTTCTTTGTCTTATCGGGGATATAGAAAATAACATAATTATCAACAGGCACAACTCGTGTATTTCGACTCTTCCAGGGCTCTCTTTCATATTGCCGGAACTTCTTCGGATACTCTCCCAAGGAAAGGATTTTTTCTTCGATCCGGTCAAGCTGTCCGGCTGCATTCTCAGGCGAAAGAAGATCAAATGCTATATACTCAAAGATACCGCGAAGATCGTTCTCAGCCTGCTCCGTAAAGGTAACATCATATTTCATACATTATAATCCCTTCGGATATCCGCAAAAACCTGAGCTGCAGATTTGGTACGCCCTGCCTGCATATCCGCATATCCTTTCTCAAGTTCCATGTCCAAAGTCTCTGCGTTCATTCTCGAAATATCAACAGGTCTCGCAGTTGGAATCTTTACCTCAAACGGAAGCCCCCTATTTAGAATGATCTGCTTATAAAACATATTGATAGCATTAGATGCCGGGATCCCCAAAGTAGCCAGAATTCCCTCAGCCTGTTCTTTAACATCCGGCTCTATTCTTGCATAAAGATTTGCTGATTTAGCTGCCATATCATCACGCCCCTTTCTTTTACCCATATTATAAGTCAATGTACGGACAAAGGCAATACATTTTTCAAATCAGTGCCCTGATCTGCTTCAAAAGAATCTCTCTTACAGACTGATCCTTCACATCTCGCAACAAACCAAGCGCTTCATCCGCAAATCCATCATTATTATCTGCAAAACCCAGCAGATAATTCGGCGTAGTCTGAAGTACTTTGGCTATCTCTGCCAGACCGCTGGCTCTCATGTAAAATTTCTTTTACATAGCTTAATTGCGGTCTATTTAGCTTGTTTCTTGA
>OHEG01000764.1_pt1 | contig 14508 bp, 8 predicted proteins | sample 1567181 | NCBI WGS metagenome assembly OHEG01 (sample SAMEA3879534, study PRJEB24766) | human gut metagenome | biome: human-associated habitat; feature: feces | place: USA | collected 1985/1987 | reverse complement strand
CGACCCCCGACATTGCGAGTTTGAGGCTTGAAGGGCTGCCCGGCCTGCGGAATGGAAGTGCGGTGTACATGGCTTCGCCATGAGTCTTCTGCAAGTCGCTACCGCTCGCAACCGCGCCCTACTCCGTGGGGCGCGAGTGACGGTAGCTCGGCGGTAGACTGTCTGCGCACCGGCGGCATTTTCATGCTTGCCAAAAGCAAGCATCATTGTTATACTACAAAAGGCTCCGTTTGGACACAATTACCGGAAATAATGTTGCCGTTTGGTAGCATTGTACTGGGTGATTGTTTATGGATACCAAACGACTGCGTGATCTGCGCGAGGACAATGACCAGACGCAGCAGCAGATCGCGGATATGCTCAATATGCACCGCAGCGTGTACCGCCGCTACGAGAGCGGCGAGCGGGAGATCCCTGTGTGGGCGGTCATCAAGCTTGCCGACTACTACCGCGTCAGCACCGACTACCTGCTTGGGCTGACGGACGACCCTGCGCGCCGATGAGGGTACTGGCGATCTTCTGCGCGGCGTTCGCATTCGGCACTGCGCTCGCGCAGTATCTGCTGAGTGCGCAATGGGCGCTCATCTTGTGCGCCATTTTTGCGTCGGCGGCGCTCATCATGGGGCTTTGCGGCTGCGCGGTAAAACGCGGGGATTGGGCGAAGCGCGCCTTTTTGTGTGCGCTTGGTCTTGCCCTTGCGCTCGGGTACAACACGCTCTACACGCATTTTGTCAAATCTCCGAACGACGCGCTGCTCGGCACGCAGGACACGGTAGAAGTGGAGCTTCTGGGCTACGCGGAGGAGACGAGCCACGGCGCGAAGGTTCCGGTGAAGATCTTGAACCGCGGCCTGCCGGGGCGGGCCATCTACTACGGTGACGCGGATCTTATGGACCTCGAGCCCGGCGCGCACGTGACGGCGGAGGCGCTCTTCAACAGCGCGACCGACCCGACGGGGAAGGGGCTGCACCTGCGCAACTTCACGGCCAAGGGCGTCTATATCCTGCTCTATCAGCGCGGCGAGCCTTCGTATGACGAGGCGAACGCGGGCGCGATGCGGTATCTGCCGCAGCGCATCGCAAGAAAACTCGGCGAGACCATCGAGCAAAGCTATGGCGAGCGAGAGGGCGCGTTTTTGCGGGCGCTGCTGCTGGGCGATAAGAAATATCTCGACGAAGAGGACGCGAGCAACTTAGCCGAGGTGGGCCTTTCCCACGTGATGGCCGTCTCGGGTCTGCACTGCTGCTTTCTGGCGTCGCTGATCGGTTCGCTGATGGGCGATAAGCGGAAAAAGCTCCGCTGCGCCGTGACGATCCCGCTCATTTTCCTCTATGCGTTCGTCACAGGCCTGACGCCGAGCATCCTGCGCGCGTGCATCATGATCTCGATGGGCATGATCGCGCCGCTTCTGGGGCGCGATAACGACCCGCCGACGTCCATCTCGTTTGCGCTGCTGCTCATCCTGCTCAAAAATCCGTTCGCCATCGCAAGCATCAGCTTACAATTATCGTTTTCCGCGGTGTCGGGCATTATCTGGCTGACGCCGAAGCTCACGAAGCGTGCCCACGGCAAGCACAAGCTTGTGCGCGCGGCGCTGCTGTCGTTTTCGACGACGCTCGGCGCGATGGTGTTTTCAACGCCCCTTGCCGGCTACTATTTCGGAACGCTCTCCGTCGTGTCGCTTTTGAGCAACCTTTTGTGCCTGTGGCTCGTGAGCATCGTGTTCGCGCTGGGACTGGTCTCGGTGATCGTCGCGGCGGCTGTGCCGCAGCTCGGTGCGCTCTGTGCGCTCCTGCCGGCGCTCGGCATCCGCGCGGTGCTCTCGATCGCGGGACTTTTGGAGGCGCTGCCGTTCCATGCAGTGTACTTCAACACCGCCTTTTCTGTTGCATGGCTCGTCTACGTGTATGCCATTTTCATCGCCTGCGCGCTGGCAAAGCGCGGGAAGTACCGTTATTTTGCGGCGGTGGGGCTTTCCGTCCTGTCGCTCTTCGCCGCAGCAAAGGTCAACGCGCTGCACTATGAGCGCGGCGGGCTCAATGTCGTAGCGCTCGACGTGGGGCAGGGGGAGAGCGTGCTGCTCATTTCCGAGGGCCACGCGGCGCTCGTGGACTGCGGCAGCAAGAATTCCTATATCGACGCCGGCGCCATCGCGGCGGACTATCTGCGCTCCGCGGGTGCGACGCTCGACAGCGTGGTGCTGACGCACTATCACGAGGATCACGCCAACGGCCTTGCCGCGCTCTTTGCGCGCATGAGTGCATCGACCATCTACTTAGCTGACATTGACGCGGGCGAGGGCGACCGCGATGAGGTCGAAGCGCTCGCCGAGCGCTACGGCGTGGAGATCCATTATGTCACCGAGGTGACGGAGATTATGAACGGCGCGTCGACGATGAACATCTATCCGCCAGTGGGCGAGGAGGGCGCGAATGAGCTGGGGCTTGCAGTGCTGTGTTCGCTCGGTGACTTTGACACGCTCATCACCGGCGACATGGACGGGAAAACGGAAACGAAGCTTGTGGAAGCCTACGATTTCCCAGACATCGAGGTACTGCTCGTCGGGCATCACGGCTCAAAGTACTCCACCGGCACAACGCTGCTCGAATCCGTGACGCCGGAGGTCGGCGTCATCAGCGTGGGCGACAACAGCTACGGCCACCCGACTGAGGAGGCGCTGCTGCGCCTGACGGACGCGGGCATGAGCGTGTACCGCACGGATATGCAGGGCAATATTTTGATCACAGTGAACTGAGAGGACTTCATGGCAGAGAGAAAAACGCCCAACAAGGGCTATCAGAAATTAAAAAGCGACCTGAGCACGGGAGAAATCGGTCAGGTTTATATCTTTCATGGCGAGGAGAGCTACCTGCGCGAATACTACCTTGGCGAGATCAAAAAGAAGCTCGTTCCGGCGGGCTTTGAGGAGTTCAACTATCACAGGCTTGCAGGCAAGGGCCTGACTATGCAGGAGGTCGTCGAGGCGGCGGAGGCCATGCCTATGATGGCGGAGCGCACCCTGGTCACGGTGGAGGATATGGATCTGTTCAAGTTGGACGAGGCCCAGCGGGGAGCGCTGGTGGCGTTGCTGGAGGACTTCCCGGAGTACTGCACGCTGGTGTTTTTGTACCGACAGATACCGTATAAGACAGATGCCAAGCTAAAAAAGCTCACCGCCGCCCTGGCGGAGCGCGCCCAGGTGATCGAGTTTGCCCAGCAGGGACAGCAGAAGCTGCAAAAGTGGGTGCGCCGCCGTTTTGCCGCTGCCGGGAAGGATATCGATGCAGGCACGGTAGACCATCTGCTGTTCACCTGCGGCAGCCTGATGACCGGCCTGGTGCCGGAAATCGCCAAGATCGCCGCCTATGCCAGGGGAGCGAAAATCACAGCGGCGGATATCGACGCTGTGGCGGACCCTGTGCTGGACGCGCGGGTGTTCGACATGACGGACGCAGTGGCGGCTCGTGACTATGACAAGGCGGCGGAATGCCTTGCAGAGCTGCTGCGGATGCAGGAGGAGCCTATCCGCATTCTGGCGGCATTGGGAAAGACGCTGCGGCAGCTGTACACAGCCCGGCTGGCGATCGACGGCGGCAAGGACGTGCTGTGGCTGAAGGATTTGTGGCGTATGAAGTCCGATTACCCAGCTAAAAAACTGATGCAGTCGGCTCGGGGTGTGCGGCGCAGCTGGTGCCGTGAGGCGGTGAAGCGCTGTCAGACGCTGGATCATCGCATGAAAAGCGAACGAAACATGGACAATGAGGGCGAACTGAAGCTATTTCTCATGGAACTGGCAGGTGTGAAGTGAAGCCGCGGGTCAGGGAAGTCATCGTAGTAGAGGGGCGGTACGACAGAAATACGCTCCTGCAGGTAGTGGATGCCACTGTGGTGGAGGTGGGCGGCTTCGCCCTGTTCAACGACCGGGAGAAGGCGGCGTATCTCCGCCGTCTGGCGGAGGCGCGGGGCGTGATCCTGCTGACCGACCCGGACGGCGCGGGCTTCGTGCTCCGCAGCCACCTGAAGGGGCTGCTGCCCCCGGACAGAGTAAAGCAGGCGTATGTCCCCGACGTGTACGGCAAGGAGAAGCGCAAGAGAAAGCCGGGGAAGGAGGGCAAGCTGGGCGTGGAAGGTATGACGCCGCAGGTGCTGACGGACGCTCTTCGCCGCGCCGGTGCCACCTTCGAGGGGGAGGACGCACCCCGCCGCTCCGCCGGTATTACGAAGGCGGATCTTCTGGACAAGGGACTGATCGGCCCCGGCTCCGCCGAAAGGCGGGCAACGCTGCAAAGGGAGCTGGGTCTGCCCGCACGGCTGACCGCCAACGGGCTTCTGGAGGCGTTGGATCTCCTGCTGACCCGGGAGGAATTTGACGCCCTGTGAGTTTTTTGCAGGAGGGAGGGCAAACCTCTTGCAATTCCCCTCATGGGCGGTTATAATTAAAAATTGCTTTTGCACAATATTACGACATACAAGGAGTGTGAGAAAGATCATGGCCGAGGAAATCAAGACCCCCGAAACGGAGGAGTCCGGCAAAAACTTCATTATCAATTTCATCGACGAGGACATCGCAGAGGGTGGTCAGTTCCAGGGAATGACCGTCCACACCCGTTTCCCGCCGGAGCCTAACGGCTATCTGCATATTGGACACTGCAAGGCGCTGACCATCGACTTCGGCACCGCCGAGCGGTATAACGGCCTGTGCAACCTGCGTATGGACGACACGAACCCCACCAAGGAGGACGAGGAATTCGTGGAGGCCATCAAGCAGGACATCCACTGGCTGGGCTTTGACTGGGGCGACCGCTTCTTTTACGGCAGCGACTACTTTGAGGAGGACTACCGCCAGGCGGTGCTGCTGATCAAAAAGGGGCTGGCCTATGTGTGCCAGCTGACACCGGAGGAGTTCAAGGCCAACCGCGGCGACATCGGCATCCCCGCCGTATCGCCCTATCGGGATCGGCCCATCGAGGAGAGCCTGGACCTGTTCGCCCGTATGCGGGCCGGGGAGTTCCCCAACGGCGCCATGACGCTGCGGGCCAAGATCGACCTGGCCAGCGGTAACTTCAATATGCGCGATCCGGTCATCTACCGTATCAACCACATGAGCCACCACCGGCAGGGAAATAAGTGGTGCATTTATCCCATGTACGACTTCGCACATCCTATTCAGGATGCGCTGGAGGGCATCACCCACAGCCTGTGCTCGCTGGAGTTTGAGGCGCACCGGCCCCTGTACAACTGGGTCATCGAGCACTGTGAGCTGCCTGCCCATCCCCGGCAGATCGAGTTTGCCCGGCTGGGCATCGATCACACGGTCATGTCCAAGCGGAAGCTGCGTAAGCTGGTGGAGGAGAACTATGTCTCCGGCTGGGACGATCCCCGGATGCCCACGCTGTGTGGCCTGCGCCGCCGGGGCTATACCGCCGCCGCCATCCGCAGCTTCTGCGAGCGCATCGGCGTGGCCAAGTCCCCCAACACCATTGAGTACGGCTTTCTGGAGCACTGCCTGCGGGAGGACCTGAACGCCCACGCGGAGCGCACCATGGCGGTGCTGCACCCGGTGAAGCTGACGGTGACCAACTATCCCGAGGGCAAGAGCGAGGTATTCACGGTGGAGAACAACCCCACCGATCCGAGCCAGGGCACCCATGAGATCACCTTCTCGCGCCATCTGTGGATCGAGGCGGAGGACTTTATGGAGGTGCCGGTGCCCAAGTACAAGCGACTGACCCCCAACGGTCCGGAGTGCCGACTGAAGGGCGCGTATCTGGTGCAGTGTACCGGCTGTGTGAAGGACGCGGACGGCAACGTCACCGAGGTGCTGTGCACCTATGATCCGGAGTCCAGCGGCGGTGATCCCGCCGACGGCCGCAAGGTCAAGGGTGCCACGCTCCACTGGGTGGACGCGGAGAACTGCATGGACGCGGAGGTCCGGCTGTACGACAACCTGTTTTCCGATGAGCAGCCCGACGGCCCGGACAAGGACTTCCTGGATTGCCTGAACCCGGAGAGCCTTACGGTGCTCACCGGCTGCAAGGTGGAGCCGGAGATGCGGAAGGTGGCGGAGGCGTTCGACAAGCAGGCCGACCGCACCGGCGTCAACGCGCCCACGTTCCAGTTCATGCGTGTGGGCTATTTCTGCCTGGACAACCGTGACAGCTCCGCGGAGCACATGGTGTTCAACCGCAGTGTGTCGCTGAAGGACAGCTTTAAGAAGTGAAGAAAAGCACCCCTCCGGGGGTGCTTTTTTTTCATGTGTGATTTAAGCGCCGGACCTCGAAGTCTGTCTCGGCCAGGGTGCTGTCGACAGTGCCCACCTGAAGGGTCACGGTAAAGATGCCCGAAGCACTGTCGTAGCGCAGACTGACATCGCGGACCCGAAGACCCCGGGGATAGGCGGCGCTGCTGAGCAGCCTGGTGCTGCCCAGGGTGAGCTGGCCGTCGGCATTCACCTGAAAGGCGGCGCCCTCGCCCTCCACGCTGCCCAGGTCCTGAATGAAGATGTGGTCCAGACTGCCGTCCGCGCCGGGGGTCACGGTGCCGCAGAAGCGCAGCTTGTCGCTGATAACGCTGGTAAGGGTGGAGCACAGCTCCTGGGCCTCGGACAGCTGCATGGAGCTGTTGTAGGTGCGGCCGGCGAAGCGGACGCCCACGGTCAGCAGGGCGCTGACGAGTAGGACGATGAGAACGGCGCACAGCAGCTCCGTCAGGGTGAAGCCGCGGCGGTCACGAAGCTTGTTCATGGCGTGACCTCCTCATAGTAGAGGCAGCCGTTGTACTCATAGACCTGCACGGTGGTGCGGCCGCTGCGGGTGCCGCCGCCGGAGGCGGTCAGGGCGGCGGTGCCGTTCGACACCGCGCTGCTGTAGTGGAAGGAGATGTCGGCGGAACGGACCTTAGCGTTGATCTTGGCGGCGGAGACGGCGGCGGTGGTCAGAAATACGAAGGTCAATACGATGATCAGGATGGAGACCAGCGTCTCTACCAGTGTTTCGCCGCGGGTGCTGTTCAGCTTTTTGATACGACCGCCTCCTTTTCGATGGTGGCGTTGTCCGGCGACCAGGAGATCGTTGTTGTGGTCGTGGTGACATCGCGGACCCAGCGACCGCCGCCGCTGACGGTGCTGACAGTGGGATCGGCCTTGTTTTCGCGGAGCGTCAGCACCAGGCGGCAGTCACTGTCGCCGCCGTCGGCCAGGTGCAGGACGATGGTGATGTCGTAATTGGGCGCCATGGTAAAGACGGCGGAGACATCATCCAGCCCGTCCACGGATAGGGTGATGGTGTCGGTAAAGCTTTTGCCGCTGTCCCTGTCCACGGCGGCCTTGCCGGCCTTGAGCCATGCGGCCGTAAACCCGGTGGGCGAGGTCGTTTCGCGGCTCGTTTCGGTGGAGGTGTCATTGGTATAGGTGGTCTTCACCGTCTCCTGGACAAAGGAGGCGTTCAGGATATCATCACGCAGCAGACGGGCCGCGGAGCTGACCGTCAGATACGCCTGCCGGGCAGCCCGGTCATTCTCCAGACGGCGGGCCGAGGAGGTGGCGGCGGTGAGGATCACCGCGCTGACCATACTGGCGGCCAGCAGCAGAAGGAGGGCCATCATCAGCGTGGCGCCCTGTTGGTTTTTCAGTTTGTGCACGGGAGGGCCTCCTTTCTGCGGTGGGTCATGGAAGGGTGTCCGGTGACGGCTCGGGCGTGGGATCGGTGCCGGAGCTGCTGCTGTCCGGGGCGGATGGATCGTCGGAGGGTGTGCCCTCCGGGTCCTTGCTGCCGGAAGCGGGGATATCGGCGTCCGGGACGGTGGGGGCGCCGCCGCTGTCCGTCGTTTTGCGCACGGCGGTGAAGGCCGTGTCGGCATACAGCGGCTGGGTGATGTCCGGGGTCCAGCTGATACCGGCCTCGGGGATGTTGTGGTCCGCCAGCAGCTGTCTGAGGGCCTCCACCGAGGGGGCGGAGCCGTAGGGGACAGACAGGGTGAGCGCCTGCTCATCCACCCGGAGGGTGGCGGTCACCCGGGTGTCCTCCTCCGTCAGGGTGTAGGGAATGGACAGGGTGAAGGCGTGGCCTTCGGCGTCCGTCAATGTGACGGTGAGGGTGATCTGGCCTTGGCTGCGCCCCTTGACCGTCAGGGGACGGTAGGTGAAGGCGCTGGTGGTGTCCTTTGCCGGTGTGCCCACGGTGACGCGGAAGTCGTCGTTCTCAGCGCGGAACACGTCGGGATGGAGGACGGAGGTGTCCTCGTCGTTGGAGACGGGCATGGGCCGGAGGACGTACTCCGTGGCGTCGGCGCCGCCTTTGACGGTGACGCCGGAGACGGAGAGACCGTCAAAGGTGGCGGCGCTGCCCCGGCTGTACAGGTACAGCTTGGCACCGGCGTAGGCGGGGCGGTCGGTGTACGGCGCGCCGGAGGGCACGTCGTCCGTGAAGGCCGTGCCGTCCCGATCCATGACGCCCTGCCAGTAGACTGAGGGTTCGCCGGAGGTGTTGGCGATGCCCAGCACGCCCTGCATACGGACGGGGATAATGAGGGGCAGCTGGCTGGTGAAGGTCTCGCCGCCGGGGACGGTGTACGTGGCGGTGACCAGGGGGCGGTCCTCACCCTCACCAGCGGCGGTGAGGGTGACAGAGGCCGTACGGTCGGCCTTGGTAACGGGAACAGAGGCCGTGAGGACACTGTTGCCGTGCTGGGGCGTGACTGTCCAGTTGACATCCAGTGCGCTGCCGCGGCTGTCGCGGGCGGTGAGCCTTAAATTACAGGTGTCACCGACAAAGAAGTCATCGCCGGGCAGGCCGTCCACGGAGATGTCCAGCGTGGAGGTGACGCTCACCAGTAGTCGGGCGGTATAGCCACCCAGCGTGGCGAAGACCTCGGTAGAGCCGACCGACAGGCCGGTGAGGATCACAGCGTAGCTGTGCCTGACGTCCGCCGGGGGCGTCTGTGCCTGCGGTACGGAGACGTCCACGATGCCCCCGCGGGAGCAGGTGATGACGGGGACGGCGTCAGCGTCGGTGTCCTGGGTGAAGTGCAGCGACAGTGTGACGCTGGGGGTGGTGATACGGTCCAGCGAAAGGACGCCGCTGCTCCAGTACAGGCCGCGGGAGGGCCATTCGCCGTAGTGCAGGCAGGCGGTGCCCTGGGTCAATACGGTGGGGAAGGGGTAGTCCTGTCCGCGGAGGGCTGCCGCGCTGCCGGGAAAGCTGTATTTGCCGTGGGCCGACTGGCCGTTTTCCTCCGTGGTGACCCAGTGGAAGCTGCCGTCGTCGCTGCCGCCGTTCAGCAGCGCGGTGAAGCTCTTTCCGTCGATGTCCGCACGGCCGGACATCTGCTCGTAGCTCAGGGCCCTCAGGCCGTTGATGTTGTAGGGGCTGCTGCCGGTGTTCCAGGTGTACTTGGACAGATAGCTCAAATTGCCACGGAGCATATCCATCCGCGCGGTATCGGTGCTCAGCAGGGTGGACAGGGAGTAGTAGGTGTACTGTCCATTGGACTGGGTAGACTTGCCGTAGAAGGTGGGGAGGCTGTTGAAGGAGATCGCGGCGCTGCTGTCCAGGTAGTAGCAGTTGTTGATGGTCAGCTGTGCGGTGCCGCCGTTCACACCGGCGCGGTCGGCGATGCTGCCGATGAGGGAGATGCCGGTGATGGTGCCCTCCATGGCAGGGAAGGTCATGTAGGTGTAGCAGTTGTTGTAGGTGGGCTGGCCGTCCTTGCTGCCGGAGAAGTTGGAGAAGGTGGCGGAGAAGCCGCTGCCGCCGATGCCGCCGATGTACACGTAGGTGTCCGGGCCGGCCTCCGCGCCGCCCTGGGTCATCTTGACGGCCTTAGGCGTCGACTCATAGCGATCCACGAAGGCGGTGTTGGTGCTGTTGCCGGTAGGGATGCGCTCGTTCAGCAGATCGTTGGCGACGGTGATGCTGCCGCCGGTGTAGCAGTCCGACACATCATAGCGGACGCCGCCCACCAGGCCGCCCACGCGGACATAGTTGCCCCACTGGGCCTTGTTCATGGCGCCGGTGTTTGCGTAGCGGTGGGTACAGTTGATATTCAGCTTGACCACGGCGGAGCACCTGTTCAGATTGGCGCTGGATACGCCCACCAGCCCGCCGATGGCGGCTTCGCCCAAGAACTGTCGGTTTTTGCTGTTGTCGGTCACGGTGTAGCCGGCGATAGCGCAGTTGCTGATGGTGCTGACCTTCGTCTTGTCCTTCAGGTTTTCATCATAGTCGTAGGCAATGCCTACCAGACCGCCCAGGGCGTAGGAGGTGGCGTAATTCTCCGGCCCGGTGGCACCGGAGGCGGGGGTGGCGTCGGTCTTGCGCTGGATAACGGCGTCGTTGTCGCTGTAGAGCACGATGTTTTTGATCTCTGCGCCGGCGGTGGTACCGAACAGACCCACGTTGTAGCAATGGGAGGTGATGTTCACATTCTTGATGTAGTAGTTGCCGCCGTCGTAGATACCGCCGAACCAGTTGTACAGCGTCAGATCATAGGTTTCATTGCCCATGTTGTTCAACTGACCGTTGTTCACCGCACCGGCAATGGGGTGGAAGTCGTAGTTTGCGGCCGTGCCGTCGGCGGCGGTGCCGTGTCCTGCACCGTTGAGGTCGTGGGTCTGCTGCCAGGTGAGGATAGGACGGGGGCCGCCGGTGCTGTCGCCGGCCAGCGCCATCGCCTTTGTCTGCAGCGCATTGCCGCGGCGGTTGGTGTATTGCAGATAGGGATAATACTTGTAGTCACTATTACTGCCTGTGACATCGCGCGTCGTGCTGCCCTGACTGTCGATATAGCTCCAGTTGATGTATTGCAGCTGCTCTATGGAGCGTACCTGGTAGGGCTTGGAGGCCGTTCCCGGCGCATTGTTGGAGGACAGGGCGAAGGCATCGGCAAAGAAGGGGCTGACGGTGTAGGTCAGCGCGGCGTCCTCGTGGGTCAGCGTCCAGGCATCGTTGGCCTGGGTGCCGCTGGTCAGGTGCAGACCGTTATCGGAGGTCTTGTAGGTGACGAAATTGAATTTCGGCATCTGCCGGTTCAGGTCATTGGCCGCATCGGTATAGCGAGTGCCGGTCACGGTGATGCCGGTGGAGAGCACAGGCTCGGTGGTGCTGCCGGCGGACCAATAGTAACCGTAGCCGTAAGCGGTAACGGTGCCGCCGTCGTCATGGGAGACACAGAGACTGCTGTTGGCCTTGTATTCGCCGTCCTCGACACCGATCGAGGAGAAATAGTAGCCGCTGCCGGTGGGCTTGGACTCATATTCCCAGTACAGCAGGCCCAGAACGCCCATATCGGCAGGGGTCACCCAGTCGCCGTAATGGACGCGGCTGCCGTCGTGGCCGGCGACGATGCCGGGATAGGGGTAGGCCTTGCCGGCGGAGTCCAGGGTCTTATCGTGCTGGAAGGTATTGGCGGCGGAGACGGCGCCAAAGCCGCCCAGCCGGGTGACCATGCCGCGCAGGGCCGGCTCGTTCACCGGAGCTGCGCCGGATCTGTCCGTGTACTGGTATAGGTGAACGCTGTCTACAAAGCGGTATGTGCCGCCGTTGAGGTAGCAGCACTCCAGCGCGCCGCCGCCGATACGGGTCAGGCCGTAGACCTCCGCCTCACCGGCGGCGGTCAGAGCCGTGGCGCTGTAACAGTAGCGCAGACTGCCGCCGTTGTTGCTTCCGGCGAAGCCGCTCAGCCACACGGTGCTGCTGCGGACGTCCTTGGCGAACAGGGAGCCCAGCGCGTAGGAGGACTGGATGGCGCCGTTGTTGACACCGGCCAGTCCGCCGGCATAGACCGAGGCGTTGTAGGCCGAGACAATGACGGAGGGGCAGTTGGCCTCGCTGGAGAAGATGCCCAGCGAGCCGTTGCGGGACGAGCCGCTGGCGAAGTTGCCGCCCACCAGCCCGCCGATATAGAGTGTGCTGTAATTGTAGGCTACCAGGCCGTAGTCGCGGCTGCCGGAGGAGCCCACGAAGCCGTAGCCGGAGGCGGCACAGTTGGCGATAATGCCGTAGTTCCGCCCGGCCAGCACGCCTGCATAGGTGCGGACGGTGCTGCCGTTCAGCTGACCGTACACCCGCACGGCCTCGCTGCCGCTGGCCATCAGCACGGTATTGCGTACCTGGCCGCTGCGGGCTACGGTGGCGAACATACCGATGCTGCCGCGGCTGTCGGACACGAAGGACACGCCGGTAATCGTGTGGCCGTCGCCGTCGTACTGGGCCGCGAAGCCGTTGGCACTGTCGATGGGCGCCTGCTGCCGGACACTGGTGTAGGCCGTGTAGCCGGACCAGTCATAGGTGGCATAGTCGATGTCCCGCTCCTGCAGATAGGTGCTGGAGCCGGTACCGGCGGCGTAGTTGGTGTAGTACAGGCTCAGAGCGTAGAGATGGCGTGCGGTGCGGAGATAGATGGTATCGGGCGTACCGGTGCCGGTGGTGACGCTCTTGGCGAAGTAGGGGTTGAAGTAGTAGGTGCGGCTGCCCACTGTCACCTCCTGCCGGAAGGCGGCATGGGTGCCGGAGGGGGCCGTCACGGCGGCGGGGAACGTCACAGGGAACAGATAATAGGCCTCACCGTTGTAGTAGGCGGTGTGCCGCGTGCTGGCGGAGGTCAGGGTGATGCTGGACGTACCGCAGGAGACGGTAAGGCTCCAGCCTGCGGCAGGCTGCTGGGACAGGGCCACGGCGTAGCCGTCGCCCACGATGGTCTTTGCCTCGGACAGACTGTCCACATTGCCGCCGAAGAAGCCGTAGGTGCCGTCGCTGTATACCTCGTAGTACACCAGCGCGTCGGACTCAAACTGGGCCTGCCAGTCACCGTAGTGCTCCAGCGCTGTCAGCCGGGGGTAGGAGTAGGTGCTCAGGCCCTGATTCAGCAGGTTGTAGGGATGGCTGTCGCTGCCGGAGGGCGCGGTAAACACGCCGTACAGCCGGTTGATGTCGGCGCGGAATGCATCGCTGCACAGCTGGTCGTAGGTGCGGCCGTCGGTGCCCTCCAGCGCCGTGTAGTTGTCGGACAGGTCGCCCCGCAGATAGAATACGTGGTCGATGGCCGTGGCGGCGCTTCCGGCCAGCCCCACGGCGGTGGTATAGATGTCCTGTGCGTCGCCGTAGAAGGCGCAGGCGCTGTACGTGGCCTCGGCGCGGTCCAGCGTGCCGTTGACCAGACCGGCGGCACGGGTCCCGGCAGTCTGATAGCCCACGGCGTAGCAGTTGGTCAGGGTGGTATAAGCCCCCTGAGCCGCGCCGCCCACCAATCCGCCGGTGACGGGCGCGGTGAGGTAGCAGTCGGCGTAGGAGCCGGTGACGGAGACATGAGCGCCTGCATAGCCCACCAGTCCGCCGGCATTGGCGCTGCCGCTGACGGTGGTGGCGGCGAAGCTGCCGCGGATGGTGAGCTCCTGACCGGACACACCCACCAGACCGCCTGCCTGCCCGCCGGTGATGCGGGCGGGCACACCGGCGGCGTCCTCGGCGGTCATACCGGCGAGGTCGCCCCGCCGTGCGTTGAGGTACACGGCGCAGTCGCTGATGGTGACGGCCCCGCTGGCGCGGCCAATGAGCGCGCCTGCAGCACCGGCGGCGGCAGTGGCCTTGACGCCGGTGAGGGTCACATGGTCGATGCTTCCGGCGAAGCTGGAGAACAGTCCCACGTCCGCTGTGCTGGCAGAGGACACGGTGAGCCCATAGATGGAGGACTGCACGGCAGTGCTGTCCTCCAGCTGGGAAAGGCCGGTGTACCGGGTGAGATTCTGATTGGTGATCGGCGTGAAGGACGGCCCATAGCAGGAGTACCAGTCCTTATCATCGGTGGTATCGTCCGTAAAGGAGATGTCGCTGATCTGCACGGCGGAGGTGATGGTGGATGCCGCATGGGAGGCGGCGTCCAGATTCTGCAGGTGGCGGCCGCAGGAGATGAGGGCGGTGGCGCTGTCTGTGCCATAGTCCGTGCGGTCGTCGAACAGGCCGTTGGTCACGGCGGAGACGGACACCTGATCCACCAGCGGATCGTCGCTGCTGGCGGTGAGCGTCACGGTGATGGGTACGCCGCACAGCAGCTTGCCGCCGGTCTGGGCATAGAACCGCGTGCTGTCGCGGGTCAGATCATCCAGCACCCAGGTATAGCGGTACAGGCGGCTGCCCTGCTGGTACAGCTGGCTCTGGGCCAGCTTTTTCGTGTAGGTGCTGATGCCGTCGGACAGCTGGATGGTCAGGGTGATAGGCTGCTCCGTGGGCCGGTTGCAGTAGAACGTGGCGGTGAGCTTCTCCGCATTCTCGATGGTCAGGGAAGGCTGGAGCGTGCCGGTCTGCTGGGTCTGGGCGATGTCACCGCCGTAGTAGCCCACCTTCGCGCCCATGCGGCGGCGGTACTGATAGCTGCGGTAGTCGTCCAGCGTATTGGGGTCCGGCAGGGGAGAGGCGCTGTAAAACACGGCGTAGACGCTGCCGCTGTCCGGTGCGTACTCGATGTACCAGCAGCCGTCCCACAGCTCCGCGTCCACGGCGGACATGGGCAGGATGG
>OHEG01000735.1_pt1 | contig 14960 bp, 10 predicted proteins | sample 1567181 | NCBI WGS metagenome assembly OHEG01 (sample SAMEA3879534, study PRJEB24766) | human gut metagenome | biome: human-associated habitat; feature: feces | place: USA | collected 1985/1987 | reverse complement strand
CTTGGCGGCGACGAGGTCTTCGTAGGACGTGATGTCGGTGTCGTCCATCTTCGTGATGACATCGCCGAGCTTGAGCCCCGCCTTGTCGGCGGCGCTGTCCGGGTCAACGGAGCAGACGAACACGCCCTCCGTCACGTCGTAGCGATACTGCTGCGCCATCTGCGCGGTCATCGTCTGCGGGGTGATGCCCATGTAAGCCTTGTTGGTCACATAGCCGTTGGTCATGATGTCCTTGACGAGAGAAACCACGTCGTTGATGGGAATGGCAAAGCCGATGCCCTCCACGGTGGTGTTCGAGTAGCTCGAATACTTGGCCGACACGATGCCGATGACCTCGCCGTAGCTATTGAAGAGCGGGCCGCCGGAGTTGCCGGGGTTGATGGAGCAGTCGACCTGGATCATGTTGAACGGCGTGCCGTCAACATTGATGGCGCGGTTGACGCAGGAAACGATGCCCTCGCTCATCGAGAACGTCAGCTCGCCGAGGGGATTGCCCACGGCGGCGACGGATTCGCCGATGGCGACCTTGCTCGAATCGCCCAGCACCACGGGCGTTGCGCCCGTCACGTCGATCTTGATGACGGCGATATCGTAATCCTCATCGCTGCCGATGACGGTCGCGTCATACGTTTCGCCGTTGTAGAGCGTTACCTTCACGCTGCTCGCATCAGAGATGACGTGGTGGTTCGTGAGAATGTAGCCGTCCTCCGTGATGAAAAAGCCCGTGCCGCTCGCGGCGGTCTGCACGGTCTGGCCGAAGTAGTTGGTCGTGGCGGAAACGTTGATGGACACCACGCTGTTGACGTTCGAGGCATAGACCTCCGGCATCGTCATCTGCGTCTTGCCGTCCACCTTGACGGTCTGCACCTGCGCGACCTCGCGGTCGCTGACCTGCACGCTCGTGTGGTTCACCTTGGCGGCGGCGCTGCTTGCGCCCGCGCCGACAAGCCCGCCGACGAGCGCGCACACCAGCGCAAGCGCAACGATCTTGGCGGTGCCCTTCTTCTTGCCGCTGCCGCGGTTCTGATCCGACGGCTCGTCGGCATAGTTCTTTGTGTCGATGGGGACGTTGGGATCGTACTCATTCCCCTTGCGATAGCTGTAATGATACAGGTTGTTTTCGTCTTCGTACATGGTTCTGGCCTCCTGTGAAACGGTTTCCGCATCTGCGGTCCTTTGCCTTTCGATGCTGCTATCATAGGGGATATTTATGTATAATTCTTGAACGGTATTTGGCAATTTCTTAAATTCCGGCGCGCAAATTTTAAGTTTCTGTGATATTCACACGATTGCCCTTGCGATTTGCGTCCCGCCATACTAAAATGAGAGCCATCTGAGAAAAAGGAGGCGGCGCAAGATGCTTCGCATCGACAATTTGAAGCTCCCTGTGGGTGCAGACGAGAAGGCTCTGCGCGCAGCCTGTGAGCGCGCGCTGCACGTGAGCGCGGCGGAAATTTCCTCCGTGCAGCTCCTGCGCCGCTCGATCGATGCGCGCGAGGGCGTGAAGCTCGTCTGCTCCTGCGCGGTCGAGGTCAAAAACGAAACGGCGGCCTTGAAGCGCTGCAAGAATAAAAATGTGCAGCCCTACGCGCCCAGGCGCTATGCCCCGCCCGCGCCCATTGGCGCGCCGGCGGTCTCCCCCGTTGTCGTCGGCGCGGGGCCTGCGGGACTTTTCTGCGCGCTGCTGCTTGCCCGCTGCGGTGCAAGACCCATTTTATTGGAGCGCGGGCGCGCCGTCGAGCAGCGAAAGCAGGACGTTGAGCGCTTCTGGCACACGGGAGAGCTGGATCTATCGTCGAACGTGCAGTTCGGCGAGGGCGGCGCGGGTGCATTTTCCGACGGCAAGCTCAACACCGGCACAAAAGATCTGCGCCACGGATTTATTTTAGAGGAATTTGTCCGCTTCGGCGCGAGCGGGGATATTTTGCTCGACGCCAAGCCCCACGTCGGCACGGACAGGCTCTACATCGTGCTGCAAAACCTCCGCCGCGAGATCATCGACCGCGGCGGAGAGGTGCGCTTTTCCCATAGGGTTACGGATATTGACATGGACGGCGGCAGCGTCCGCGCGCTGCGCGTTTCCTCCCCAGAGGGGGACTATGTTCTCCCTGCGCGCCATGTTGTCCTTGCCCCCGGTCACAGCGCGCGCGATACCTTCGAGATGCTGCGCGAGCGGGGGGTACCGATGGAGCCGAAGCCCTTCGCTGTCGGCGTGCGCATCGAGCACCGCCAGCGCGACATGGACGCGGCGCAGTATAAGGCGGCGGCGGGCACGCCCGGCCTTCCGCCCACATCGTATAAGCTCTCCTGCCACACAGGGAAAGGGCGCGGCGTGTTCTCCTTCTGCGTCTGTCCCGGCGGCGAGGTCGTCGCCGCGGCGTCGGAAGAAAACCGCGTCGTGACGAACGGCATGAGCGAGTTCGCGCGCGACGGCGTGAACATCAACGGCGGACTTCTCGTCTCCGTCACGCCCGAGGATTTCCCCTCGGACGATACCCTTGCGGGCGTTTCCTTCCAGCGCACGCTGGAGGACGCGGCCTACCGCCTCGGCGGAGGCGGCTATCGCGCGCCCGCGCAGCGGGTGGAGGATTTTCTTGCCCATCGCGCGTCCACGGGCGCAGGAAGCGTCGCGCCGACCTATCGGCCCGATGTTCGCTGGTGCGACCTGCACGACTGTCTCCCGCCCTTTGTCTGCGAGGCGCTTGAGGAGGGGATCCCCCTGCTGGGGAAAAAGCTCCGGGGCTTTGATTCTCCCGACGCCGTGCTGACGGCGGTGGAGACGCGCTCTTCGTCCCCTGTGCGCATCGTGCGCGAAAGCGAAAGCTACCAGTCCGCTCTGCGCGGGCTCTATCCCTGCGGCGAGGGCGCGGGCTACGCCGGCGGCATCATGAGCGCCGCGGCCGACGGCCTGCGCGTTGCGGAACGAATTTTGGAGGAATTGCAGCATGAGTGAAAAAATCGGCGTCATCATCGACTTTCTGACCCCCGCATACGAAAAGACCCTGCGCGACACTGCCGCGCGCTGCGGCTATGACATCGTATTCTTCCCCTCGTCCAAGGCGGCGGCGGGCAACGTGGACGACTGCACCATTCTCTACGGACACCCTTCGCAGAGGGTCATCGCGGGGGCGAAGCACCTCAAGTGGTACGCAAGCTGCTGGGCGGGCATCGACCGCTTCTGCCGCGACGAGCTCTATCAGAATCCCGACTGCCTGCTCACCAACGCCTCGGGCGCTTACGGTACGACCATCGCCGAGCATTCGGTCATGGTCTCGCTGATGCTGCTGCGCCGCGAGCTTGAATACACCGAGGTGATCCGCGAGGGTGACTGGCGCGTGCTGCCCGGCGGTATCCGCTCGCTCCACGGCGCGCGCGTCACCTGCCTCGGCGCGGGCGACATCGGCACGGAATTTGCCCGCCGTGTGCGTGCGTTCCACCCGGCAAGCCTCATCGGCGTGAGCCGCAGCGGCCGCGCGAACGAGGACTTTGACAAGGTCTATCCCGTCACGGAGCTTGATCAGCTCCTGCCGGAGACCGACCTTCTCTTCATGTCGCTGCCCTCGGTGAGCGACACGGTGAATATCCTGGACGCAGCGCGCATGGCGCTGCTGCCCGAGGGCGCGTACGTCGTCAATGTCGGGCGCGGCACGGCCATCGATCAGGACGCACTCATCGCCTCCCTCGATTCCGGCCACCTTGCCGGCGCGGCGCTTGATGTGGTCGTGCCCGAGCCGCTGCCCGCCGATCACCCGCTGCGAAAGGCAAAAAATCTCCTGCTCACGCCGCACGTCGCGGGCAATATGACGCTTGGCTACACCTGCGAGCGCAATGTCGCGCTCTTCTGCGAGAACCTCGAGAACTACGCCGCGGGCCGTCCGCTGCACCACCTTGTCGACCGCAAAAAGGGCTACTGAGCCGCGCTGCATTTTTCCAAATGCTCCCTTGAGCGCAGAAACGAAACAGACGATCTTATGAAAAATACCCAGACAAAAAACTGCATTCTCCGCGTGCTGCAAGGCGTCATCATCGGCGCGGGCGCGATCCTGCCGGGCATTTCCGGCGGGGTGCTCGCGGTCATCTTCGGCATCTACCGCCCCGCGATGGAGCTTCTCACGCACCCGAAGCGCGCTTTTCCGCGCTACTGGCGCATGCTCTTCGCCGTCGGCATCGGTTGGGTGCTCGGTTTCTTAGGCGGCGGGGGCGCGATCCTCGCGCTGTTTCACCAGTCGGAAACCGTCGCAACCTGCCTTTTCATCGGTCTCATTCTCGGCACGCTGCCCGAGCTTTGGCGAGAGGCGGGCGCACAGGGACGGCGCAGGGGGGCGTATCTGTCGCTCTCGGTCAGTTTTCTCGCGCTCTTTGCCGTGCTGATGGCCGTCCGCTTCGGCTCCTTTTCCGAGCTGCCGGCGAATTTCGGCGGCTTCCTCTTCTGCGGCGTGCTGTGGGGCTTCAGCTTCATTATCCCCGGCATGACCTCGTCCTCTATTTTAATGGCCGTGGGACTGCTCACGCCGATGGTCGACGGCATCACGCACCTTGATCTTTCCGTTCTCCTTCCGTGGACGATCGGCATGTGCGGTGTGGTCGCGCTGTTTGCGCGCCTTGTGAGCAAGCTCTTCGATGCGCACTATCCCCTCGCCTATCACGCCGTCATCGGCGTTGTGCTTGCCTCCACGCTTGCCATTATTCCGACGGGCTTCGCCTCTTCGGGGGAGATGATCTGGAGCGCGGTGTGCGCCGTCTTAGGCGCGGTGCTTGCCGCTCTCGGCGGTAAGATCCGCCCGCAGGAGGAGACATCAAAGTCGTAAACATGATAAAAAGGGTTCAGGTTTTTACCTGAACCCTTTTTTTATTCGCTTGCATCGCCGGCGATCACCAGCACAGAAATGGTGTAAATGGTCTGCTTTTCGCTGTACTCCACCAGATCGTTGCTCCGTACCAGCAGAACCATGATGATCATAATAAAAGCGGAAAGAAAGACGATTGCTGAGTAAAAATCTGACATTGCACAGTCCCTCCCTTTCCGGTGATCGTTCTTCTATCATACCATAGTTCGGAAAAACTGCAACTGAGAAATGCTAAATTTTGCCGGTTTTACCCAGTTTTTACGTCATCTGCGCAAAAAACTCGCCGTAATGCAGAATCGCCTGATCGGCTTCCTTCTGTATGGCCGCCCAGTCGGCGGCGCCGGCGCTGCCGGATACCGCCACCGTGCGGAAGCCTGCCGCCTTGGCCTGTTCAATGCCCGCAAGCGTGCCGGAAAAGACGACCGTGTCCTCCTTCCGTGCGTGCAGACGCTTCATCGCGCGCTCAAACATCGTGCCGCTGTAAACGCCGCACAGGGCGACGGATTCCGTCAGCACGAAGCGGAAATAGGACGAAAGTCCTGCCCGGTCAAGCGCCCTTTGCGCGTCCTCGGCGCGCATGGCCGTCACCGCGCCGAGCCACACGCCCTCCATCTTGAAAAGAGAGAGCGCCTTGTCCAGCCCCTCGCGCGCCGCGCCGTCCGGCGTGAAGAGCGTATCCTCCAAAGTAAAAACAGCGCTTTGCAGCCGCATGCCCTACCCCTCCTGACAATCATCGTATTGCCCTTATTATAGCGCGCAGCCGTTTCTTTTTCAATCTTTCTCCGACGCCCACGAAACGCATAAACTTCCTTTCTGGCGAACGAAAGTGGGAGAAAATACGAAACTTCCCGTTCTGAAAAGTGCTGTACTGCACAAAATGAATGGAATAATATTCGCTTTTATAAAAATGCTTGAATATTTTGCGCGAAATAAACGGTTGACTTGTTATTTTTATTGAGCTACACTATGTACAATCTCTCTTTGCCGGAGACGGAAACGGCGAAAGAACAATACAGGAGGAAGAATTATGACGAAGCATTCATATGCCGCAAAGGCGTTTTCGCTTTTACTGGCACTGGTGCTGACGCTTTCGCTCGCGGTCAATTCCGCGGCGGCAGTCAGCTTCCAGGACATGAACCCCAAGGGCGATGCGCTCCTCGGCACCAAATTCAATGTGGACGCGACCATCACGCTTGTCACAGGCAAGGAGGGGAAGGACGTTTCCCTTTCCATTCCCGTTTCCGGCATGAGCCGTGATGCGCTTGCCGCGGCGATCGATGCCGGGACGGTCACGCTCGCGCTGGAGCGTGACGATTCCCGCCCCTATGTCAACGAAGAGCTCTTCCCCTACGCCTATGCGGGCGGGGATCTTGACAGCTGGATGACCGAGGGCAAGGACGAACACCAGTTCACAGACATCAAGCTGACGGCGAACGAGAAAAACGGCAAGGCCGTGCTCGACGTGAGCTTCCATGTGAACAACTACTTCTATTCCACCAACCGCAGAACCGGCGAGACGACACCCGACTACAGCGTGCCCCATGTGAACGGCAGCTACTACATCGACCTTTGCGGCTACTTTGACCTGACGGCCAAAAATAGCGGCAAGTCGATCGGCTCCGCACCTGTCAAGGTCGCGCCGTATGAGAACTTCAACACCATGTGGGAGATCTACAAGGAGCTCGACACGATCGCGGCGAACGGCACGAAGAACGGCCTCTATGTGGAAAGATTCTCCATGGGCCAGTCCACCGCGGGGCGCGATATGCCCTATCTGATCGTCGCCGACTCCAAGGCGAGCGTGACGAAGTGGCTCGCCCTCGCCGAGCGGGCCGAGACGGAGCCTGACGCCGTGCTCGCCGACATCAAGTCCGGCAAGCTCGACGATATCCGCGTGCCCGTGATGTACTCCAACATCCACCCCGACGAGGTCGCCGCGACCGACGGCGTGCTCGATTTCGCCAAGATGATCACGAGCGAAAAGAGCATCGACTACAAGACGCTCACCGGCTTCACCGCCGCGGGTGAAAAAGAACTCAAGGAAGAGATGGGTCCTGTCGGCGCGGAGGGCAGCGTTGCCGTTCCCGACCTCGTCAAGGATACAGCCAGCTACCTCGGCTACCTGTCCGCTGACAACAACGGCAAGTCCGGCAAGGTCGACCTTGAAAAGTATTACACCGTGAAGAGCAACACTGTAAACGTCAAGGACGAGCTGCTGTCCGACGTGTTCTTTGTCCTTGTCCCCGAGGAGAACGTCGACGGCCGTACCTATCTGACGAGACACTCCACCAACGGCTACGACCTCAACCGCGACAACTCCTTCCAGACCACGAGTGAGACGGCCAACATGCAGCAGCTCATCGGCACGTTCAACCCCATATCGCTCGCCGAGTTCCACGGCCGCGTGCAGTCCTTCCAGTGCGAGCCCTGCGATCCCCCGCACGAGCCGAACTTCGAGTATGACCTGCTCGCCAACCACCTCATCACCGGCGGCGAGGCGCTCGGCATCGCGGCGGTCGCCAACAACGATGGCTACAACAGCTATGTGATTCCCCAGCGCGATTACCTCACCTATACCGGCAGCGGCACGGAGACCTACTGGGAAGACCCGTGGGACGATATGTCCACGAGCTACACCCCTCAGTTCGCCATGCTGCAGGGCACCGTTGCCTATACCGTTGAGCTGCCCGCCTACAACGACGATACCGCTCAGGCGGCGCAGTACGGTATCCTCGGCAACGCCGCTTATGTTGCCGCGGAGAAGCTTTCCTATCTTGAATCCCAGGTCACCATCTTCCAGCGCGGCGTGAAGAACTTTAACTCCGATGCCTTTGAGCTGGTCGGCCAGTGGCTGTGCGACCAGAACGATGTCGAGGGCGCGGAGATGGACCTCTTCCGTCCCGAGTACACCGGCAAGGGTCAGAACGGCAACTTCTATCCCGAGTGCTACATCATTCCGCTCGACGGCGAGAACCAGACCAACCTCCAGGCCGCTTCTGACATGATGGAGTGGCTCACGAGAAACGACGTCAAGGTCAATGTGACCGAGAAGGACTTCACCTATGATGGCGTCACCTATCCCGCCGGTACGATGATCGTCTCGATGTATCAGGCCAAGCGCTCTGTCGCCAACGGCGCGCTCTATGACGGCACGCTCATCAACAGCTGGACGATCCTCTACTCCGAGGGTATCACCTCCTTCAATGAAACGCGCGGCTTCGACATGGTCACCGTGGCCGAGCCTGCCGCCTACAAGACCATCTCTGCCGTTTGCGGCAGCCCCATGGATCACGATGACGCCCTCGCCTACATGAAGGGCCTGACCTCTTACTTCGCGGGCGAGAGGGATAAGGACGTCATCATCTCCAACGCCTCCGAGGATTCCACCGCCGCCGTCAACGAGCTTCTGAAGGCCGGCAAGACCGTCGGCATGGTCACCTCCGGCGACTGCATGGGCGACTTCATCTGCTCCTACACCGATTATCAGACCGTCGCGGGCAAGTATCTGCTCTCTGCCACGGGCGTCGACAAGACGAGCGTGAAGGCGAAGATCATCACCAAGTCCCCGACCGTCTACGTCCCCGGCACGCCTGCTGAAAGCGAGAAGGGCTTTGTCTACGCGCCGCAGATCAGCCAGAGCGCAAGCTGGAACTACGACACCGCCGCGATGAACCTCATGGGCTTTACCACGACCTCCGACGTGGCCAAGGCAGATGCCGCTGCGGGCGCTTCGAAGCTGGATTCCGCCGCAAAGACCGCCGTGAAGAACGGCCTTTCCTACATCGGTTACAGCTATTCCGCGGCGTCCTCCGCCTCCGACCTCATCGCCGGTGTGGAATACACCGAGCTGGACGGCGCGATGGACTGCCTGACGCCTGTCGTCTATCCCAATAAGACCCTTGTGAACGCGAGCTACATTGCTGACGGCGACGGCATTCTCTATGCCTACGGCCTCGGCTACTTCTCCCAGATCCCCGCCGACGCAGCGGTGCTCGTCAAGAGCGACAAGACCAGAACGCCGACCGAGGGCTTCGTTCCCACGAATACGGCCGAGCGCGCAGCCGGCTTCAAGGCCTACATGAACGGTGGCGTGCAGGGCTTTGCCTACAAGGAAAACGGCATGAACGTTGTCCTCTTTGCCAACTCCCTCACCCACAAGGTGCACCAGAGAGATGAGTATGCCTATATCAGCAACTTCCTCTTCTCCTCCGTCCTGAGCGACAAGAACTACGACGGCTCCGAATCCGTTGCGCTTCCGTTCACCGACGTTGCAGAGAGCGCTTACTACGCCGACGCCGTCGCTTGGGCGATCCAGAACAAGGTCACCTCCGGCGTGAGCGCGACGACCTTCGCCCCGAACGCAAGCTGCACGCGCGGCCAGATGGTCACCTTCCTGTGGAAGGCTGCCGGCAGCCCCGAGCCGAAGTCTCTGACCACGGCCTTTACCGATGTGAAGAGCGGCGCCTATTATGAAAAGGCGGTCGCCTGGGCAGTGGAAAACAAGGTGACCACCGGCACGAGTGCGACGACCTTCTCCCCTGACGCGACCGTCACGCGCGGCCAGAGCGTTACCTTCCTCTGGAAGGCGAACAACAGTCCGGCCGCGGCTTCCGCGAGCGCGTTTACTGACGTTGCCGCGAGCGCCTACTATGCCTCCGCCGTCAACTGGGCGGTGGAAAAGGGCGTGACCTCCGGCATGAGCGCGACGACCTTCGCCCCCAACAGCAACTGCACGAGAGCGCAGATCGTCACCTTCCTCTACCGTGCAGCGAGCGCCAAGTAAGCAACCACTATCTGATGAAAAAAGAGGGAACGGTTTTTCCGTTCCCTCTTTTTGTTTTTTCCCGAGAAAGACACGATGGCTTTCTTTTGCGCGAAACAAAAAAACCTCACTTCCGAAGAAGTGAGGTTTTGGTGGAGCGACTTGAGTTAAATCCGAACCGAAGGCCGCCTGAATTTCCGCAAGTGTGATCGTTTCAGTTCCGTCCTTGAAGTTGTAGGTAAAGACCAGCTTATCGTCAAACACATAGATGGAATTGATGAACGTGTCGATGATCTGCTTCTGATACTGCGGGTCGTCTACGTTGCCATACTTGAAGCGGCTGATCCAACTGACTACCTGCTCTTTCGTGTAGCGCGGCCTCGCCATCTGTGCCTGCAATATGGACAGCTTCAACTCTTCCCGCTGCATTTCCAGCTTCTCCAGCCGCTCCTTTGTGGAGGCGGTGAGCACGCCCATCTGAATGGCGTTGAGCATATTGTCAATGGCTTTTTCACATTCAGTCAACTGCTGGCGCATGGCGGGGAGCGAGGTATCTTCCTTTTCCTGCAAGGCCACGATTGCTTCCGCAATGCGGCTGATTTCATCGTCCTGCAATACGCGCTGCACCGTCACAAGGACTGCCGCCCGTTCGATCCAATGCTTTCTGACAGATTTTCGCTTGCAGCCCAGCTTTCGCTTCGCACCGCCGCATTTGTAGTAATAATGTTTGACGCCCTTTGTGCTGCTGGTGCCGCTTTCCCCGGCCATCAGCCGTTCGCAAGTTCCGCAGAACAGCTTCGTTGTCAGCAGATATTCTTCCGTCGCTTTGGCTTTGGCGGGGGCTTTTTTGTTGAACGCCATACGCCGCTGCACCCGGTCAAACAAGTCATCGTCAATGATTGCAGGGATCCCTTTGGGGATGATCACGCTCCCATACTGGTACTCTCCGATGTACTTCCTGTTTTTAAGGATCAGGCTGACCCCGCCGATTTTGAACGCCTTGCCCTTTTTCGTTTTCAGCCCACGTCCGTTCAGCGAAGCCGTGATCTCGCTGATGCTCTCGCCGCTGTCATAGAGGGTGAATATCTCCGTTACCAGCGGGGCGGTCAGAGGATCGACGGCAAGCACACCGTCTGCGCCTACCACATACCCCAGCGGCGTATTTCCGCCGTTGTTTTTGCATTTGAGCGCGTTCTCTTTCTGTCCGCGCTGTATCTTCTCGGACAGCTCGGCGGAGTAATATTCGGCATAGCCTTCAAGCATGGATTCCAGTATTATCCCCTCCGGTCCGTCGGAGATGTTCTCCTTTACGGAGATGACCTTGACACCGTTCTTTTTGAGAATCCGTTTATAGTGTGCGCTGTCGTAACGGTCGCGGGAAAAGCGGTCGAGCTTCCAGATCAGCACCACATCGAACAGCTTTTGCTCGCTGTCCTTTATCATATTTTGAAATTCCGGCCGGTCTGCGGTTCTGGCAGACAACGCTCTGTCAATATAGCTGCGGAGAATGGTGATGCCGTTTCGTTCGGCATACTCCGTACATTCCCGAAGCTGACCTTCGATTGATTCCTCCCGCTGGCTGTCGGAAGAATATCGTGCGTAGATAACTGCTTTCATTTCGTATCCACCTCCGAGAGCATCTGCACAAGCGTTGCCTTCAATCGTTCGTTCATAGCCGAGCCGGGGTCGAAGCACATTTCCACGAACCGCGCCATTTCGGGATTGTTCAGGCCGAGCTTCACGCAGTTGTTATAGATCATGCCGTGGGGGTCGTCCGTCCTGCCGAAAATGTAGTCCAGCGATACGTCAAAGTAGTCGGCGTATTTCAGAAAAACCTCCGGGGAGGGCGTGGAATCGTCGATCTCATATCGGGCAAGGGCGGATTGGGAAACGTCAAATTCCTTTGCCAGCTTCGCCTGCGAGAGCCTGACGCTTTCGCGCAAGCTCCTGAGCCGTTCACCGATGATTTTCAAGGCTGCGTCACCTCCTTTTCTGTTTCAAGTATACCCGGAAACAGAGAATGTGTCAATGATATATTCACATAACGCCGCGATTCCCTGACGCGCCGCAGGCGAAGAAAGCTCCGCAGGAGCGCAGCCGATTTTGCAAAAATCGTTCAAAGGGGCTTGGGGATAAATTTCCCCAACAAGCGCAAAGTGGCTCCAAGCCACCTTGCTTGCCAAGTGTGAAGCCAACAGGGTTCGCAGGTTGGCAAGCAGCAAAGTGGGTACCGCTTTGCCCTGCTTGCCAGTCCGTTTCCCGTTCTGCAAAGGCACACTATTTTTAATCGAGGGCGCACCCGGCAAAATACGATCAAGGACAGAATCCTGCGATTCCGTACAACATTAAGATAGCACAACAGATAAGATGGGCAAGCATACACATACTTGCCCGCCCTGATTCTACCATGAACAATGAGAGGGTCGATTTACTCCGCATCCATTCTCAAATAATCCGTATGCACATATCCTTTTTGATTGCCCGTCCATGTGATTTCCGCCCATTTGCCCGTTATGCTCCACACGGCTACCGTCTGTCCTCTGCGTAATTTGCCGAGCTTCTTGTAATTTGTATTGGGGCCGGAGCGTACATTGACGTTGCCGGTGGCTATTGCAGCACCTACCGAGCCGGGATCGGTGGAAGGAACATCCGTTTGCGAGATAGCCATCGAACTGCACACAAAGCTGATATAGTCCTTATTCACATACCCTTTGCGATTCTGCGACATAACAATTTCCGCCCAATTGCCGGACTCCGATACTATTGAAATAATTTGAGCCTTTTTTAATTTTCCAAGACGCGAATAGTTTTTGCCGGGGCCGGAACGCACATTCACATTTCCTGTTACTACAGCTTCCGCAATCGTGGGAAAATCGGTAGCCTGATTGGCAGATGGTTTTGTGAATAGCTGGACGATATAGTAGCATTTTGCTTTGGTGGAATAGTGCATATAGACACCGGTATGCGAATACATGGAAGAACTAACATTTTCTTCAAATCCCGGTGTTTTCATCCAGTATTCCACAATTTGTTCTGCCGTCGGCTTTGCTTTTGAGCGCATCCAGTTGCAGCCCGATGATGCTTGCATCGCAGAATATCCATAATCCGTGAAAATGGTATCCCATTTCTGACCATTAGGGCGATAAGCAGTCATTTTACTTTTGCCGTCCTGTTCTACGGCAAGCATGGCAGCCATAGCGCATAGCCGAGCATCGAGAACGAGATTTGTGCCATCATGATATTTGTTGCTGAATTCAAGTACGCTCTGCTGATAATCATTAAACCCGTACGATGCCGATGCATACGCCATCGGGAAAACCCCAATAACAAATATCAAAGCCATAAATATCGATATCATTTTTTTATTCATAAGTATTCCTCTTTCTCTCACAAGTCACATTATGCTGTGCGAGATTATACATTCTCGCACAGCATAGATATATCACGGAACGTAGCAGCCAAAGTAGGATGCTATATCAGTTGCTTTAGCAAAAACCGAGTAATTGACCGTTTCACCGCCGCCACTTTGAAGGCCCGCCCAAATCGGTCCCAAGTTTGTATATACAAACACAAATCCGCCGCTGTCACCAACTTTAGATGGATAGCTCGCTTTTGCTCCAACGTAATAGTGTGTCAATCCATCTCTGTTCTCAGTCCACTGATAATATACGGAGACTTCATCTACCTCTCCACTGGAGAAAGGTTTGGTTTTATGTCCCCTCATATGGACCGGAAGACCAGCTTGTATAGTATAAGTCTGTCCGGAAACGACAGCGTTTGCTCCTGTTATCTCGGGGATAGTATTTGTGACAGTATTACCGGAATTGAGAGTAACAAAACAAGCGTCCGGCCCCCGCGTTGCCATTGATGTGTTTTGCACCCTTTGTGTTACAGACCCAATTGTCTGTCTGCTACCATTTTTAATTACATCCCCAACGAGAGTTTCATGACCTTGAATTATCAAACCATTTATGCCAGAGTTCGTTGTTACCCCTACGCAGCAGCTTGATGTACTGCCACGGGTAGAGTTTTTCATTGTATTCCCGCATCCAATACTGGCTGTTGGCTGAATTGGATCTGATTCAACGATCTCTGTAACACCAGAGGGAACCCACGCTAACTTATCGGAATCAAGCAATGTCTTGTCCTCGACAGCAAGAGTAACTCTGTTCTTTTTCGGGGAAATACCAACAGAAACAAACTTCGGAATAGACGAAGCGTTCTCGACAATGATATTCCAAGCCGTCTCCAACTCAGCAAAAGTATAATCACAAGACACAATGCTTATGTCAGAATCGTTCTTGTATGCTGCTACACTTGAACCGGTTTCTCTTGAGGCATTGGTAGTGAGAAGAATAATGCGGCCATTATCATAATACATACCACCATAAGTATCTTCATATACCCCTCTCTTTGAAGCCTCAGACAATGCAGAGTGGATATCGTCCATTTTGTCAAGAATATCAATATCTACAATGTTCAGATTGGATGATGCCCCCGCAACAGGCATGAAGCATAGCACCAAGGCCACCGTCAACAAGACGGATAGAAATTTCCTGCTCATATTTTCTCCTCTCCTTTGTACCAAAGTAGTAGTTATTAAAGCTCATCCCCAAAGGTTATACTGCACTGAGCAAAGGCTTTTGTGTTCTTATTACAAGTGAACTGAACAATGTTATCAACATTTATAATACCCTTTTTTTCAGTACATTTTCACTTCGATTCCATAAAACAAAAGCGCACAAGCCGACTAATCACCAGTCCGGCCTATGCGCCAACAGAAACGATTTTGATACGACCTCTCCATAATCGGGAGCCGCACCAATACCACCAACGCGCGAAGCCGAACCGGGCATCATTGGGACGATACATGGCGTTACCTCCAATCATAGTTTGTCAGATAGGTATTCTATCCGCATAATAAGTCTACCATGAATGGCCGAAAATGACAATTTCTATCTCCGATATGTATTGTAAATATTTTATGAACGAAGTCCGCTCATTCCGCCCATCGGAATCTTGTTGGGGAGTGCCTTCCTCACGAAGATAGGCGGTATGCAACAGCCAGCGGGTACGCCCTGAAACGGGGCGCACCCGACTACATCTCCGGTTGAAAATCCAATATCTACAATCGCCAGAATTTGTATGGGCGGGCAGGCACAGTCTGTGCTTGCCCGCCTTGTCTGCCGAAAAGCGAAACGGGCGGCGGCAGTCAATGGCGCGAAGCGTTCATCTTGACCATTGATTGCCGCTGTCCGTTTTGCTATCTCTCTGGCGCTGCTCCCTCAAGAGTGCCGTTTTTCGCTCGATTTTTCTGGCTCTTGACTTAGGGAAATTGAGGATTTTCGAAC
>OHEG01000713.1_pt1 | contig 15303 bp, 9 predicted proteins | sample 1567181 | NCBI WGS metagenome assembly OHEG01 (sample SAMEA3879534, study PRJEB24766) | human gut metagenome | biome: human-associated habitat; feature: feces | place: USA | collected 1985/1987 | reverse complement strand
AACCGTACCGATATTCAGATTTTTTCCTCCTGACTCGACAATTATATTGGTCGACGAAAAGCCGGCCATGGTAATTTCAAGATTCAGAGCGGATTTTATCTCCGTTTCCAACGAGAATATTCCTTTATCATCCGTGTTGATACTGACAGTAATACCATTCTTGATGAAATGATGGATAGTATGTTCCTCATATTTATCTATCGGCCCTATTACGACATTGGATGAAGGATTAGTTTCTATTGTAATACCTTTTTCTAGTACTATACATTGCAAGTACATTTGTAATATAGATGCTACCTCCACAATTTCTGGAAGATATGTATAAGTTTCTATTGCATTACCTTTCTCCCATACTTCTTTACTTGTAAGGAATTCATAGCATAATGCAATTGCATTTTTATTTTCTCTCGCTTTTTTACAAGATTGATCTTGACATAGAGATGCACGTCCCCAATAAGAATACTGGCCTATCGGATTAAAATTGTCACTTCTGAGCATCATTGACATATAATATATGTCAATATTGAAAGGAATGTGATAACCAATTTTTCCATAAATCTCTGACATCTTTTTTTCTAACTCTTTAGAAAAGTACGCTGGCATTTTTCCTCCATTCAATGCCATAGTTTTATATATCCAAGCTAATGTATCCAATAGTCTTTGACGTGACATGATAGTTTGATATCCTCTATTCTCATAGTATTTTGAAGCGGAAATCCCCAACGCTATCGCATGCCCCAAACGACTCCTTTTGTCTAATTGCAAAAAACGAATAGCATCATCTATAGCCTTCAAACCATCACATAAATCATAAAAATCCTCACCAACATGATATGTCAAATTTGTTATACCTCTTAAACGAGCATAACGATATATTTGCCCAAATACTGCCGGAGAGCAGTCTATTTCTGCGCCTGCAGCATCAATACCCACAATTTTATATATAGGCTGGGAATACGATATGGCATCATAGCGTTTTTGGGCATCATTTAAAATCTTATCTATTTCATTTCGGTATTCTTGACAATAATCATATCTTGAACCATAAAAATTTTTATGTACTACTTGTTCGCTCTGTTTAATAAAATGAATAATATATGTTAGATTTTTATCGTTTATGTCAGAACGAACAGAACCATCGATACTCTTTCTTACGTCTTGCTCTGGAATTTCAATTGGGGTAACACGAGCCTCCATTTTATCAGCCGTATTGGGTCGTATAGAGGATTGAATTGCATATAAGGGAAAGATATTTTTGAAATCATCTGAGCAAAATTTAGTTTTTCTAGATTCATACACTTTGAAATTTTCAAATCCAAGTAATGGATTAGTCTGAATGAACTCTTTTCGCACTCTTATCTTCAAAGATATATAGAGAAAGAATAAGTCTGCTAATTTGCTTACTTGTAATTTATCCTTAAAATAACGGGAAAAAAAATTATATAACAATTCTCGCTCACCACTATGTATCGCATATATGTTAGAAGAGGGCTTTTTCAAAATAGCATATTCGTGAGTAATGTTAAAAATTTTATTATCATCTGTCTGATAACTTCTAATACGACTCTCAACTTCGACTAAACACTTGGTCCTATATACATCATCGTCCAATATTTTAAGAATTTTTGCATTGGACACTGTAGGTTTCTTTCCATTGAGAGTCTCAAATATATGAAGTCTAAGGATAGCTGCCATTTGAACAATCTTACGAAATTCAAAGTTTTGCTGATCTCTACGATATTGTATTTGCATATCTGCCATATATAAGACCTTACGATAATCTTCATCCCTATTTATCAGCCTATTCATAAAATCCACCCATGTCAATTCAAAGACATCTGCAGAAGCTTTCAAATGAGCATGTGTATCACATATTCCCTGATACAATTCTACATTGATATTAGAATGATTATGGGAGATAATGTTTGGCCAATCAAATGATGAGATTGGAGAATTACCTCCCGAATTGTGGTTAAATGCCAAGAATGCTGTTGTTAGTAAATCTTCTCCCAATAATAAAGTAAGTTCACGCCAATCTTGAAGCCTATTAAATTTCACAATAGGCGTACCTGCATTATTTATTAGACACTTTGTCGTAAATTTATGCAAAAGACTCAGCATGTGATGCCATCTCGGGACCCTTCCACATTGACATGCTTGCTTAGTATATTCTTGTAAACACCGTAGTTCACTCTTTGTGAATGCCCTTGCATTCCATGATGCCAACTTAACAAAATCACCTGTTATAAATGAATTAGTATGATTTTTAATATCAGCATATAAATTATTGACATTTAAGTCATAAAACAATGTGCGTATGGCGAAAACCAGTAGTTTCATAACTTAGCGTCTTTGAATTTCCTCTATAACTTCAATTATGTGTGCACGAGAATTACGCTCATCTGGAAATTTCTGTTTCCATTCTTGATAAGAAATCTTCTTATAGATTTCAGGAAGTGCTTTTCTCAAAGTATTAATAATTGTACTTTGTGCGTAATCATTAGCTGTAAAAAGTGCTGCAATAGCGTCCTCAGTTTCTTTCTGCCGGCCATAAATAGCTTCAAAAGCAGTTTGATTACAAGATTCCAGAAAATCGCAAATAGTATCTAAAAACATGAACTGAATCTGATATGGAGCATCATCCTTACTTCTGGGATATGTGCGCATACCGGATTTTCTTATTTTACTATAAAACTCTTTGATACATAACTTATTCTGACTGGAATAACTACCAAAACGACTAGCCCGTATACGTTCGGACAATGCATTCAGTACCTCTGCATTACGCAACACTGCATCAGAAAGAAATCTATGCATTTCATTACCATACTCTCGGTCATTATTAGTAATCATTTTAGACAATAGTGACCAATCATGTTGTTTAGCGAAATCATAAATTGTAACACCATCGTCCTGTCTGAAATATTCATCAAAACGATTATATGTATTCTTTAAATTCAATACATTATAAAATGGTGATAATACATCAAATACCAGATTCTTGACAGTTGAATGAAATGGCATTAAATAAGATGGTTCGAACGCATTTCGTTTTAATTCCCACGAGTCAGTTTTCCTTTTAATGTTAGCCAATCTTGATATTGTCAACATAAAAAACTCAACCATTTGAAATTTTTCTTTATAACTATCATCTATCTGATCTTTATCATGACCAAGACTTTGTATCTCTGCTATCAAAATATCTCCATTTATCAATTTACAATCTCTACTCTGGTTTTCATCTCCTTGAATGCTTTTTGGGGGTAGCACTTCATCGGCTTCAAAAGAAAAGTATCGACCATTGACTAGTCTCTGTATTTTATTTGTTCGCTCAAACATTGCATCAGAGGAGTATATTTCACCAGCCTGTTCAATGTTTGCTGGTTCTGGATAATGATTAGCATCTATATTTTCAGTTACAAAGTCATAGTATTCGTACATTTTTATAGAATACAATGAACGTACAAAGAATACAAAAAGCTGAAGCTGCATATCACTCTCATCCTGATTAAGATAATCTAATATACGCATAACATCACCTAATGAGACATTATAGGCATAATTAGAAGGATCAGCAATGAATTTAAACTGATTGCTGTTTTTGAGCACACCAAGTGTCATTAGATTAGCTACTACTGCTTTATTGAAAGCTAAATCAGATTCTATACTTATAAGTTTATGAGCTATATGTCTGTATTCTGCAGACAATTGTTGTGTCCAAGTGTAGAAAAAGTACTGTTTAAACTGTTTCTGATTTTGTTTATGCTCTGTAGGATGTTCTTTGTCTCGTAAAGGCATTCTGTACAGCATATGCAATAGCTGACGTAAGGAACGAAGCGAGGATGGAATAATAAGGGAATTTCGTCCCCGACTATTATAAAACAAATAACCCGTTTTCCAAAATATTGAATGAGTAACAGCCTCCTTTACGGAATGAAACTCATCATAATCCTCTCCATTAGAGTTTGTATAAATTAGTTCATTGTCACAATAGTCTTCCAATAATGGCATATTTACACGACTACTAACAGGAATCAGTTTTGTAACGTATTTTACAGCCATTTCGTGTCCTTCTGCTCCATCGACATTTTGGCTATTTTCAAGATAGTGTTGAACAGCATCTATCAACTGCTCTACTTTTACGCTCAACATAATGATACACTTATCGTTGGTCAAATATTTACGGATATGTTCTGACATTATGTAAGCACCTTGAATATTCAAATCCAAGTCATCAATAACAATAATGAGATGTTTTTTGTTAATATACTCCAAAAAGATTGAAAAAAGTTTCTGTATACTATCTTGAAGAGACAATCCTACTGACAATGCTTCCAACTCTTGAAGGCCATCATAATAATGTTCTTTATCTTCTGGTTTGGCAAGGTATTTCAAATAAATCATAACCTTGTTAAATTGACTAACTAGATTATCGCGTTTACTATCATCGTATTCATCTTTCTTTGCCTCAGAAGATAGTACAGAATACAAGTTACCAACAACAAGCTCAATTATATTATGCGTATTATCAAAAAACGATGGATCAATTTCCTTTAAGAAAAAACAATCATTAAAGTCACGTTCACATTTTGACTTAAAGCTCATCATGCAAGATGTCTTGCCCGTTCCACGATCACCACAAAAACTAATTATATTGTTATGTTTTCTTGCTTCATCATCTGTTAATAAAGCATTAAAAATTTTTTCTGCAAGAATATATTGGTTGCTAAACACAGAGTTTTCCATGTTTTCCAACTCGATTATGGGTTGATTTTCCTTGCCGTCTTGAAATTTTAGTCTCATATCTCTATCGAAGTAATGTATTTTTACAAATTAATATTGGAATGTTTCTTCATGAATAACAAATATACATAAAGATTTGAACATGCAGAAGATATGACTTATATAACTTATCGGTACAAAATATATTTGATTCAATCAAATGGTAAGAATATCTATAGTTTTACCTATTTTGAATAATTAGGGACAGTGTCTTTTAAGTTGAAAGATATCAAAAGTCAATTTAAAATAAATTACCGGCACTAATTCAATATAATGCCGATAATTTGTATGTTAGCCCATAGGTTGTAATAGGAATCATCCGTACATAATCCTCTTAGAACAAGATTTCTACAAAGTTTTATCTTTATAAGATTGCAATAAACTTGCCGGATCAAATCTTATATAGTGTTCTGTCACTTAGCCCAAGTGCGGTCAATAATTCATTAAATATTTTCTTATTCTGAGAGTTTGAAATTTTGTAGTGCTCTTTTATAAATATATCAAAATCAGCTAAAGGATCAAAAGACCAGTGGATACCATCTTTGTTATATTTTACAGCTTTCCTATAATAACTATCAAATATTTTATGGAAACCAAATTGAGCAAAAATATGGTTGTATCTTATTAGGGTATTTATAGACATTACAACAATTGGATGACACATTTGATCTGGTAGCTCTTTGTTAATTAAATCCTTATACCAGGAATTAATAATACTAGAAATACCAGGAATGACAAGATGAGTATCTTCTAATACCAAGACAGGGTAATATGCCACTTCATCCGGAATGTTTTTGTCTGGTACAAAAACATCTTCGTCTATAAGTTTCATTTGATTAACAAGCTGCTTCACTCCCAAATCTTCTGATTTCTTTTTATTCTTTCTTGATTTATCCGTATTCTTTGTTGACTGATATAATTTCTCCTTCAACAAATCCAGTAATTCTGTAATGTCTGATTTATCCTTAACTTCGCCCTTTATTCTGACCGCTTTACATTCAAAAAGTATTATGTTGTAGTCCTCTCTAATATAGAAATCAGGCTGTCCATCCTTTTCGGTTGGGGCATTTAACGCTTTCACATCGGATTCTGAAGGCAAAGAGAATGATGTGTATTTAGACAAGGCTGTCAATACTGCAGGTTGAAACAATCTCCTCTCAACAAATTCTTTATTATAAAACCCGAAAGCATCCTTAAATCCATCTTTTAGGTCAAAGAATAGACTACTGTATAATCTCTCCAATAGCAAGTGAAGACTATATATAAGATACTGTCCTTCCTTAATTCTTATCAAAGGATGTGAACGAAAAGTTCTATAATCAACATTGTCATCTCTTGATTCTGCGTTTTCTGCATTATATGCTATTGTCTCTGTTATGTCTATACTGAGATTATCTAGTACATTTTTACTAATTAGATGATTTTCATCTTTAAACCTATTATAATCGAATACCGGACAAACTTTTTTACCTTTCCTTTGATAATCCATAGATAGCACAACTAATGAGATCCATGTTTTGGAATACTCATCCATTGATTCAATCCCCATCTTATTTAGGAACAATTTACGTGCATAATCGCATTGGGGATGGTTAGTCAAGAACTCTGAGAGTTCCTTGTAATGCATCACCTGTCGTACAAAAACTGCTTCTGTATCTTGATTTACAATATCGTTTTGTACGTAATTGCAGGAAAACAATAACGTCGCTAAATCCAATTGATCAGTATGTGAAAAATGCATCAAACGTTCGTTAAGTATCAGCACTGAGCGGAATATATCATATTCAAAATCTTCTATTTTCCCGTCATTCCTATATTCTTGTATCGGAATAGAAAAGGCTACACGCATCAGTTCTAATGCCGATTTTATTGTGCAATAGCAAATTCTATTTTGTCTTGATGAATTAAAATATTTCGAAATTCTATTATTTAAGTCGGAAATATACTTCTTACTAACATCTGAAAAAAATGTGTTTTTAGTGTCAGGTATAAAGGCGGCATTACCATAATTATTACATAGAACATGACAACAACGAACAATATACTCACGATTATACTTCGTTAGTAGAACCCGCTCATCTAAGTCATTTTCCTCTGGGAACAAATCATGAAACTCAAGAATTTTTTGAATCGTATATCTCATTCTTCATTACAAATAAGCTAGATAAATTGTATATGACTCAAATCTAATTAAAACCTTTAAGTCGACTTGTATTGAAAGCGACTTTAATTCATTCCAGTGTTCATATTTACATTCAATAAACTCACATCAACATCAGGAATGATAACGTCAGCAAGTTTGTCGTTAACAAGAAATCCCATGTATAGCGGAATGGTGAGTATATCTCCCTCTCGTCCTACATTATATTGTCCCAGCTTGATTGCATTTTTAACATGATATACGTCCTTGTTTTTAAGAACTGTATTCATGCTTTTTGACTTACCAGTTTTTGCCTTAATTTCAAGTATAACGCATTCTCCTTTGAATCTTACCAGAAAGTCCAATTCAAGTCCGCTATCCTTATGGAGATAGTATAGTTTTTGACCGGATTTACATAGAAAATCCGCCATCAGATTCTCAAAGATAGCTCCCTTGTATCCAAGAAGATTACCCTTTAAAATATCCGCCTGAGTGCCGTAGTCGAGCATTGCTACAAGAAGACCTATATCTGTAGTGTACACTTTGAAACAGTCTTTGATGGAATTTCCCTCTAACGGCAGTTCCGTGGTCTGTATGTTATAGCATCTGCAGACAATCCCAGCATCCTCTAGCCATTGAATACTGCCAATGTATTGAGAAGACCTTCCTCCCTTTTTTACAACTGAATATTGGAATTTCTTGTTCTCTTTAGCCAATTGCTTCGGAATAGATTCAAAACATTCACGAATATTAGGTTTGTCTGCATCATCTGCATATTTGACCATATCCTCTTCGTATTCAGCAATGAGATTTCGCTGTAACTTATATATAAGTTCGATATTCTTGGTCTCAAGGAAACAATTCACCACTTCCGGCAAACCTCCAACAATGACATATCTGTACAGCAGCTCCATCATGGCCTTATGAACCCCCTCGGGAACAACCGTCTCGTTCTCAAAGCATGATTTTACGGAATCAATAACCGTAGGACTGATACCGTTTGCCCATAGGAACTCTTCAAAATCCAACGGGTACATGTCTATCACGGTTTCGTATCCGACAGGAACTGAATCTTGTCCTATATCTTCTTTCTTTTTCTTACTTTGGCCGTAGCCTTTTACTCCCAAAAGAGAACCAGTGGCGATAACATCGAAACGCCCGTCTATATGGAATGACTTCAAGGCAGTCCTTGCTTCCTTACATTCTTGAATCTCATCAAGGATAATGCAGGTTTTTCCTTCAATGAAACGACTGCCCTGGATCAAAGCTGAGAGGTTGAGAATGATAGTATCAACATCTATATTGCCAGTAAAGGCAGACTTCTTGTCTGGTTCAAGAATGAAATTCATATAGACCACGCTATCATAATTCTCCCTTGCGAATTTCTGGACAATATATGTCTTTCCACATTGGCGTATACCTTTTATCACTAGAGGCTTTCTGTCCTTAGACTGTTTCCAATCGGCTAAATATGTTTCTATTTTCCTTTTAAGCATGGCACAACCTTATTCTTCAATGACAAAATTACACTTTTTCTAGCGAATAAACCAAGATTTGATACATTTTTTCAAGCGAATAAATCTAATTCGTCACACTTTTTCCAATGAATCGGAGTTCCTTTATACACTTTTCCATGAAATCATCAACTTTACTTTATCCCCGTATTCCTCTATATACGTTCAATAGAGTAAAGTCAAAAAAGGGAAGAAAAGAGATGGCTGCGCCATGGAAATGGACATAGCCATTTTTCTCTTTTGACTGCAAAAATATAAGCACCTCAAATGTTCGGCAAGCAAAATATAATTCAGCTCAGAGCTCTGTATGCCACATACAATACGAGTAAAACGAAATAATCCTGATATTTTCACTAACTTTGTACCGTTTATAAAAAGACAATAATTGTTCAACAATATGAAATGGCAAGTTTGCATATAGCTGCGCATAACAGATAGTATTCTCAATTTAAGCTATTTAGACATATAGGCTTCAGATTATAAGTCTGTATGATTGTTTTGCCATTATATCAAATATCACATTACAGACAAGTAACATCAGCGGCTCACTGAGCTTGCTGTATTTAAACATGTTGAACAATGAACTATACATACAGAAACATCTGGCTCATCAACTTTCCTGTCATGATGAGCATACTTATCGAACAGCTCATAAATATAACCGATGCCATTTTCCTGGGACATGTCGGTGAAATAGAATTGGGAGCATCGGCACTTGCCGGAATATGGTATTTGGCCATCTATATGCTCGGTTTCGGATTCAGCTTGGGCTTGCAGGTCGTCATTGCACGGCGCAATGGTGAGCGGAACTATTATGAAACTGGCAAGACTTTCTTTCAGGGACTGCTTTTCCTGTCAGTTCTGGCGATTCTGCTGTGCATCATTTCGAAAATATTTTCCCCCATTGTTCTGGGCAGACTGATTGCTTCTGAGGAAGTATATGCTGCAGTCATCGATTATCTGGACTGGCGCATCTGGGGATTGCTGTTTTCCTTCCCATTTCTTGCATTGCGCTCTTTCCTTGTCGGTACCACACTTACAAAGCCGTTGAACAAGGCCGCACTTGCTGCCGTAATGGTCAATATACCTTGCAACTGGCTCCTTATATTTCATTTTGACATGGGTATTGCCGGTGCTGCAATGGCATCTTCTTTTGCCGAATTATACTCATTGGTAATATTGTCAGTCCATATTTTACGAAAAATGGACCGGCAAACCTATGGTCTGAAATGGCAATTTGACAAGAAGATATTGCAGCATGTCTGCCGTGTCTCTGTCTGGAGCATGTTCAACCAGTTCATTGGCGTAGCCTCATGGTTTGCATTCTTCGTGGCTGTCGAGCATCTGGGAGAGATGGAACTGGCGGCTACAAATGTCATACGCAGCATATCCACCCTGTTTTTCGTCATAGTCAATTCGCTGGCGGCTACCACGGGTTCATTGGTAGGCAATCTGCTTGGAGCAGGACAAAAGAATCTGGTTTTACCGTTATGCAACAAGGTTATCCGTATGGGATACGCCGTGGGAGGCCCGCTGATTATCCTTTCCATCGTCTGTTTCAATCCGATTTTCAGCATTTATTCTGGAAACGGGGATCTGATGCGGACAGCTCATCTGCCGTTTGTAGTAGCCCTGCTGAATTACGTTTTCGCCCTGCCCGGTTATGTATACATGAATGCCGTAACCGGAACAGGTGCCACACGTACGACTTTCATCTTTCAGGCTGCAACTATCATAGCCTATCAGATTTATTTATGGTCTGTGAGCTGTTTCAGCACATCACTTTCCGTATACTGGACAGCTGAATATCTGTACGTGATATTGTTGGGGGTGTTGTCGGTTATCTATCTCAAGAACAAGGGATATTGAATATTCCTGTTAGTTCTGTAACTTTTATGGAGGCGGTATTGTCAGACTGGATGATTACATGTGCCTTGATTATTTCTACACTTTTCCATTTAAATAATCCTTTTGATTACACCCTTTTTCTTCTATTTGTGTAGAAGTGATCATATTCCGCAAAGGATTTAGAAATAAGTTGGAACACGAAGTTTATCAACTAAATTTGCAATAACATACTCACCCCGCTTCCCACAGGAACAGCGCGCTCAGGGTGAGTCTTTTATTTTATCTATTGGTATAGTGACGTTGTTAGTTACTTTTATGAATTTAGTTGATGGTTTAGAGTTTTACACTTTTTCCAGCGAATAAATCGAATTCGTCACACTTTTTCCAACGAATCAGACTCCATGTTACACACTTTTCCATCAAAATTGAGGCATGAAATCTACACTTTTCCATGAAATCATTACCTTTTTCCACGTATTCATATATACGTTGAAAATATTTTCTCTATCTATTTAAGCCTTCCATTTGTTAATTCACCTTTCAACATTTCATATACATAAGCTGAACTTTCAATATAGAGCCCCGTAGATTCATCAGAGAGTTTTGCAAAAGTTTCTGAGTTATAGAATTCTTTGAGAGCAGTTGGCAAATCGCATCCGCTATCTTCCATAAGATAAGCTATTATATCTTTGGTAATACCTTCTACCAGATATTGCATCCGTTTATTCATAATCTTTGCAAGTATTTAATGGCTTTTGCCGAATGAAACAAATATTGTGATGAAACCTTTTTGTATTTTAAACCATTTACGAGCATTTGCAAATCAATAATTCCATCATCAAAATTACGGAACAAGGTCGCAATGGTATCATCGGCAACTGGGCCTATGACAATGTCAAAACTATGTGTCGGTTGCAAGTTCTTCCTGCTACGATTAGCCATAACGAACAAGGCCCAGTCTTCACTTGGCTCTTCAAATGTCTTGACCGAAAGAGTCTTTAAGGCTGTTTCGTCAAATTCAAACTCTGTAACTATTGGCTCTCCACCATAAATAGCAGATGTACGTCTGGCCATTTGTTCCGCCTGTTCCTTAATTTCTGTCAGATAAAAACCTTGTCCAAAATCCTTATAAGGTTTACATTTTGACAGATCTATCTGATCAATTACTATATTCGAACCATGGTATAGTTTCATCGAATACCTCCTCCATTATTTAGACAAACTTGCGTAAGCTCCTGAATAGTATCATCAAATGAAAACAAATGCTCTGCATCATAATGTTCTGTAAGAAAGTCAATACCATTAAAGCGTATCAAATAATTACTCGCTTCACGAACAGAAAGATGGTGACTTTTGGCAAATTCACTAATAGCAGAAACAATATATGCTATTACGTTTTTATCAACCTTTTGCTCATTTTTCAAAACAATAGAAGCCGACATACCAAGAGCATCTAGTACCCTTGTAACAGTCTTTATTGTGAGTCCCTTTCCACTCTCTATTTTAGAAATCTGGGCTTTTCCAACTCCTACACGTTCACCTAGTTCTTCCTGGGTAAGCCCTTTGCGAAGACGCTCATTGCGAATCATCGGACCTATATTTTCCAAGCTATTTGCCATATGATATAATATTTATACGCCAACAAATATACAGCAAAGTTTCCAAAATAGGAAACAATCATTAATAAATTGTGTTCTACCTTTACTTTATCCCCGTATTCATATATACGTTCATTAAAGTAAAGTCAAAATAAGGGAAGAAAAGAGATGGCTGCGCCATGAAAAATGGTTTCAGCCATTTTTCTTTTGGCTGCAAATCTTATAAGCAATCCGAAAGTGAAGGACCGGCCCCAACGGCCACTCCAATCAAGCACCAAATACCTCACTCGAAACCCGAAAATATCCGTGAACCCATCCTCAATTTTACAGCCCATTTTGGCGAAATAAACCCCGACATACCCTATCTTTGCAGACGAGGTCAGTCTGGGGCCAAAAGGGAGGTTTTTGCCTTTTCCCCTCTGTTCGGAGGGAGTCGATGAAAAAAAACGTTAAATCTTCGATTTTTCGCAAAAAAACAAGTAAATTTTTGAGTAGTCTACCTTTTAAGACTTAAACTATTGATAATCAACAAGAATATGATGATGCATCGGTAAGTAAACAAATTCCTTTTTGACAAGCTGTTGTTTATGAATTTACCGTTACGGTTTTTTCGTTCATCATTTCTTTCAACTGGCGGTATACGTAGATGAAGGCGGGGACGAGGAAGAGATTGGCGAACAGCCATGCCGTGGGGTCGCCCAAGCAGACGCCAAGGAAACCCAAGGCGGGCACGAGAAGCACGCGGGCTACCATTTCGGCCACTCCCGAGAACATGGACAATCGTGTGTAGCCTACTCCTTGAATGCTGTAACGGAGAATGCTCAGCAATCCCAACAATATAAAGAATGACGTGTTGATGTGAAGGAACAGCACCGTGTCTTTCATTATTTCCGTTTCGTCGGGCGAAATAAACAGCAAGGCAAACTTGTCGGCCAGCCCCCACATGACAATGGCAATCGCAACGGAATAAACCACCATCATCAACGTGGCCGACTTGATTCCCATCCAAATGCGTTCGGGCTTTCCAGCTCCGTAGTTCTGTCCGGAATACGTGGCCATGGCCATCCCCAAGGCATCGAGCGGACACATCACGAACATCTTGATACGCATGGCTGCCGTGAAGGCGGCGACGCAGGCCGTCCCCAAAGCATTGTTCGCACTCTGCAGCATGATGCTTCCGATGGCAGTGATGGAGAACTGCAAGCCCATTGGCACTCCGATGGACAAAAGCTGACGGGCCAAATTTTTCCGGAAAATACGGTCGGACGGCTCAGTTTTCAATATGTCGAACTTGCGGTACATATAGACGTAGCACAACACAGCCGAAAATCCTTGAGAGAAGACCGTGGCAATGCCAGCACCGGCGACGCCCCATCCCAACGAAAGAATAAAAAACAGGTCAAGAACAATGTTCAGCACCGTAGAGAGCAGCAGAAACCAGAAAGGCGTCTTGCTGTCGCCCAGCGCCCGGATAATGCAGGAAAGCAGATTGTAGAAGAACGTACAAGGCACACCTATAAACGTGATGAGCAAATAAATATAGGCACCTTCAAAGATATTTTCAGGCGTCTGCATGGACCGCAGAATGAATCCGCAAAGCAGACTGGTGATGACGGCCACCGCTATCGACATCATCGCCGCCAGCTTCAGGCTGACCGACACATAACGCCGCATCGTCACATAGTCGCGCGCACCGAATTTCTGTGCCACCGGAATACTGAAACCGCCGCAACATCCGTTGCAGAATCCCAATATAAGGAATACCACAGACGTGCTGGCGCCTACCGATGCCAACGCATCAATGCCAAGAAACCGTCCCACAATGGCAGCATCCACCAACGAATACGTCTGTTGAAGCACGTTTCCAAGCAGCAAAGGAAAAGTAAAATTCAAAATCAGCGGCAGACTCGGCCCTGATGTCATCTCTCGCAACTGTGCCATATCGCTTTTCTCGTTATCCTTTATACAACGATGTGCAAAATTATACAAAAGATACGAAACGCAGGATTATCGCCACGTTAAATAAGGTAACACGAAATCCATTTACTCCTCCAATGACCAATTAGAATTACAAGAACGAGGCCGGCTTCAATTTTGAAGTCAGCCTCGTATGACATGTATTTCCAAAGAGAATTTACCCCTATTTCCCAGCGGCTATGGATTCGAGCGTCTGCCAGCATTGGTACAATCCGCGGGGAACGTGGAAACAGCCTTTCCATTTTCCGCCTTTCAACGGAATCAACACTTCTCCCCGACGGTTCAGATATCCGAACCATTCGTCGGCTTCGGGATCTTTAAAATGTGTCCAGACGTAATCGTGTACCTTTTCAAACCATTTTGCACACTCTTTATTTCCTGTCAACCGATAGCCTTTCAACAATGAAATAAGCGTTTCAATATGCACCCACCATAGTTTCTGGTCCCATTCCAATTCCAACGGAGGACAACCAAGGCGATCCATGAAATAGAAAATGCCACCAAATTCTTTATCCCAACCGTAGTTGAGCATCTTGAGCGTAATGTCGACAGATTTCTCGATGATATCCTTCCGACCGAGGCGTTCACCCAGGTCCATACAAAACCACATTGCTTCAATGGCATGGCCGGGATTCAAATGACGGCCGGCAAACGTGTTTGACAGACAATTGTCCGTTGTGACATTTTCCACCACGATACCCAATTCAGGACGGTAGAACACGTCCAAAACTTCATGCAGGCACGTGTCAATTGTCTTCTGCAAATAGTCGGGTTCAATCAAATGCTCAATTTCCAGTGCAACATTGCAAAGAATCATTGGCAGAGCAAAGTTCTTCAAATCGCGTGTTCCAGGGTGTTCCTTCGTCCAGCGTCCTTTCGGATTGTCCACTTTCGACAAAACAATGTCAAACGTTTTTTTGGCAATATCGGCATACTCCTGACTTCCGGTAGCCAGGCTCAACTGCCCAAAGGCAATCGTTGCAAACGTATATGAAAATATATTATAAGGGTCAATCAGCGGCCGACCGTCGCGAGTCAACGAAAAATACCAGTTATAATTTCCGTCATGACCATACTTTTTCAGGAATTCGCCACCCTGCCTTGCGCAGTCCAGCCATTCCTGCCGTTTTTCAACTTTATTGTAAAGCATTGAAAACAACCAAACCTGACGGCCTTGCAGCCAAACGAACTTATCCGTGTCATACACGTTTCCATAACGGTCCAGACATGTAAAATAGCCACCGTACTCTTTATCCTGCGATTTTTCCAACCAAAATGGCAATATGTGGTTCATCAATTCATCACGATATTGTCCGGCAAGTTTTTTTGCTATATTTTCCATTATATTTGATTATTTATTCTTCTTTTTCATCCATAAAGTTTCAATTTCTTCCAAACTCAATCCCGTAGTTTCAGGGACAAGAAACCGCATTATCAGCATATA
>OHEG01000704.1_pt1 | contig 15424 bp, 8 predicted proteins | sample 1567181 | NCBI WGS metagenome assembly OHEG01 (sample SAMEA3879534, study PRJEB24766) | human gut metagenome | biome: human-associated habitat; feature: feces | place: USA | collected 1985/1987 | reverse complement strand
TAGAGCAACAGCCTTCTAAGCTGTGGGTCTTGGGTTCGAATCCCAACGGAATCACCCGAAACGGAAAGCGGGAGACTCTTCTGGAGAGTCTCCCGCTTTTTTTGTGCACTCCGGCCGTCCCGTTCCATCGGGCGGACCCGTCTGCCACAGGGGCCGAATGACGGTCCGGGCCGCAATGTCTGTCGCGAGTCTGACCGGCGGGTGCGGGCTCCGTCCCGGCCTGCTCCTGCGGAGAGCCGGCGGAATCCTGCCCCGGCTCAGCTTACGCGGAGCGTGTCGACGAGCGGATGCTCGGCCGACGAGGGTCCCACCTCGATGCGTATGCGTCCCTCGTAGCTCTTCGGACGGTAGTCGCGGCCGATAATCTGCAGGTCGCCGGGCGTGAGGCGGAACTCCACCTCGCGCGCCTCACCGGCCGGGATGGCGACGCGTTCGAATGCCTTCAGTTCGCGTACGGGCTGCACCAGCGGCGCCTCCAGATGGCGGATGTAGAGCTGGGCCACCTCCTCGCCGTCGCGTGCTCCGGTGTTGCGCACCGTGCAGCGGATGCGGTAGTCGTCCGCTCCGAGCGTCTCGACTTCGAGGTCGCCGTACTCGAAGTGCGTATAGCTGCGGCCGAAGCCGAAGGGGTAGAGCGGCGTGGCCTCCAGTTCGACGTAATCGTGGTTGGCCGGCACGAGCTTGTTGTAGTGGACGGGCAGCTGTCCCTCGGTGCGGGGAATCGAGACGGGGAGACGTCCTGCGGGGTTGTAGCGTCCGAAGAGCACCTCGGCCAGCGCATCGCCGCCGGCCTGGCCCGGATACCAGGCCACCAGCAGTGCATCGGCATGCTCCGAGGCCCAGCGCATGTCGAGCGGGCGTCCCTCGATGTAGACGACCACCAGCGGCTTGCCGGTCCGTTCGAGTGCGCGCAGCAGCTCCTCCTGTCGGCCGAGCAGCGCCAGCGAGGCGCGGTCGTTACCCTCGCCGCACTCCATGTCCTTCAGGCTGCGGGTCGAGGCCACGGCGGCTCCCGTGGCGAGGTATTCCGTGTCGAAGTCGCGGGCGCTCGAACCTCCGACCGCCACCACGACGACATCCGAGCGACGTGCCGCATCGACCGCCCAGTCGATTTCGGCCGACGAGAGGTCGCGGATGGCGCAGCCGCGGACGTAGCGGACGCGGTCGGCTCCGATGAGCCGTTCGATGCCGCGGCGCAGCGTCGTCACGCCGTCGGACTGCTGGGCCGTGTAGTCGCCCAGCTGGTTGTATACGTTGTCGGCGTTGGGACCGATGACGGCCACCGTGCCCACCTCCGTCCGAAGGGGCAGCACGCCGTTGTTCTCGAGCAGCACGATGCTCTGGCGCGCGGCGTCGAGCGCCGTCTGGCGGTGGGCGTCGCTGCCCGACGTGCAGGCCTCAGCATCGACGTAGGGGTTCTCGAAGAGACCCATCTCGAACTTGAGCCGCAGCACCCGTTCGGCAGCCCGGTCGATGAGCACCGGGTCGACAAGTCCCTTGCGCACCGACTCGATGAGCGTGAGGTAGGCCTCGCCGCAGAGGTCGGCATCGACTCCGGCCGTGAGCGCCTTGCGTGCCGCGTCGTCGACCGACGTGGCCACGCCGTGCGTCTGGTAGAGTCCCTCGATGCTGAAGAGGTCCGAGATGACGAAGCCCTCGAAGCCCCACTCGCCGCGGAGCACCTGGCCGATGAGGTAGTCGTTCATCGTGCAGGGAACGCCGTCGATGGAGCTGTAGGCGGTCATCACCGAGCGGGCGCCCGCCCGGACGGCCGCCTCGACGGGCGGCAGGAAGGTGCGGCGCAGCTCACGCTCGCCGAGCAGGTTGGCACTGCCGTTCTGGCCTCCGTCCGAGGCTCCGTAGGCGGCGATGTGCTTGAGCGTCGAGAGGGCGTGGCCCTCCTGGCTCAGGTCGGCCGAGCCCAGACCCTCGACAAAGGCGCGTCCCATGGCGGCCGAGAGGGTCGGGTCTTCGCCGTAGGACTCCTCGGTACGCGACCAGCGGGGGTCACGCACCACGTCGAGCACCGGCCCGTAGGCGATGTGGGCTCCCTGGGTGCGGATTTCCGAGGCGATGGTTTGCCCCATGCGGCGGATAAGCTCGGGGTTCCACGTCGAGGCCTGTCCCAGTGCCGTGGGGAAGACCGTCGCGCCGATGGCCATGAAGCCGTGGGGCGCCTCCTCGGCCAGGAAGAGCGGAATGCCCCAGCGGCTGTGCTCGATGGCGTAGCGCTGCATGCGGTTGGCCAGCTCGGCACCCATGCGGGGCGAGAGCCCCGTCTCGAGGTTGCGCTGCGTCCAGGGGTCGACGCGGAAGGTGCCCCACAACATGCCGATGTGGCGCTCGTCGACCAGCTCGCGGAAGCTGCCCGACCTTCTCTTCGAGGCTCATGCGCCGCACCAGGTCGGCGGCGCGTGCCTCGGGACTCTGTGTCGCATCGAGGTAGAGCGGTGTCGTTTGGCAGGAGCCCAGCCCGAGCAGCAGCGCTCCCATCAGGGTTTTCAGGGTTTTCATCGTTGGTCAGTTATCGTGTTTTTTTCTTTGTTGTTTCGGATGAGCCGGACCGTTCCCGACGGGGCGAGCCCGGATTCGGGGAACCTCCGACCTGCCGCCACCCTTATTTTCAAATCCCTCACCATGGGTTGATGCGGCATGTTGTCGGGGTCCCCTCTGCCGGTCCCCACGCAAGGTGGGGTGACCGAAGCCATTAACGGTCTTGTGGCTGAAGCGTGACGCCGTCTTTCGGACGAGCCTCGCAGCGAGGCGCACGGGTCGGGCCGCATGTTTCCGTTCCGGAGCGTGCCGGGGTGGGAGGGGAGCCGTGACCACTCGTGCCGATGCGGGTCAGCGCATGGTTCGTTTGGCGTCGTCCGCGGCCGCAGGCATGCGCTCCCGTTCAGATAATTCCGGGAAGGGCGCCGCAGTTCGGGTGCGGACGGCAACGTATTTCTTTAAGGTACGTACGGCGTTTTGTCGCCGAAAGATAGTGAAAGGCGAGCGCAGAGGCAAAAGAAAAACGGAGCTTTTCGCAATTTGATTCTGCCGGGCCGCCTCCTGTCTTCTCCGAAGGCAGTGGGTTTGTCGCAGATTTCCGCGCACTATTCTACGGCACCCTTCAGCAGGAGGGGTGCGCAGAGCTCACCGTAGAGCCTGATATAGAGCGTATCCGTATAGGGACCCGAAGGTTTTCCGTCCGTTGCGACGCGTACGGCCGCTTCGGCGCGCGCTCCGGGCGCAAGGTAGGCCGGGATTTCAGCCTGTACGTCGGGCGAGCTGGCGCTCCAGTTGAGCCGCATCGGGGCCTCGGACGTATTGCAGAGCGTAAAGGTGCGTACGGGGCTCTCTCCGCGTTTGGAGAGGCGCATGCCGACCGCCTTCACGTCGGTACGAAGACCTTTGGCCACTTCGTTGGGAAAGCGGAGCTCCTCCTCCGTCATGCTCCCTTCCACGTAGCCGAGTATCATCAGAGTGTTGAATTTCCGGTATGAGCCGTTGGTTGCGACCACCGTGAGGCCGCGCTTCTGTTCGCCGAACAGGTCCGTGGGGTCGAGCGTCACCTCGACGACGCCCTGCTTGCCGGGTTCAACCGGGGCCTTGGAGTATTCGGGCACGGCACAACCGCACTGCGAGTGGACCGTGAGGATGCTGACCGGGGCATCGGCAATGTTCGTGTAGACGAACTGCAGCTTGACCTTGCCGTCGGAGGCCTTGATGCGGCCGACGTCCATCGTCGGCTGTTCGAACCTCAGGATACGGGCGGTCTGTGCCCGGAGGGTCGTTGCAAAGCCCAGTGCAAGCACAAGCAGAAGTGTACGGTACAGCAGGTTGTAATGCATGGTTGGCAGTTTTTTAAAAAAAGGAGGATGCGGCGGCCGAGCGCCGCATCCTCCCGGTAGTTGTTCGTTGGCTCCGGACGGATTACTCCACAACCGGGCACTTGATGTTCTCGAACCAGGTAATCGAACCCTTCGACGATACGGCGTCGTAGCCGTGACCCGTCAGGTCCTTGACCGTCGAGCCGTCCTCCGACTCATCCAGACGCCAGTAGGCAACCAGACCCTCCGAGTCGGGGCTTACGTAGCACTGGTTGTTCTTCAGCTCGACGCTCGTCAGCGCGCGGTTCCATACGCGGGCCTCGCTCACGCAGCCGTTCATGTAACGTCCGCGCTCCGAACGGCCGATGTGGAAGCCCTCCATGTAGTCCCAGGCCAGGTTGATGGCGCTCTTGGTCGAAGAGTCGAGCGTCTGGTCGGCCTCGCCGTTGATATAGAGCGTCAGCTCCGAACCCGTGTCGACAACGGCGATGTGGTACCACTGGCCCGTGTTGAAGTGGGTCGACGAGGTTACCGAAGCACCGCGGCCGGCGTACTGCAGCTGGTTCTTGTCGCAGGAGATGTCGCCGAAGCGGAGCAGGAAGTTCTCCTCGACGCCGATAACCGAGGCGATGCCCGGGTTCGACGAGGCCGAGTAGAAGCTGTTCATGAAGACGCGGCACTCCATCGTGCAGACGCCCATGTCGCTCAGCGAGGCGTCGCCCATCATCGACGGTACGGAGAAGTACCACGACTGCTCGAGGTTGACGCACTTGGTGGTGATAATCTGGTTGATGAGCACGTACTGCGTCTGCGAGGCGCCGAGGATGCCCATGCCGTTCGACGTGCTGGTGATTTTCAGAGGCACGCAGTAGAGTGCGCCGTCCTCGAAATCCTCCATCGTGGTGATTTCGAAGAGTGCGGAGCTCGACACGTTGCTGCCGGCGCTGATGGTCACCCGGTCGGAGGAGAGCTGATAGCTCCCCTCCGGCAGCATCTTGTAGGATGCACCGGTCTGTGCGTTGTAGGTATCGACGGCTGCCGGGTCGATGGCCAGCGTGACGTCGACATCGGAGGTCATTTTGCACGACGAGGTCACCGTGACACCCATCGACGAAGGACCGTCGACGTACATGTTGGCTACGGGAGAGCTCTCCGTGCCGGTGAAGAATACCACGTCGGAGTATTCCAGCGATTTGTGGCATCCGGTGGCCAGCATCGTGGCGGCCAGAGCCATTGCGGAAAGAATCTTATTGAATTTCATGGTTGTGTGCGATTATTTGCTGTAAACATTGAACTCGGCCGTACCCATGTTGCTGTTGTAGGATGCCGTGATTCGGATATAGCGTATCTTCTGGCTGCCGTAGAGGGCTGCGTAGGCTGCGCCGTCGAGCGTTACGATTTGGCCGCTACCCGAGGTTGCAGCACCCAGCTCGCTGTACGTTTCGCCGTTCTCGCTGTACTCGATGAGAATCGTGTGCGGGTGATAGTTCTTGTACCAGTTGTTATCCTGGCGCGGCAGCAGCGAAACGGCCGTTACGTCGAGCACCTCGCCGAAGTCAATCTTGAAGACTACCGGACCGCCCCACGTGCGGACGTAGGTGTTGCCGTCACCGTCGAGCAGCGAAGTGTGGTCGTAGCTCTCGTTGTAGAGGTCCGATTCGCCCTCGATGGTCCAACCCGAGCGGTCCTCGACGAGCGAGCCCTCGATGTCGGCAAGCGTGAAGTTGCTGCGGAAGAGCTCCTCAACGGGCGTTACAATCACGTAAACCACACCGCGGCTCGACGAGGTGATGGCGCCGCTGGCCGAGAAGGTCACCGGAATCAGGTAGCCGCTCTTGTCGGTCAGCTCCGAGAGGTCGCCCTCGAGCGATACGGCAAACTGCGAGGTGGTCTTGTTGGCGTTGGCCTCGATGGTGCCGGGGTTGTTGGCAATCTTCACCAGAGCCTCGTCGATGGCCTTGTACGAAGTGCCGTTGGCGCTGTTGTAGGCATCGATGAGCGAGTTGTCAACCGAAGCCGTCACGGTGTAGCCGCTGGCCGAGAATACCGTCGTGTAGACATCGAATGCTGCGTTGACACCGTTGAACGAGCCGCTCGGCGTGTGAGCCACCTTGCCGGTCAGTACGTTGTCGCTGCCACAGAGAGCGTAGAGGGTCGGCTTCTCGCTTTCAATCTGGTATACGTCGATTTCGTTTACGGTCTTGTACCAGCTGCTCGACGAGAGGTCGAAGTTGATGCGCAGGTAGCGGGCCTCGATGTAGTTGTAGAAGGATACGTAGTAGTCCGTACGGCTCCACGACTCGTTGGCCGTTGCCCACTCGTCCGAGGTGGGAGTTCCGGCGGTGAGGTACTCGTTGCCGTCGACGCTGTACTCGAACGAAATGGTCGACAGCGAGCTGCACGAGAACATGATGCCCGTAACGAGCGTCTTGGACTTCATGTCGATGGTGATGGAGTTGCCTGCCGTGTTATCGAGCGATATGGAGGAACCGGTATCACCGTCGAAGAGGTTGGCGTAATCCTGGCAGTCGGCCGTCCAGCTGCTGCGTCCGCCTGCGGGGAAGCCCACCATGTCGGCCGAGGATTCAATCGGGCGGATGACGTTGGTTTCGGTGTTGACCAGGATGTAGACCACGCCGCGGCTCTCGCTGATGGCTGCATCCGACGAGGAGAGCTTGAGTGCGGTCATGTAGCCCTGGGTTGCGGTCAGCTGCGAGAGGTCGCCCGTCAGTGCAACGGTAGCCTCATCGTCCGACTTGTTCTCGTTGGCGGCAATCTGCAGCGTCGAGTTGGTCAGCTGAACGTACTCCGAAGGCAGTACCTCGTAGGAGGTTCCGTTGGCCTCGTTGTAGGCAGCCACGAGCGACTCGTCGAAGGTCAGCGTTGCCGAGTAGCCGCTCTCCGAAGGATGGGTGGTGTAGACGCTGAAGGCACCCTCGAATTCGGCCGTCGAACCGATGGGACGGTGAACAACCTTGCCGCTGATGAGGTTCTCGTTGCCTACGATGGTGTAGAGAGTCGGCTCCTCGCTGTCAATCTTGTAGATGTTGACCTCGGCGAGTGCAATTTCCGACGTGGGGGTCAGTCGCAGGTAGCGGGCCTCGAAGTAGTCGTAGAAGGCCACGTAGGTCTGCGAGTTGTCCGTCACATACTCACCGCTCATGGGCGTACCGGCCTGCGAGTAGGTCTCGCCGTCGAGGCTGTACTCGATGGAGATGGGGATGTTGGCGTTCCAGGAACCCACGCAGAGACCCGTCACCAGCTGCGTCTCCTTCATGTCGATGGTCGTGGGGCTTCCGCCGGGCAGCGTACCCGACGTGTAGCTGTTGCCGTCGAAGAGATAGGAGTAGTTGCTGCAGTCGGCGCTCCACTGCGAGCGGCCCGTTGCGGGGAAGCCCACCATGTCGTCAGCCGACTCGATGGTGCGGATGAGGTTCACCTCGGTCTCAACGGCCACGTAAACCGTACCGAGCTCCTCGCTCGAGCTCATGCTGTTCGACGTGATGCGCAGCGGAGCCAGGTAGCGGCGTGCGGTGAGCAGCGAGAGGTCGCCCGTCAGCGAGACGGTAATCGAGTCAATCGAGCTCTGTGCGTTCTCGGGGAGCGTCAGCGTGGCGTTCTCCAGCAGGAGGTACTCCTCGGGCAGCACCTCGTAGGTGGTGCCGTTGGTCTCGTTGTACTCCTCTACGAGCGAGCCGTCGTAGGCGAACGTGGCCTTCATGTCGCCGTGCTGCGTGGTATTGCTGCGCACGGGGAACTTGGCCGAGAATTCGCCCGTCGAGCCGGTGGGGCGATGCTTGACCTGAACCGTGTAGAGGTTATTGTCTCCGGTCTGGGTGTATATCAGCTTGTCGGGAGCGCCGACGGTCGTCTGGAATTCCTCGAACTCCTCGCAACCGGCCAGCAGCAGAACTCCCGAGAGAGCTGCAAGGCTATATTTAGCGATTCTTTTCATGGTTCATTCGGTTTAAGGTTATTTGATGATGGCCGGATTCTGCAGCTGAATGGCGCGGCGCAGGTGGCCGTAGGGCATCTCCTTGTCGGCGCCCGAGTCGTTGGTGTTGTAGTCGCGCTGGCCGTGGAAAGCTCCGAAACCGCCCTTGCGACCGCCCGACGAGGGCTGGAACGCAGCCTGCTGCTCCATGTTGCCGCCCGTTGCCCAGTTGTCACCGATATTCTCGGCGAAGACCTGCTTCTCGTTGGGCCAGCCGGCGTCGAACGAGTAGTCCGAGATGGTGGTGTTGTAGGCCTGACGCACCTTCAGGTTGGTGTAGGGCTCACACTCGGTGGGAGGAACTTGTCCGTAGTGGTCGATGATGAGCAGCTTGGTGGGGTCGGCACCCTGCGGGCCGATGAACTGGCCAAGATACTTGATGAAGGTGGTCATGCGGTCGCCCGACAGGGGGTCGCCTTCCGGCTCGTAGTCCAGGTCGATACCGTCGAGGTTGTTGTCCCACATCTCGTTGAGCAGCTTGTTGCCGAACAGTACGCACCAGTCGGGATATACACCCTCGGGGTCGATGGTCGTCGTGTCGTTGTAGACATCATCCGACGTAATGCCCAGCTCCTCGAGGAAGTTCATGATGCGGATGATGGTCACCGATACGATTTTCGTACCCTTCTTGTTGCGCATCTCCCACATCTCCTTGTAGTCGAGCGTTCCCTTCTTGGGAATACCGCCCCAGAGCGATACGATGTCGACGCTGTCAGGAATGCCGGCGAAGCGGTAGGCCGGCGACGAGGGTACGCCGTAGTCGGCGAACCACAGGTAGCAAATCGAGTGGTCGCTCTCCTTGTAGGCGCGCAGGTTGGCGTAGTACTCTTCGCTGTACTGGTAGGCCGGTTGCAGGTTGAGCGGCTCGGCGTCGGTGTCGCAAGCGACAAATCCGGTGATGGCGGCTGCGGCTGCAAGCAGGCTTATGATGGTCTTTTTCATGATTCGGTTGTTTTTTGTATTTCAGGTTGGTTTACAGTCTCGGGTTCTTGTCCCACCATACGTTGGTACCGCCGTTGTCGCCCGTGGGGTTCGACGACTCGCTGTTGAGCGTAGCCGTGGCGGCCGCTACGGCCTGGGCGTTGGTGCTGTACTCGGTCGAGGGGAAGTTCAGACGACGAATCTGCTTCTGGGTGTCGATTTTGCCACCGCTGTTGTTGACCACAACGGGCAGGATGCGCGGATATCCCGTGCGACGGAACTCCGACCATGCCTCCTGTCCTTCGGGGAACATGGCGATGTACTTCTGGGTGATAATCTGCTCGAGGTGGGTCTCGAAGTCACCGCCCGACTTCCAGCATACCGGAATCGAGGCGAGGGCCGACTCCTGCGAGTTGCCGCCGTTGACCACGTCCGTATAGGAACCGGGCATGCTCTCCTCATCGGCGATGTACTCCTCGGCACCGCTGACGCCCAGCGTCGAGAACGAGGTGCGGATACCCTCCTCGTAGTAGGTGCGGGCGTTATCCTCCGAACCCCAGCGCAGCTCGTACTCGGCGCGCAGGAACCACGCCTCGGCGGGGGTCATCCAGAGCAGGTTGTCGTTGTTCGTGCAGTTGACGCGCGAGAGCTCGGCCGAGCTTGCGTAGGCAGCCGTCGGGTTGATGCCGTTGCGCACGCCGTGGTATTCGCCCGAAGCGGTGGCCACGAAGAACTTGCTGCGGCGCGGGTCGCCGTAACCGTTCATGTAGGCCTCGATGGTGGCGCCGATGCGCGAGTCGTCGAAGCTGTACTGAATCATGTAGAGGGGATACTCCCACGTACCGATGGCGGGCTTCTTGAGCTCGGCCAGGTCGGCAGCCGAAGTCATCAGGCCGACGGGGTTGCTCAGAGCGGCCTCGGCCTGGGCCTGTGCCAGCGCAGCGTCGGCATAGACCACGCGCAGGGCCAGACGCAGACGCAGCGTGTTGGCGAACTTAATCCAGTTGCCCACGTTGCCCGAGAAGACGTTGTCGTAGTCCTCGAACTTCTTGGTGTCGGGCTGTCCCTGGTAGAAGGTGGTCAGCGTCGCGATGGCGGCGTCGAGCTCCTCGAAGAAACGGTTGTAGACATCCTTCTGGGCATCGTAGCTCTGGTTGATGCTGCCGCTCGAGAGGTCCAGATAGGGAATCGGGCCGTAGGTGTCCGTCACGCGGTGCATGGCGGCAACCTTCACGATGTCGGCCATGGCTACCTCCTCGGGGAACTCCTCACGCTGCGGGTCGAGCTGGTTCCATGCGCTGATGACGCGCGTGTAGGCGTCGTTGAACATGCTGTTGTACCACTCCTTGGCCGTGATGTTGTAAAGGTTGTTGCCCGTGAAGCTGGCGTTGATGACGCCCGTGTATCCGGCGAAGATGTTGCCGGCGAGGTCCTCGATTACCTGGTAGTTGGCGCTTCCGTACTCTTCGTCGCCGACCAGCTGGAACGAGGGAATGACGTTCTTGGTCATCTGCGAGAAGGCCGAACCCGTCGAGAGGTTGTCCCACGAGAGCATTTCGTCGGTCGCCTGGTCGGGATTGGTGTTCTTGTTCATGAAATCGCTCGTGCAGGCCGCCGACGTGAGCAGTCCGGCCAAAGCGGCGATTCGTATGCTGTTAGCAATTTTCATAATGCTCAGTGATTGAAGTTAGAAGGTTACTTTTACCGAAAAACCGAGGTTACGCGTGCTCGGCTGCATGAAGTAGTCGATACCCGAAGAGTAGGTTCCCGTTCCGGCGACCGATTCGGGGTCGAACGGAGCCTTGCAGTAGAGCATCCAGAGGTTGCGGCCCACGAACGAGACGTTGAGCTTCTTAATCCACTTGCACCACTTCTGAACCGGGATGTCGTAGCCGAGCGTCAGCTCGCCCAGACGGACGTTGGTCATCGAGTATACGTACATCGAACCGATGGCGTCGGCACCGTTGCCGCCGATGGTCTGGTAGAAGCTCTCGGCTGGGATGCGCTGTCCGTTGACCAGAGCGCCGCCGTTGTCGCGGTCGATGGCCGTGCGCTCCGATACGCCGAAGTAGTCCATCGTGGCCTGGGTGAGCGATACGCCCACACCGCCTACGCGTGCGTTGAACATGAAGGCGAGCGAGAGGCCCTTCCAGCGGAATTCGTTGCGCCACGAAAGCGTGTAGCTCGGGTTGCTGTTACCGGCGTAAATCCAGTTGTCCTTGTCGGGAGCGACGGTGCTTCCGGTAGGCGATACCCAAATCATGCCGTGTTCGTCGGTCTTGAGCGTGTTGACGTAGATGTCGCCAATCTGGCCGCCCTCACGCAGCACCATCTTCACGCCCGAGGTACCGCCCATGACCATCGAGTCCTGCGAGATGACCGTGCCGTTCGACAGACGGTAGGAGTCGAGCATGTTGACCACCTTGTTGCGGTTGCGCGAGTAGACAACGTTCGAGGTCCACTCCACGGGACCGAGGTTCTGGTTCAACTCGGCCGAAAGCTCGATACCTTTGTTGTCCACGCGACCGGCGTTGACGTAGAGGCTGCTGTAGGTCGAGGTCGAGGAGATGTCGGGGTTGAAGACCTGGTTGTAGGTGCGCGAGTTGTAGTAGGTTGCACCCAGAATAAGTTTGTTGCCCCACAGACGGACGTCGGCACCGATTTCCCACGACTTGGTACGCTCAGGCTGGAAGTTATCCGACGTAAGGTAGGTCGAGGTCTGCGGCACACCGTCCGAAACGGGATAGGTCGGGATGGTAATCCAGCGCATCGGGGCGTTACCTACCTCGGCATACGAAGCGCGCACCTTGAGGAACGAGATGCCTGCCTTCGAGAGGTCGGTCATCGACGAAATCACGGCCGAGAGACCCACCGAGGGATAGAAAATCTTGTAGTCGCCGGTGAAGGCCAGCTGCGACGCCCACTCGTTGCGGGCCGTCACGTCGAGGTAAATCATACCCTTCCAACCCAGCTGGAGCGTTGCGTAGACGGCCTGCACCTGGTCGTGGTAGCGGCTGATGTAGGGCTTCGTCTGCGAGTGCTTCATGTCGATGTTGTAGAGGGTGAACTTGTTGGGCTGCGTAGCCAGATGGCCCTCGAAGCCGGTCACCTTGTTCTTGTCGTCCATGAGGCTGGCACCCAGGTTGAACTGCAGCGAAAGGCGGTCGTCGAGGAACATCTTGTCGATGCTCAGCAGGGCGTCGGCATAGAGGTTGTTGTGGGTAGCCGTGTGGTCGAGGTAGTTACCGTACTCCGAAGCGAAGAGCTCGTCCGACGATGCGTAGATTTTACGCGTGTAGTTCATCGTCGTGTTGTCCATGCGGACGCGGCCCGTCAGGCTCATCCAGTCGGTGATGTCCCACTTCATCGTACCGTTGAAGGTGTAGCGGTGCGCCGTGTTCTCGAAGAGCTCGCGGTTGGTCACCCAGTAGGGGTTCTCGACACCGGTGAGGAACTCGAGGGGCCAGAACTGCTTCATGTAGCCGGCCGTAGCGTCGTAGCGCTCGTAAATCTGGTACTTGCGGATATCGTCACCGCGCGGGAAGAGGTAAATCGGAATCAGCGGGTTGTGGTAGAGACCCTGCACGAGCGAGTTGCGGTCGTACTGGCGCATGTAGGTGGCACCCACGTCGAGCGTCAGCTTGTCCTTCACCAGCTCCGTCGTGTTGCGCAGCGAGAAGTTGTAGCGGTTGTAGACGTTGTTGGGGATGATACCGCGCGAGTTGACCGAAGCGGCCGAAGCGTAGGTCTGGTTGCGCGAGTTGCCGGCCGATACCGACACCGAGTTGGTCGTGTTGTAGCCGGTCTGGAAGAAGTCTTTCGGGTCATAGGAAGTAGGATGGGCCAGACGCGAACCCCAGCTCATCGAGGGCGAGGTCTCGTCGGTGCCGTAGCGGTTCTGGAACTGCGGCATCACGAACGGGGTCGTGAAGGTGGTGTTGTTCGAGTAGTTCACCTGCAGGCGGCCCTCCTCACCCTTCTTGGTGGTGATGAGAATCACACCGTTGGCACCCTGCGAACCGTAGAGCGCGGCTGCCGTTGCACCCGACAGAATCGACATCGACTCGATGTCCTCGGGGTTGAGGTTCGAGATACCCTCGTAGTCACCGCCGTCGGGCGTCTCGAACATACCGGCCGTCTGCTCCGAACGGAGGCTCGGCATCGGGATACCGTCGATTACGTAGAGGGCGTTGTTGTTGCCGTTGATGGACTTCACACCACGCATCACCACGCGGGTCGAACCACCCGTACCCGAGGCGCTGGCGTTAATCTGGAGACCGGCAACCTTACCCGAGAGGGCATTGACGAAGTTGGCGTCCTTCACACCGTTGACGATGTCGCCCGACACCTCCTGCACGTTGTAGGTCAGCGCCTTCTCCGAGCGCTTGATACCGAGGGCGGTAACCACCACGGCGTCGAGCACCTCGGTGTCCTCGTGCATGACGATGTTCAGAGGCGCGTTGCCCGTTACGGGAACCTCCTGCTTGGCATAGCCGATGAGCGATACCTCGAGCACGTCGCCCGGCTTGGCCTGGGGCAGCGTGAAGTTACCGTCCAGGTCGACGGCCACACCGACGGTCGTACCCTTGATGACCACCGTGGCGCCAATCAGGCCGAGGCCCTTGGCGTCCTTGACCGAACCCGATACGCCCTTGGCGCCCTTGGCGGGCTGGGCGGCAACCTGGTCGGCCGTCTTCGAAAGCACAATATGCTTGTCCTTGACCGTGTAGTTGATACCCCGGCCGGCGAAGAGCTGGTCGAGTGCGGAAGGAAGAGCCGCATCGCGCGCCGTGAGGCTCACCTTCTCGGCGGGGTTGATGTCGGAGGTATTGTAGACGAACGAGAAGCCCGTCTGCTCCTGAATAGTCTGGAAAACTTGGGAAATGGATGCGTCGCGCACCTCTACGGTGACACGAGGCTCAGCGGTCTGCGCGGATACCTTCAGGCCGAAGCATGAAAAGAGCAGGACCGGAACAATCAACAGGCAACGGAGACGTGCGCATACACGCTGTACTCCCCCTGCCTGCGACAAGGTTTGTTTTTTCATTGGTTGTTTTAGGTTTGAATTAGAAATTCTGGTGATTTTTCGCCGCCTCGTAGGCGACGTCCGGTCGGGTAGTAGTTATCTACTCATAGGCAAATCTGGTTTTTTTCGTTATTATTCCGTTTATTCGATTTATCGGCAGAATGGGCGGCCGCCGGGGCCAGCCCGTCAATTGGCATAGAGCTCGATATCCTCGCAGTTCACCTTGTAGTGGAACTTGTAGGTGAGCTGAAGCACCGACATGATGTGGTAGATGCCGTCCTCGAGGTGGAAGTCGCCCGAGAAGCGCTCCTTGCGCAGGCTGTCGTCCATGAAGCGCACCTTGACGTTGTAGTAGCGCTCCAGCTCGGCCACAATCTCCTCGAAGGTGTTCTGTTCGAAGCGGAAATGGCCCTCAATCCAGTCAATCGAGTTGCCGGCCGCCTCGCAGTTGTGCAGCTGCATGTATTTGGTCCGGGTGTCGAAGACCAGCATCTGCGACGGGCGCAGGCGGACCGAATAGTCCTCGCTGCCCGAGACGGAGGCAGCCACGGCTCCTTCGAGCAGCACGGTGGTCACACAGTGGCGCGCATTGTCGTTGCGGATGTTGAATTTCGTGCCGAGCACCTTGACATCCAGGCCGCCGCTCGAGACGATGAAGGGCGACGCGGGGTCGTGCTCCACCTCGAAATAGGCCTCGCCGGTCATCGTCACGCGGCGTTCGCGCGAGAAGAGCGGGGTGCGGTACTCGACGCGGCTCGACGAGTTGAGCCACACCTTCGTACCGTCGGGCAGCTCGACCTGCGAGCGTTCGCCCAAATCGGTATAGACCACCACGGGACGCTCGAGCCGCTCGGCAAGGGAGACGGTCTTCACGGCAGCGCCGGCGACGAGCAGCACGGCAGCCGCTGCGGCGGCCGAGCGCCACACCCAGCGGCGGACGATGCCCCGGCGCGGGTGCATCCGCGACTTGAGGGCGCGCAGCGAGCGCTCGACATCGACCTCCTCCGAAGCGCGGAGCCGGTCGTTGAGGTACAATATATAATAGACCTCGCCCAGCATCTTGCGATTGGCGGGCGAAGCATCGTACCACGCCTCGATTTCGGCGGCTTCGGCAGCTTCGAGCTCACCGCGCAGGTAGGCGGCAAGCCGTTCTTCGGTCATTTCGGACATCTGGTATGGCTCCATTCGGGTCTTCATCTGATAGTAATACAATCGAGCGGGGCGGGTTACTAACCGTCCTGCATATTTTTTCAAAAAAATTTCGGACACCCTGCAAATCCGCACCGCCGAAGGCGATGCCGCGCCGGAAACCGGGGAGGAGGGAGGGGGCAGAGAGGAGCGGAGAGGGACCGCAGGGCCGGCTGCAACGGATTGGGACCGCTCCGGGGTCGTGCCGCAGAGGGCGCGGCAGCAGAGGGCGCGGCAGCAGAGGGCCGGCAGTACGGAAGACGGTACAACGCGGTGAGCGGGACACAGGACCGGCAGGGGCAAAAGACAGCCCGGCGCGGCAGACAACGCAACGCGGCGGGACAGCACGCAGGGCCGGCAGAGGCAAAAGACAACCCGGCGCGGCAGACTGCGCAACGCGGCGGGCGGAACGGGGCGGCGGGCGCATGCTCATCGTCCTTCGGGCCAGAAGAGAAGCACGATGAGCGGCCAGTAGTCGCT
>OHEG01000693.1_pt1 | contig 15530 bp, 10 predicted proteins | sample 1567181 | NCBI WGS metagenome assembly OHEG01 (sample SAMEA3879534, study PRJEB24766) | human gut metagenome | biome: human-associated habitat; feature: feces | place: USA | collected 1985/1987 | reverse complement strand
TTACAATATCTGCTTTAGTCATTTCGCTAATAATTATTGTTATACGTTATCTTAAATTTTTGGACTGCAAATATATAGCTTTTCTGTATCTTTCGAAAATTTCTCGGGAATATTTTTTTAGAAAACTCGTGCTTTTTTGAGAGTTACGAGTCTTTTATACAGCTGTATGACGTGGTTTTTCTGTATATGTCGGGCAAATGTATTATTTTTGCAGCCAAATTATAGATTGGATGAATTTGTTTGCGACTACAATAATTGACTGGTACAAGGAGAACAAGCGTGACCTGCCTTGGCGTGACACTAAAGACCCTTATAAGATATGGATTTCGGAAATCATTCTTCAGCAGACCCGTGTGGTGCAGGGATATGACTATTACTGCCGTTTTATGGAGCATTTTCCGGATGTAGAAACACTGGCAAAGGCTTCGGAAGACGAAGTGATGAAGTGCTGGCAGGGGCTGGGCTATTATTCGCGTGCCCGTAACTTGCACGAAGCTGCGCGTACGATTGCCGAAAAAGGAGCTTTCCCCGTGCGTTATGAAGATGTAAGGGCATTGAAAGGGGTGGGAGACTATACGGCCGCAGCCATTTGTTCCTTTGCTTACGACATGCCGTATGCGGTGGTCGACGGGAATGTGTATCGCGTATTGTCCCGGTGGCTGGGCGTGGAAGAACCCATTGATACAGGAGCAGGAAAAAAACTGTATGCTTCGCTGGCCGATGAAATGATGGACAAGTCGCGTCCGGCATTGTATAATCAGGCCATCATGGATTTCGGGGCCTTGCAATGTGTGCCGTCATCGCCTTCCTGTCTGTTTTGCCCGCTTTCAGACAGTTGTGTGGCCCTGCAAAAGAATTTAGTGGACAAACTTCCCTGGAAATCACGTAAAACGAAGGTGTTAGACCGTTATTTTTCTTATATTTACGTGCGTGCAGGCGTGCATACATTTATAAAAAGGCGTGAAGCCGGAGACATCTGGCAGAATTTGTACGAATTCCCGCTGATTGAAACGGAACAGGAAGTGGGGGAAGAAGAGATTTTCTCTCTTCCGGCATTCCGGGAACTGGTAGGTAACCGCTCCATACGTATGTTCCGCGTGGTATCTCCTGAGGTGAAACACGTGTTGTCACACCGGGTAATCCATGCCCGATGCTACGAAGTGGAATTGGAAGAGGAAGATGCTGTTCTTTCTGGATTTCAGCGCGTTCTGATTGACGATTTGCATAAATTCCCCGTGTCGCGCTTGATATCTCGTTTTTTTTCGTTACTTTTGAAACCAAATTATAAAAATAAAATCATGTCATTGAATAAAGTACAATTGATTGGAAATGTAGGGAAAGACCCTGAAGTAAGATATTTGGACAGTGGAGTAGCTGTGGCTACTTTCCCGCTGGCTACCACAGACCGTGCTTATACGCTGGCCAATGGCACACAGGTGCCTGAACGTACGGAATGGCATAACATCGTGTTGTGGCGCGGACTGGCTGAAACTGCCGAAAAATATGTACACAAAGGCGATAAACTGTATATTGAAGGGAAAATCCGTACTCGTTCATACGACGACCAGAATGGAGTGAAACGTTATGTGACGGAAATTTTTGGTGACAATATGGAAATGCTGACTCCGCGTGCTGCACAGCCTACTGCCCCTGCACAACCACAGGCCGCTTCGCCGGTTGCCGCTGCTGCTCAGCCTGAGAACAATCCTTCGGATGATCTGCCGTTTTAATCTCAGGCGGTCTTAAATAGATGTTTAACTACAGGTAGATAGAATGGACCCTGACTCGTGTTTGCTCCGCTGGACGGAGCTTTGTGACGGAATTACCGTAATGCCCCTTTCGTTAGGGGCTGCTTTTGCTTTGCTGCTGGCCCTTGCGTTATTATATACTTCGGGCTTTGTTTCTGCTTCTGAAATAGCTTTCTTTTCGTTATCTCCTTCTGACTTGAACGATATAGAGGAGGAGAATCATCCTTCTGACTCTAAAATCAAGGCCTTGCTTGATGATTCAGAGCGTCTGCTGGCCACTATTCTGATTTCGAATAACTTTGTCAATGTGACGATTATCATGCTGTTGAACTATGTGTTTGCCAGTGTGATTGATTTTGGAGAGGCAAAAATTCTGGAGTTTTTGATTGTAACGGTCGTATTGACCTTCCTGCTGTTGCTGTTCGGAGAAATTATGCCGAAAATTTATTCGGCACAGCATACTTTACCCTTTGCCCGTAAGGCAGCTCCCGTAGTGACGGTTTTGCGTACTGTGTTTTGGCCTATTTCTTCATTGCTGGTCCGGTCTTCTTTCTTTATCAACCGATTTTCACAGAAACGGAAAGTCCGGAACCTGTCGGTCAATGAACTTTCTCAGGCGCTGGAATTGACGGATATTCAGGAAACACCGGAAGAAAACAACATGCTGGAGGGAATCATCCGTTTTGGAGAAGAAACGGCGAAAGAAGTAATGACTTCCCGTCTGGATATTGTGGATTTGGAAATACATTCTACCTTTTCAGAGGTATTGAAGTGTATCAATGAAAACGGATATTCACGCATTCCGGTGTATGAAGAAACGCGTGACCATATCAAAGGAATATTGTATATCAAGGACCTGCTTCCTTATCTGGATAAGGGTGAGGACTTCAAATGGCAGAACCTGATTCGCCCTGCCTTGTTTGTGCCGGAAAATAAGATGATTGGCGATTTGCTGCGTGATTTTCAGACGAACAAGATTCACATCGCCGTAGTGGTGGATGAGTTTGGAGGTACGTCGGGCATCGTGACGATGGAGGACATCATCGAGGAGATTGTCGGAGAAATCAATGATGAATACGATGAGGAAGAACGCACGTACGTGAAACTGACGGAAAACGTGTATGTGTTCGAAGGAAAGACTCTGCTGTCGGACTTTTATAAGATTATCAAGGATAGTGAGGAGGTATTTGAAGATGTCTCAGGGGATGCGGATTCACTGGCCGGCCTTCTGCTGGAGTTGAAGGGAGAGTTCCCCGTGTTGCATGAGATTATCAATTACCAGAATTACCGCTTTGAGATTCTGGAGATGACTTCGCGTCGTATCCAGAAGGTGAAAGTGACCATCTTGCCTGTGGCTCAGGAAGAAGATGAGGCGAAGGAGAAATAATTATGCCACTGCTGAAGACTTGGACGGAGGAAAATGGCCGATGGGGAATCTGGCAGGTGACGGAAACGCTGGAGGAACTTTGTGCCTGTCTGTCGGACGACGTGGTGTGGCAGGAACTTGAACGTCTGAAAGCTCCTTCCCGGAAAATGGAATACCTGGCAGTACGTGTGCTACTGAAAACGATGTTGGGGAAAGAAGTGCGGATAGGACATGAACCTTCCGGAAAGCCGTTTCTGACAGGAGGGGAGTATCATGTATCCATTTCCCATACGAAGGGATATGTGGCAGTCGGTTTGCATGAGTCTGCCCAGCCCGGCATTGATATTGAGGCTTATGGTGAGCGGGTACGAAAGGTAGAGTCCCGGTTTGTGAGGGAAGACGAGATGCCGGAAAGAGCACGGATGGAGTCGTGTGAAGAACTGTATCAGTTGCTCTTGCACTGGTCGGCAAAGGAAACCATGTACAAAGTGCTTGATATGGCAGAAGTGGATTTCCTGCAACACCTCAAAGTGTGTCCTTTTAAACTATCTTCTTCCGGAACGTTTACGGGTGAATCATATCGGAAAGCGGACAAGGCCCGTTTCCTGATTCATTACCTGATACATCCTGAGTTTGTCTGTACCTATTGCCTCAATATTGAGGCTCGTAGAACAAACAACGGATGAGTTTGTTTATGAAAGAAAAAAGATGAACAAGAAATTACGTAAAACAATTCGGCTGACGGCCATTTCGTTAGGAGCGTTACTGACTGTATTCTTGTTGGCCGTAACCATCGTGGTGAATTTTATTTTTACACCGGAAAAGTTGACACCGGTGGTGTTGAATGTGGCTAATCAGTCATTGAATGCCCGTTTGCAGATGAAAAGTGTGGAGCTGACTTTCTTTTCCACCTTTCCGCGCTTCGGACTGAAGGTGACGGATGGAGTATTGGTGTCCAAAGCCATTAATGACACGTTGTGGCAGAAGACCGATTCTCTGGTTTCTTTCAAGAAATGTGTGGTAGTGGTGAATCCGGTGGATTATCTGCTGCATGATAAAATCAGCCTGCGCTATCTGGGACTGGAGGATGCGTCGGTATATGCCTTCAAGAACAAGGAAAGAAAAAGCAACTGGGACATCGTAAAGAGTACGGAAGAGACGGTAGAAGAGGATACCACATCGCAGAAGCCTCAGATTCAGGAAATAGACATAAACCGTGTGGCCTTGAAGCGTACGAACGTGACGTTCGACGACAGGGATACAAGGGTATACGCCCGCGTGCAGAACCTGAACATGAATCTGAAAGCTTCTTTGAAGAAAGATTATTCCATGCTGGCACTGGAGTATGACAACGAGAATCTGCTCTTCTGGCAGGACGGACAGCTATTGGTGAATCACCTGGCTGTAGGACTGAATGCGGATATGCAACTGGATCGTGTTTCCCGACGACTTACGCTGAAGGATACGGGACTGACATTAAATGGAATAGCCCTCGACTTGTCGGGTACCCTTGGGCGGGATACGATTGGCGGACCGGCTTCGGTAGATTTGACCTATAAGTTGCATGCCCCGTCGCTGGAAACCGTGTTTAATATGATTCCGGAGAGTGTGCTGAAGCGTCAGGAGCTTACTGCCAAAGGAGAGGTTACGTTAGAAGGAACCTTGAAGGGGCTTTATGGCAAACAGCAGATGCCGGAAGCTACACTTCACGTGAGCATTAATCAGGCTTCGGCGAAGTATGCCGATTTACCTTATGGTATTGACGACCTGACGGCTGAATTTAGTGGGTACGTTGATTTCATGCGCCACAAGCCCTCGTATGCTGATTTGAAAATATTCCGTTTCAAGGGAGCTCACACCGATATATTAGCTGACGGAAAAGTGGAAGATTTGTTGGGCGACCCTGACATCACTTTTCATACCCGTTCGGAAATAGACCTTACGGCACTGGCCAAGACTTTCCCCTTGCAGGAAGGAGTGTCGATAGGTGGTCGGGTGGGAGCCGACTTCCGCTTGCATTGTCGCTTGTCGACTATTCAGAAGCAGGACTGGGGGCGTGTTCGTTTGAAAGGAAAGCTGGATATGCAGGACATGTTCTTGCGCGATACCAAGAAGAATTTTGAATTTACCAGCCAGGCCGCTCTCCGTTTTATTGGCGAAGACAATCTTGCCGCACAAATGAACATTCGCAAGGCTTCCTTGCGTACTGCGGCTATTTCTGCCAATCTGGATGAATTGAATGCCACCGTCCGGTCTACGAATCCGCAGGATACGACCCGTCTGATTGACGTGGAATGTAAATTGCAGATGAGTCGCCTGAAAGGAGAGATGGGCGATTCGTTGAAGGTGTTCAGTAAAAAGGCAAAGGCTTCCTTGCACTTGCAGCCGGGCAAACTGAATCCGGCCATGCCGAATATAAAGGTGGCTTTGGAGACCGATACACTCTTCTGCCGTATGGGCGATATGAAAATGGGTATGGACAAGGGAGGCTTTAATTTGACGGCTGAAAAGGTACGCGATTCAGTATGGCTTCTCAAAGGAATTGTCGGATTCAACCGACTAACTTTAAGAACCCCTGAACTGGCTTTGCCGGTGAGAATGCGCAAAACAGCCGTAACGGTAGGCGATAGAGTCATCACTTTGAAAAATGCCAGCATGCGCATCGGACGTTCCAACTTGACGGCAAGTGGATCGGTTTACGGTCTGTATGCGGCAATGAAGAAAGGAAAAATGCTGAAGGCCAACCTGGAAATCGCTTCCCGCAACCTCGATTGCAACCAGTTGATTAATGCACTGAACTTCCCGCAGGATACGCTTCAGGCAGAGACCGACACGGTATCGTCGGCAGAACCGATGCAGTTGTTTGTCATTCCGAAGAACATTGATTTCGAGTTGAAGACCAACCTGAAAAAGGTGACTTACGGAAATATGGTGTTTGAAAATGTGCAAGGAGCGGTAGACATTCGCAATCAGGCGGTTTATCTGAAAAAGCTGACCATGCGCGGACTGGAAGCAGACCTGGAAACCACGTTGGTATATCGTGCCCGAAGGAAAACAAGAGGCTATGCCGGTTTTGATTTCCGTTTGCGCAAGGTAAATATCGGCAAGTTGGTCGATTTCATACCTTCGCTTGATACGATTGTGCCGATGCTCCGTTCCTTCAAGGGAATGGTCGATTTTGATGCTACGGCAGAAGCAGTGCTCGATTCCAACCTGAACGTGAAGATACCAAGTCTGAAAGCGGCCATGCACATTAAAGGCGACAGTCTGGTGCTGATGGATGGAGAAACCTTTGCCGAAATATCCAAGACACTGATGTTCAAGAATAAGAAACGGAATGTGTTCGATAGTATTTCGGTGAACCTGACCGTGCAGGACGGCAATGTGACGGTATACCCGTTCTTACTTCAGATAGACCGTTACAAGGCGGCTGTGGGAGGAACCCAGGGCTTGGACATGAACTTTAATTATCACATCTCTGTGCTGAAATCGCCGTTGCCGTTCAAGGCGGGAGTGAATATTACCGGAAACCTGGACAAGATGAAAATCCGTATCGGCAAGGCGAAGTATAAAGATGCAGTTACGCCTGTGGAAATCCGGAAAGTGGACAGCACGCGTGTGAACATGGGACAGGAGATTATTCATAGCTTTGAACGCGTGATAAGCCGTACATACAGGGGAAAACTTCCGCAAGGTGCTGAGTGAGGTAAGTTTGCATATTTATCTGAATAATTGTATATTTGCGAACTAGAGACAGAATTTATACGAGTATTAACACTATTAATTATTAAAATCTTCATTAACCTATGTTTAGTAAACATCCTAAAGGGCTGGTAGCCGCATCGTTGGCCAATCTGGGAGAACGTTTCGGTTTCTACACCATGATGGCAATTCTGGTGCTTTTCTTACAGGCGAAGTTTGCGTTGAGCGGAACAGAAGCCGGATGGATTTATTCCACTTTCTATTTTTCAATTTACATTCTGGCGTTGGTCGGTGGTGTGATTGCCGATAAGACGCGAAATTACAAGGGAACCATCTTGATTGGTATTGTCCTGATGGCATTGGGCTACGTATTGCTGGCCATTCCTTCTCAGACTCCGGTAGTGAATAAGGCATTGATGCTGACTGTTACATGCGGAGCTTTGTTTATCATTGCGTTTGGTAACGGACTGTTTAAAGGAAACCTTCAGGCGCTGGTAGGTCAGATGTACGACGACCCGAAGTACTCCAGCCTGCGTGACTCAGGTTTCTCCTGGTTCTATATGTTCATCAATATCGGTGCGATTTTTGCTCCTCCTGCTGCGGTAGGTGTACGTAACTGGTGGTTGAGCCATAACGGTTTTGCATATAATCCTGATCTTCCCGGATTGTGCCACGGACATCTGGCAGGCACATTGCAACCGCAGGCAGCCGAAACGTATCAGACACTGGCTAATGAGGTAAGCGGTGCTCCTGTAACCGACCTGACTCAGTTTGCCAACGACTACTTGAATGTTTTCTCTACAGGATTCCATTACGCATTTGCGGTAGCGATTGTGGCTATGCTGGTATCTTTGGTTATTTATGTGGTGAACAAGAAACGCTTCCCGGACCCGAGCAAGAAGGTAGCCGACAAATCTGCTGCTTCTGCTGCTACGGTAGAAATGAGCGCACAGGAAGTAAAACAGCGCATCATGGCTCTGTTTGCCGTATTCGGTGTGGTAATTTTCTTTTGGTTCTCATTCCACCAGAATGGTTTGACCTTGACATTCTTTGCGAAAGAATATACTGACCTGAACTTGTTTGGCATGCCTATTACTGCCGAGCTGTTCCAGTCACTGAATCCGTTCTTTGTAGTATTCCTTACTCCGGTAGTCATGGCGGTATTTGCTCGTCAGCGTGCGCGTGGCAAGGAACCTTCTACACCTAAGAAAATTGCCATCGGTATGGGAATTGCCGCTACAGGCTTTATTATCATGGCAGTAGGTTCATTTGTAAGTGACCTGCCTTTGCATCAGGATATTGTAGCAGCAGGAACTTCACCGGTAAAAGTAACTCCGCTGTTGCTGATGGCTACTTACCTGGTATTGACTATTGCCGAGTTGTATATTTCTCCGCTGGGAATTTCTTTCGTATCAAAGGTAGCTCCTCCGAAATATCAGGGTATCATGCAAGGTGGCTGGCTGGGTGCTACTGCCATCGGTAACCAGTTGCTGTTCATCGGAGCAGTGTTGTATGAATCTATTCCAATCTGGATGACATGGACTGTATTCGTAGTGGCTTGCTGCATTTCTATGTGTACCATGTTGTTCATGCTGAAATGGCTGGAACGTGTAGCAAAATAAATTTCTCGAAATAGAATTTACTTGTGGAATCCCTCATGCGGTTGCATGGGGGATTTTTTATGCCTGTTTGAGAGAGGTGTATCCCTTTCTTCCAAACGTAAGTGCGTTCAGCCTGAAACGTCCTTGCATTTGAAGTGAAATGTAAGGGCGTTTGAAGGCAAACGCAAAGGTGTTTCATATCAAACGTACTTGTGTTATTTTTAGTTTAGCAGCAGAATTCTAACAAAAATGGGCTGACCTCACAAATGAAGTCAGCCCTTATCTTATGTTTGCTCTAAAAAATATCAGATGATAGCCTCATGAAGTAACGCTTTATCCTTGTATATCCTTCTTCAGTGTAAAGACAAACTCCAGTCCTCCCTTCGGCATGTTCTTGGCGAAGATGGTTCCGCCATGGAACAACACGGCGTTCTTCACGATGGCCAGTCCCAAACCTGTACCTCCTAATTTCCGTGAACGTCCCTTATCTACCCGATAGAAGCGTTCGAACAGGCGGTTCAGGTGCTCTTCGGGCACTCCCACGCCGGTATCAGAGAAACTGAAATAGTAGAATTTCTCATCCTCGCGGAAGCAGTTGATGGTGATTTGTATGTCATTACCCGCATAGGCGATGGCATTGTCGGTCAGGTTACGGAAGATAGAGTAGAGCAGCGAGCTGCTTCCTGTCAGTATGACTTCCGACGGGAGCTTGTTCACCACAGTAATATGCTTTTCTTCCAGACCGAGTGCTACCTCGTTCAAAATGTTTTCTACAATCTTGCTCAGGTTTACCTGTTCTTTCTCTACCAGTTCCGGTGCCTCGTCCATTCGGGTCAGCACAGAGATGTCGCGCAGCAGGAAGGTCAGGCGGTTGCTCTGGGCATAGCTTCTTTCCAGGAAGACACGGACATTTTCTTGCGGAATGTTCGGGTTGCTGATAATGGTTTCCAGGTATCCCTGAATGCTGCTGACAGGCGTTTTCAGCTCATGGGCGATGTTCTGTGTCAGCTGGCGTTTCAGGCGGGCCTGTTCTTCTTCTTGGGTAATATCGTTGATGGATATTTCGAACGACATATCCTGAAAGATGATGCATTCCACGGTAAACGAGCGAGCGTTCTTGTTGAGGTGCATGGCATACCGCTTTTCCTCTTTGCTGAAATTACCCTCGTTCCGGTTTAAGAACTCAATGATGGGCTGCAGTTCCGGAATGTCGAAAATTTCATTGGTAGAACGCAGATTACGGTCGGATATGTTGTTGATGTATTGCGTAAACAGGTTGTTGACCAGGATTTCCTGCCGTTCTTTGGTAAAGACACCCAATCCTTCGTGTGAGGTCTGAAGGTGCGAAATCAGTTTCTCACGCTCAATGTAGAGAGCTTCTTTCGCCCGGTGCAGGCGTTTGTATATCTTAATGATGTGTTGTGATATCTCTCCCAGTTCGTTCTTGGGGAACGTTTGCAGGATGTCCATGTCAATCGGTTCGTTCCGGTCGGCCTTCATGGCAAACTGTTGCAGTTTGGTGATGGACTTGCCCAACTTCCGGGTAAAGCGGTAGAAAATGAAAATCAGTACCAGACAGATAATCAGTGCAAACCATAGGTAGCCAGAGTCAGCCTGCAGGTGTTCTGCCAGACTCAGGTTGTAGGGAAGGGCAGACCGTATGATGATGCGGTAGGGAGGATAATAACGTGCGGAATAAAAATATTCTTCTCCCTGAATGCTTTCCGACTGGCGGCTGATGGAATAGCCGCTTCCATACATGAGTGCGTCTTGCACTTCCTTGCGTGAAGAGTGGTTGGCAAAGCTTTTCCAGTTGGCATTTGTATTGTCGTACACTACTTTCCCCGACGGCTCAATAAGCGTCACCCGCAGGTTCGGCATCATGTGAGTCGTCACATAACTCTGCATGGAGTCAGAGTTGACCCCATGATGATCGGCCAGAAAGTCGCACAGCTGGTTGTTATAGTTTTGCAGCTGCGTATTCAGTAATTCTATTTTGTAAGCCTTTTCGCGTTTGTATTGAAACAGCATGAAGCATACTGCATATCCTAGGAAAAGGAATATGACAGAAAGAAACAGCCTCTGACTGAAAGGGAGGATGCGATAAGAAAATTTTGTCATGATTGTGCCACCGTAATTTATTCACATTCGAAACAGTATCCATAACCGAGACGGGTTACGATACAAGTACCGTATTCACCGATTTTCTTGCGAAGGCGAGTGATATTCACATCAATCGTACGGTCGAGCACGTACACTTCATCGTGCCATACTTTCGCCAGAATGTCTTCGCGGGAGAATACGCGTCCCTGGTTCTGCAACAGGAGCAGAAGTATTTCAAATTCTTTTTTCGTTAATGAAATTTCCTCGTTGTTGATGGTTACTTTCTTCTTCGGAATGTTGACAGACAATCCTTTATAAATCAGCTGTTCGGGCACCTGAGTCTGTACGCCGGCTGTGCGTCGTAACACGGCCTTTACTCTCATGATGACTTCACGCAGAGAGAAAGGCTTTGAAATATAGTCGTCCGCTCCCAGGTTGAATCCGGTCAGCGTATCATTTTCCGTATCCTTTGCAGTGATGAAAATGATAGGAATATTCTGTGTATCCTTGTTCTTTTTCATCATGCTGGCCATTTTGAATCCGGAAATTTCTCCCATCATCACGTCCAGCAGTATCAGGTTGTAACGTGGCAATTCAAGTTTCAAGGCTTCTTCGGCGGAATTGGCAGTATCTACCATGTATCCTTCCATTTCGAGATTGAACTTTAGAATCTCGCACAAGTCTTCTTCATCGTCTACAACTAAAATCCGGTAATCGTTCATGCGTATTTTCTATTAATTAATACAAAATTCAATGTGATTTAGTTTTCGTTACAAAGATGACCCTTTCTTGTTTCGTCCTTATGAAATAGATGTTACATTTAGGTTACAACACGGGCTTGGTAAACTCTCCGGCTATGGAACGGTTCATTTCGCAGCGTATTTCTTTGGGAGTAAGCCCGTGGCCGAGCAGGAACATCAGCTTGGTGAGCACGCTTTCCACTGTGGCATCATATCCGCTGATGACGCCCGCATCGAGCAGGTGCAGACCGGTTTCGTAACGTGCCATTTCTACCATACCCGTCTGGCATTGTGAAATGTTGACGATGACGATTCCCTTTGCCGTAGCTTCTGCCAGCAAGTGGATGAACCAGGGCTTCTGGGGCGCATTTCCGGAACCGTACGTCTTGAGCACTACCGCTTTCAGACCGGGCGTGTTGAGCACCGTGCGCACGATGTTTTCCTGAATACCCGGGAAAAGTGTCAGGATAATCACATTCGTATCGAAGACATAGTGTGCATGCATGGGCAGGTTGGGATCCACCTTCCGGATACGGTCGTATTCATACTTGATGTGGATACCGGCCGTAGCCAGTGCCGGATAATTGTAGGAACGGAACGCGTTGAAGTTTTCTGCATTAATCTTTGTCGTACGGTTTCCACGCAACAAGTGGTTCTCGAAGAAAATGCAGACTTCCGGTACTACGGCAGTTCCGTCCGGATGTTTTGCAGCGGCTATTTCGATAGAAGTAATCAGATTTTCCTTTCCGTCTGTACGTAGCACACCGATGGGCAGCTGGCTTCCGGTAAGGATGACCGGTTTGCTCAGGTTCTCCAGCATGAAGCTCAGTGCGGAAGCGGTATAAGCCATGGTGTCCGTGCCGTGCAGAATCACGAACCCGTCGAAGTTATCGTAGTTATATTGGATGATTTTGACCAGTTTGGCCCACAAGGCCGGCTCCATGTCCGAGGAGTCGATAGGAGGGTTAAACTGGTAAGAGGAAATGCGGTAGTTGAACCGTTTCAGTTCCGGTACATTCTCCTGAAGTTGGTCAAAGTTAAATGCCTCCAAGGCACCGGTTTCCGGATTTTCAATCATACCGATTGTACCTCCAGTGTAGATGAGTAATACGGAAGGATAATCTGGTTTTATCATTTGATGCTTCGTTTAGTTTGGCACAAAGATAGCAAAAATATGCTTTGACTGAAAGAATAAGCCGCTAAAAATAGCAGAATGATTAATTATCCTTCGTTTTTTAGCATTTCCAACAGTTTGTCGATGGCCTTTCCGGCATCTTTTTCCTCCTCGAGCAAGGTCACGAATTTGCTCCCGATGATGCATCCGGAGGCGTATGCCGCTGCCGATTCGTAAGTGGATTTATTGGAGATTCCGAACCCGATCATCCGTGGATTTCGCAACTGCATTTGCTTGATACGCTGGAAGTAAGCCTGCTTTTGTGCATTGAATTCCTTTTGTGCTCCCGTCACGGCCGCAGAAGATACCATATAGATGAATCCGTCGGTATGCGCGTCGATTTGCCGGATGCGTTCTTCGCTGGTTTCCGGCGTGATGAGCATAATCACGTGGATGCCGTATTGTTGTGCAATGGGACGATAGCTTTCCAGGTAATCCTTATAAGGAAGGTCGGGAATAATGACTCCGTCGATGCCGCATGCCTGACATTGCCGGCAGAAATTCTCGAAACCATACTGCATGATGGGGTTCAGGTAGCCCATCAGTACCAGCGGAATGCGGACATCTGTGCGGATTTGTTCCAGCTGGCCGAAGAGCTTGCGGAGCGTCATGCCGTTGCGCAGGGCTTGTGTGGCTGCATGCTGAATGACAGGACCGTCGGCCATCGGGTCGCTGAACGGGATACCGATTTCAATCATCTGTACCCCTTTCCGTTCTAAGGTGCGGATGACTTCGGCAGTACCTTCCAAAGTTGGGGTACCTGCACAGAAATAAATGGAAAGCACGTGGTCTTTATGTGTCTGGAATAATTGGTCAATGCGATTCATATCAGTAAGTTTTTAGAGGTTGTACTTGTTTTGTTTGAAAGAGTAAATAAAGTCAGAGAGGGCAGCCGCATCTTTCAGGCTGGGAGCCTGTTCAAAGCCGCTGTTCAGGTCGATGCCAGCCCAGCGGGGATGGCTGAATTTCAGTAATGCATCCAGGCTTTCAGGTTTCAGCCCTCCGCTTAGCAGGAAAGGCGTCTCGCCGTGGTAGTGTGTCAGGATTTCCCAGTCGAAACTTTTGCCGGAGCCTCCGTATCCGTTGCAGGGAGTGTCGAACAGAAAATAGTCGCAGCAGGTGGCATAACTTTCCGTCGCCAGCAGGTTGTCAGGCGTATGCAGGGAGAAGGCCTTGATGACGCGTATATCGGTCTGTTGCACTTCCCGGCAAAACTCCGGCGATTCCTTTCCGTGAAGCTGAACGAAATCCAGTTGCCATACCGTCACTCTTTCCCGGATTCTCGGAAGGGAAGCATTGACAAACACCCCCACTTTCTGCACCGTCTCCGGCAGGTATTCCGGTACGCCCGATACATAGCGGGGAGAACCTTCATAGTCGATGAATCCCATCCAGTCGGCCCCTGTTTGCTCCACCTGGCGGATGTTCTCCGCCTCCCTCATGCCGCATACTTTGACAATCATAAGGCTACAGATTGAAGAAAGTCCGACAAAGCCTTTTCCGGTGAAGGCGTTTTCATGAAAGTTTCTCCCATCAGAAATCCCCTGAAACCGGCTTCACGCAATTGCCTGAACGTGTCGGGTTGCGAGATGCCGCTTTCGGATACCCACAGCAGTTCTTTCGGCAATTTCCGGGCTAGGCGGAACGAATTCTCCACATCCGTATGAAATGTGCCTAAGTTCCGGTTATTGACCCCAATCAGGTCTACATGCTCGTGCAGGTAGTCGAGTTCCTTTTCCGTGTGTATCTCCAGCAGGACCTCCATTTCTAGCTGGTGGGCCAATTTCCCCAAGGCTTTACATTCGTCCACGGTCAGGGCGGCTGCAATCAGAAGTACCACATCCGCACCGGCCAGCTTGGCTTGATATAGCTGGTAGGGACTGACGATAAAATCTTTTCGTAGCACCGGAAGGTGTGTCAGCGGGCGGACGGCTTGTAAATCTTTCAGGTTGCCGCCAAAGAATTTCGGGTCGGTCAGTACGGAGATGCCGGAAGCACCTGCACGCTCATAGCCGGGGACGATGACGGTCGGGTCTGCCTGTGGAGCAATATCTCCTTTCGACGGGGAGCGTCGTTTGAATTCCGCAATGATGCCCGAGGGCGATGCAGCCAGTGCCTGCTTCAGGCTTTTTGACGGACGGGGAGTGCCCAACTGCTGGATGAGGAAGTCTTGAGATACAGCTTCTTCCTGAAGGGCAATTTCTGTGCGCTTATGGGCCACAATGGTATGTAAGATATCAGTAGTCATCATTCGTTTATTGGTTAAGGAACTTGTGTAGAGTGGCCAGGGCTTTTCCACTTTCGAGCGATTCTTTGGCCAGTGCCACACATTCTTCTATTTTCTTCTGAGGCTCCAGTGCCTGGATGGCAAACGAGGCATTGATCAGCACGCAGTCGGTCTGTGCCTTGCTGCCCTCATTATGCAGCACCCGGTCGAAAATGGCGGCCGCCTCTTCCGGGGTGTTTCCTCCGTAAAGTTCTTCCTGGCGTGCCATGGAAAAACCTAATTCCGAAGGACGATAGATGGTTTCGTAACGGTTGGTCATCACCTTGAATTCGTCGGTCAGTGAGATTTCATCGTATCCGTCCAGATTATTGACTACGGCAAAACCGATGCCAAGCTTTTGGAATACATTGGTGTAAAGACGCATTTGAGGAAGATCTGCCACACCCAATAATTGGTAGGAAGGTAGGCAAGGGTTGACCAATGGTCCGAGAAGATTGAAGATAGTCCGCACTTGTAGGGCTTTGCGTACCGGACCGACGCTTTTCATGGCAGGATTGAACAGCTGGGCGTGCATATACACCATGCCACACTCTTCCATACTGCGAGTAAGTATCGATGGGTCATTGGTAAATTTCACTCCGTGTTGCTCCATTACGTTGCTTGCTCCGCTTATTGAGGTTGCACCGTAATTTCCATGTTTTGCCACATGATATCCGGCACCGGCAACAATAAGGCAAGCACAAGTAGATATATTGAATGTATTCTTTCCGTCTCCCCCCGTACCTACAATGTCAATAGGTTTGTAGGCAGAAAAGTCTATGGGTACTCGTGTTGTAAGCAGTGCTTCACGAAAACCGATAAGTTCTTCT
>OHEG01000664.1_pt1 | contig 15883 bp, 13 predicted proteins | sample 1567181 | NCBI WGS metagenome assembly OHEG01 (sample SAMEA3879534, study PRJEB24766) | human gut metagenome | biome: human-associated habitat; feature: feces | place: USA | collected 1985/1987 | reverse complement strand
CGTAGGCTTGCATATCAATTTCGATACGGGCTTTTCCTCTGCGGCAATGGCAAATGGACGCATCACTCAATTTCATAATTTGATTAGAGCAAATATCTATGCTTTCATCTGTTCCGGCAATGAACGGTTCGTTATCCGGTAAACTCAATATATCCATGTCTGTTCTTATTTTGACGCAAAATAAGCTATTATTTTTATAATAAGGAGAACTTTGTTCTTAAATTGAACAATTGTGGCTAATAATTGAATGTGCCGGCTCGTAAAAATCCAACTACCTTTGTCGTCGAATTAAAAAAGATTGGAATATGATAACAATGAACAGAAAATGGATGCGACTAATGGTATTAGTTGGTTGTGCTGCTTTGGCAGCATCGTGCAAACAGGCACCTGCTGCACAAACGGAGGCAGAGTATGCGGTGTTAAGGGTATCGCCGTCGGACAAAGTTTTATCTACTACGTATTCAGCCACGATCCGCGGTCGTCAGGATATTGACATTTATCCCCAAGTTTCCGGTTTCCTCACTCAACTTTGTGTAGAGGAAGGCCAGGCAGTGCGTAAAGGACAAGTATTATTTATTATTGATCAGGTGCCTTATAAGGCAGCTTTGGAAACCGCTGTCGCCAATGTGGAATCGGCTAAAGCCGGTCTTGCCACAGCCGAACTGACTTATAACAGCAAGAAAGAATTGTTTGCCAAAAAGGTGGTTTCAGAGTTTGATCTGAAGACTGCGGAAAACTCTTACCTGACCGCTAAGGCCGGATTGGCTCAGGCTAAGGCGCAGGAAGTCAGTGCTCGCAATAACCTTTCATATACCGAGGTGAAAAGTCCTTCGGACGGGGTAATCGGCACTTTGCCTTACCGTGTAGGTGCGTTGGTCAGTGCCGGCTTGCCACAACCGTTGACTACGGTTTCTGATAATTCGGATATGTATGTCTACTTCTCGATGACCGAAAATCAATTGTTGGCTCTGACTCGTCAGTATGGGTCCAAAGCAGAAGCGTTGAAGAATATGCCCGAAGTGGAGTTGCAACTGAATGACAAGTCCATGTATGGTGAGAAGGGACGTATTGAAACCATCAGTGGGATAGTGGACCGGACAACCGGTACGGCAAGTCTTCGTGCCGTGTTCCCCAATAAGAACGGCTTGCTGTATAGCGGCACATCAGGTAATGTGATTCTGCCGGTTACGATGAAAGGAAGCTTGGTTATCCCTCAGGCGACTGCTTTTGAAATTCAGGATATCACCTATGTATATAAGGTAGTGGACGGCAAAGCTCAATCGGCTCCTGTCAGTGTAACCCGTGTAAATGGCGGACAGGAATATATCGTAAACGAAGGCTTGAAAGAAGGGGACATCATTGTTGCCGAAGGTGTAGGTTTGCTGCGTGAAGGTACTCCGATTAAAGTAAAACAAAACTAAGAAAGAAAATGAATTTAAGAACCTTTATAGAACGCCCCATCCTATCGGCTGTTATTTCTATTTCGATAGTGGTAGTGGGTATCATCGGGCTGTTTACTTTGCCCGTCGAACAATATCCTGATATTGCTCCGCCTACCATTCAGGTAAGTACCTCTTATTTTGGTGCCAGTGCGGAAACTCTTCAGAAGAGTGTTATCGCTCCGTTGGAGGAAGCGATTAACGGTGTGGAAAATATGACTTATATGACTTCTACCGCTTCAAATGCCGGAGTTGTGGATATCACTGTGTATTTCAAACAAGGGACAGACCCCGATATGGCAGCGGTCAATGTGCAGAACCGTGTATCGAAGGCAACAGGACAGTTACCGGCAGAAGTAACGCAGGTGGGTGTGACTACCTCAAAGCGGCAGACCAGTATTTTGCAGATGTTCTCACTATATAGTCCAGGTGATTCGTATGATGAGAAATTCTTGTCCAACTATATCAGTATTAACTTGAAACCTGCTATTCTTCGTATCCAGGGTGTGGGTGATATGATGATTATGGGGGGTGACTATAGTATGCGTATCTGGATGAAGCCTGACGTGATGGCCCAGTATAAATTGATTCCATCGGATGTGACCCAAGTGTTGGCTGAACAGAATATTGAATCGGCTACCGGTTCATTCGGAGAAAACTCTGATGAAACTTATCAATATACAATGAAGTATAAAGGGCGTCTGATTACTCCGGAAGAGTTTGGGGAAATTGTGATCCGGTCTTCGGATAATGGCGAAGTGTTGAAGCTGAAAGAAATTGCCGATATAGAGATGGGCGAGGAAAGCTATGCCTATCATGGGGCTATGAATGGTCATCCTGGTATTTCCTGTATGATTTTTCAGACGGCAGGATCGAATGCGACAGAAGTAAACAATAATATTGATACCTTTTTGGAAGAAGCAAGGAAGGATCTGCCCAAAGGGGTGGAGATGGTTCAGGTTATGAGCTCCAATGACTTTTTGTATGCATCTATCCATGAGGTGATAAAAACCTTGTTCGAGGCCATTTTTTTGGTAATCTTAATTGTATATGTATTTTTGCAGGATATCCGTTCTACTATTATTCCGTTGGTGGGGATCATCGTGTCCTTGATTGGTACATTTGCTTTTATGTCCATAGCAGGATTCAGTATCAACCTGATTACCCTGTTTGCTTTGGTGTTGGTGATCGGTACGGTGGTGGATGATGCCATTGTTGTCGTCGAGGCGGTGCAGGCGCGTTTTGATGTGGGATATCGTTCTTCTTATATGGCTAGTATTGATGCGATGAAGGGGATTAGCAATGCGGTCATCTCTTCTTCGTTGGTATTTATGGCTGTGTTTATTCCGGTTTCGTTTATGAGTGGAACTTCGGGTACTTTCTATACTCAGTTTGGTTTGACTATGGCGGTTGCCGTAGGTATCTCTGCCGTCAATGCACTGACTTTGAGTCCGGCGCTGTGTGCTTTGTTCTTGAAACCGTATATCAATGAGGATGGAACGGAAAAAAACAATTTTGCAGCACGTTTCCGTAAAGCGTTTAATGCTGCTTTCGATGCAATGATTGAACGATATAAGAAAGGGGTATTGTTCTTTATCAAACGCAAATGGATGGTATGGACACTTCTTGCGGCCTCGGTAGTACTATTGGCTTTCTTGATGAATACAACTAAAACCAGTTTGGTGCCTGATGAAGACCAGGGGGTTGTATTTGTGAATGTCAGCACGGCGGCAGGTAGTTCATTGAAAACGACTAATGACGTAATGATGCGTATTGAAAAGCGCATGATGGATATTCCTCAGGTGCTGCATGTGCAGCGTGTGGCAGGTTATGGTCTGCTAGCCGGACAGGGTAACTCTTTTGGTATGTTGATTCTGAAACTGAAACCTTGGGATGAGCGTGAAGGAAAGGAAAATGATGTTCAGGCAGTAATCGGACAGGTATATGGCCGTACGGCAGATATCAAGGATGCCAGTATATTTGCTATTTCTCCGGGTATGATTCCGGGGTATGGTATGGGTAATGCGTTGGAACTCCATATGCAGGATAAACAAGGTGGTGATGTGGGCACTTTCTTCAATACCACTCAACAATATCTGGGTGCTCTGAACCAACGTCCCGAGATCGCGATGGCATACTCTACTTTTGATATCCGTTATCCGCAATGGACGGTAGAAGTGGATGCGTCCAAATGTAAGCGTGCCGGTATTACGCCGGATGCGGTGTTAAGCACTCTGTCAGGGTATTATGGCGGACAGTACGTTTCCAACTTTAATCGTTTCTCTAAAGTATATAAGGTTATGATTCAGGCAGATCCGAAGTATCGTGTGGATGAAAGCTCGTTGAATAATATCTTTGTGCGTATGTCTAATGGCGAGATGGCTCCTCTCAGCCAGTTTGTGACATTGACCCGCAGTTATGGGGCAGAATCGCTGAGCCGTTTCAATATGTTCAATTCTATTGCTGTAAATGCAATGCCTGCCGAAGGGTATAGTACCGGTGATGCCATCCGTGCCGTTCAGGAAACTGCCGTACAGGCACTTCCCAAAGGTTTTGGGTACGACTTTGGTGGTATTACCCGTGAAGAGACCGACCAGGGAGGTACTACCATTATCATCTTTGCTATCTGTTTCTTGATGATTTATCTGATTTTAAGTGCACTTTATGAAAGTTTCCTCATTCCGTTTGCGGTGTTGTTGTCTGTTCCGTTTGGGCTGATGGGTAGCTTCCTGTTTGCGAAGATGATGGGACTGGAGAACAATATTTATTTGCAGACCGGTTTGATTATGTTGATAGGTTTGCTTGCTAAGACTGCCATTTTGCTGACCGAGTACGCTACCGAGCGTCGTAAGGCAGGTATGAGCCTGACTTCCGCTGCACTTTCTGCCGCCAAAGCCCGCTTGCGTCCTATCCTGATGACGGCACTGACTATGATTTTCGGTCTGTTCCCGTTGATGGTTGCCAGTGGAGTAGGTGCTAATGGAAACAGTTCGCTGGGAACAGGTACTGTGGGTGGAATGGTGATCGGTACGCTGGCGTTGCTGTTTATTGTACCTTCTTTGTTTATCGTATTCCAATATTTACAGGAAAAGGTACGTCCTATTCAGTTTCAGCCGGCGGCCGATTGGCAGATTCAAGAGGAATGTGTAGAAGCAAAAGAAGAGAGACAACACCACATCGAAAGCAAAAACGAAGAGAAAAAATGAAAAAACAGATCATCACTCTGACTGTCGCAGCGCTCACACTGAGTAGCTGCGGCATATATACCCAATATAAACCTGCAACCGAAGTGCCCGATAATTTGTATGGGGAAGAGGTGGCAGTTGCTGATACCGTGGATAATATCGGCAATCTGAGCTGGCAGGAGATTTTTACAGATCCGCGGCTTCAGGAATTGATAGAGCAAGGCTTGCGGAACAATACGGATTTGCAGTCAGCACAATGGCGTGTGAAAGAGGCGGAAGCTGCTATGCTGTCAGCCAAATTGGCTTATCTGCCTTCTTTCGCTCTGTCACCTCAGGGGACAGCAAGTAGTTTTGACAAAGGAAAAGCTGTACAAACTTATACTTTACCGGTGGCGGCAAGTTGGGAAATTGATATTTTCGGCCGCATCCGTAATGCGAAACGCCAGGCGAAAGCATTGCTGGAACAGAGCCGTGACTATAAACAGGCTGTCCGGACACAGCTGATAGCCGGTATAGCTAATACTTACTATACCTTGCTGATGCTGGACAATCAGCTGGCCATTTCTGTCCGGACTGAAAAGTCCTGGAAAGAAACCGTAGATGCAACCCGTGCTCTGATGGAAGCCGGATTGGCAAATGAAGCTGCCGTTTCACAAATGGAAGCTACATATTATACTATATGTACTTCAGTTCTTGATCTGAAAGAACAAATTAACCAGGTAGAAAACAGTTTGTCGTTGTTGTTGGCTGAATCTCCTCATGCTATTGAGAGAACGGGCACATGGGACAGTTCTTATATGATGAAGGAACATTTCCCGGTAGGCATCCCTGTGCAAATGCTTGCCAACCGTCCCGATGTACGCAGTGCGGAGCGTTCGTTGGAAGTAGCTTTCTATGCCACAAATCAGGCTCGTTCCGCCTTTTATCCTTCTATTGTTTTAAGTGGAAGTGCGGGATGGACTAATTCTGCAGGAAGTATGATTGTCAATCCGGGCAAGTTCATTGCAACGGCTGTAGCTTCGTTGACCCAGCCACTGTTTAATAAAGGTGCGAACATAGCACAGCTAAAGATAGCTAAAGCTCAGCAAGAAGAAGCCAAACTGAGTTTTCAACAGGCTTTGTTGAATGCAGGAAGTGAAGTGAACGAGGCTTTGGTGAAATATCAGACGGCCCGTGATAAATCAGTTTATTATGATAAACAAATAAATTCATTAAATAAAGCTTTGGAAAGTACCTCTTTGCTGATGCAACATGGGAATACGACTTATCTGGAAGTTTTGACGGCTCAGCAGACTTTGCTTAATGCGGAGTTAACTCAGGTTGCTAACCGTTTTACTGAAATGCAAGGCGTAATCAATCTCTATCAGGCATTGGGTGGAGGTCGTGACTAATTTAGCATACTGTTATCTTCAACGTGTTGAAGAAAGAGAACGCTGTTCTCCGTGAGGAAAGCAGCGTTCTTTTATGGTTGTCAAGGTTCCACTATAACACAAACCGGATTGGATTCTTCATTGATTTCCTGTAAAAAGCTTAGCTTTCCTTCTTGGACAATTCCCGGATTTTTATCCATCCATTCGTCTATTTTCCCTATCTCCAATAAAGCGGCATACTCTCCTTCTTCTGTACAAGTGATGGGATAGAAAGGCATGAAATGCGTCAGGTCATCTGTCAGCCCCACATTGGCATCATTCATATAAGTAATATGTTTTTCTTTGTCGTAAATACCGTAGAAGGGTTTTCTCTTGTCGTATAATCCCTGTAGAGATATAAAGAAGAGATGTTGGGGAGTTTCCAGAATACCGGTTATAACGATGTAGTTGTCTGTATCCTCTTTTTGTCCCATTTTTTCAGCCGGGAAATGCCATTGCCCGGTATGGAAAGTGGTATGGACAGTAGCTTCGTGTCCTTTAATGTCGTAGATTGTGTCATTGAACGCTTTTCTGAAACGTATGCTGCCGTTGTTCAGCCAAAGTGAAGGCTGGTCTATAGGAAGAACAGTCATTGTTCCATCCTGATAATTTATATATATTAACCCTCCTATGTTGGCGTTGCCGGGTAATTGCTTGAATACGTTGATGCTGGATATCTGGTCCATGCCCATAGGATCACCTGGATTGGCAAATTCCGGCAATGAGTCTTTTACTTCTCCCTGTTCGTTGAAGTAAAGTAACGCACTTGCTTGCGGTTGTCCTATTCCTTCTCCATAATGAGCAAGAATAAGGGAGTCGGAAAAAGTAAAGTAAAGGGATGGGGAAATCTTTTGTGGTAGGTGTACTTGCCCTAGATAGTTACCTTTTGTATCGTATTTTACCAACTTGTCGGGTTGGCGATAAAAGTAGAGATTGTTGGTATGGGGGTGAATAAAGCAGTTGGCATTGCTGTAGCCTTGTGGATCTTCTCCTTTGTGCCCGATGCTGCCAAGATATTTTCCGGTTTGCTTGTTGAATGACAGGCATCGTCCGTTGGTAGAGACAAAGATATGGTCTTTAGATAACTTGATGGAATAGGAGTTGCCAATCAGGGATGAGTCTGTTGTTTCCAAAGGGATATAACGGATTTGTTTTCCCAATTGGGAGGTCTTTAATTCTGTGAGGTGTTCCAGACTTACGGCAATGTCAATTGCATTCGGGTCATTCGCTTTGTTTTGGGGAGTACAGGAGCCTAATAATAGGAGTAGGCCGCCCAGCATGATTTGCTTCTTCATAGTAGTATTGTTATGGAAGAAAAGAAGTTGTTTGCATGGGCAACTTCTTTTCTTTGTGTTTAAATGATGTTGTGTTTATTATCTTGCAGCAAAAAACAAGGAGTTTCCTGTAGCTATTCTTGCGGTAGCAATACCTTGTGCATCAGGAGTGACAGTCATGGAGGTTCCGTTTTGCAGGCTCAAAACAGCCGTTCCGTCTTCGTTCATTTTCACAAGTTCGAAGCTCTGTCCGTCGGCTACGGCATTCCATGTATTGTTTTCTTTGTTATAGACCAAATCTACAGATTTGTCTTCTCCTTTTTTGGTAATGGTATAACCGTTTTCGTTGGTTTTTACCAAGTATTCGCCATTTTCTCCTTGCACTGTTTTTACTTCACCGATAGAAGCTGTAGGGTTGGAACCGCTCCAGAATTCGATGGAATTTAAAACCAATGCGTCTGCCAGATAAGCAATTTCATAAACAGGGACAATATGGAAAGCGAGAAAGATAAGTTCGTTGACAAACTTGTTGCTTACCCCCTGGTTCCAGTCTTTCAAACTATTCCATAATCCGAAAGAACCGATGCATGATGAAAATAAGACGCTGCCACTCAACATGGCGCAAACAAGAAATGTTTTGCTTTTTTTCATGATCAATAAAGTTAAGTTTATAAAAAGTAATTTTTGTTGTTTCTGTTAGTCGTGTACAAATCGGCTGGCAATTTTGAAAATGTTGTCGGCCTCTTTGCGGTTGGGGCCTTCCGGATAGTCGTTGATGAAGGAGTAGTATTCGTCGATCACTTCTCTGAATCGTTCTTCCTTCTTTTCGTCGACACTCTGGCGGGCTTCCTGATATTTTGCCTTCAGGATAATCATCTGAAGCTGTTCCTTATATTTTGTATAAGGATAATTCTTCAGAGCGTTCTGGGCAACGATGACTGCGCTCTCGTAGTTGTTGCCGAGATAGTTTCCGAGGTTGTAGTAGAGCTGTGCATTGTCAATTTCCTTCTGTACCAGCTTGTCCTGCAACTCAAATATGGCGTTTTGGGCGATAGTCGCCTTGTCGCTGTGCGGGTAATAGTCAAGAAACTTCTGAAGCTCGTCAATGGCTTTGTAGGTTTCCGTCTGGTCGAGCTGTGGTTCCGGCGAGTCAAGATAGCAGCCGTATCCGGCATAAAAGCGTGTCAGCTCGGCATATTTCCCTTTCGGGTAGTGGGTGTAGTAGGTCTTGAAATAGGAACTTGCCGTCATGTAGTCCTTGTTTTCGTAGTAGCTGAGGCCGAGCAGGTAGAGCGACTCTTCTGCCTTGTCAGTACCTTTCAGGATTTTGACCACGTCTTCCAAAATAGTGGCTGCCTGCACAAACCTTCTTTCTTCAAACGCTTTTTTGGCATATTCATATTTGTATTCCACATCCGTGCTTTTTAGCACCTTGTTGTATTCTCCGCAACTTGTCATTGCCAAAGTGGCCAACAAGGCAAATATGATATGTTTTCGCATTGTCGTATAGTATTATAAATTTAGCATGCAAATTTACACTTTTCTTGCGGTAATTCAAAGCATTATGCGAGTTAAATTGACAAAAAAGGATTTTAATTCTATTATTTTTGCGTTTTAATCGAAGAAATGGATGTTTTCAGGTGGCCTTCGACGAGGGGTCAAAAATATGTTTTATAGCAAATTGTCAGCATTTGGGTGATTTTTTAACGGTTTTTGGTGTGTAGTTCGAAACTTTTTTCACTATATTTGTTGTGTAAAAAAACAAAACTAATGCCTTAATCAAATTAACTATGAATGTAGAAAAGATTTTATCCGATCTTGAGGCTAAACACCCCGGTGAAAAGGAGTATTTGCAGGCCGTTAAGGAAGTGTTGATCTCCGTAAAGGACGTTTACGAAGAACACCCGGAATTTGAAAGCGCCAAAATTATTGAACGTATGGTCGAACCTGACCGTATCTTCACGTTCCGTGTTCTTTGGACTGACGACAAGGGTGAGGTCCAGACAAACATCGGCTACCGTGTGCAGTTCAACAATGCCATTGGCCCGTACAAGGGTGGTATCCGTTTCCACGCTTCCGTGAATTTGTCCATCCTCAAGTTCTTGGGATTCGAACAGACGTTCAAAAATGCACTGACAACATTGCCGATGGGCGGCGGAAAAGGCGGTTCAGACTTTAGCCCGCGCGGCAAATCAGATAAGGAAATCATGCGTTTCTGCCAGGCGTTTATCCTTGAATTGTGGAGAAACCTTGGCCCGGATCGCGACGTGCCGGCCGGCGATATCGGCGTAGGCGGACGCGAAGTGGGATACATGTTCGGCATGTATAAGAAACTGGCACAAGAGCATACTGGTACGTTTACGGGCAAGGGCCTTGACTTCGGCGGTTCGCGTATCCGTCCGGAAGCAACCGGCTTCGGCGCTCTCTATTTCGTACAGAACATGTTGCACCGTATCGGCGACGACATCAAGGGCAAGACCGTAGCTATTTCCGGTTTCGGTAATGTGGCTTGGGGTGCTGCTTTGAAGGCAACTCAACTGGGTGCAAAAGTTGTGACAATTTCCGGCCCTGACGGCTATGTTTATGACCCTGACGGTATCAGCGGCGACAAGATTGACTATATGCTCGAACTCCGTGCTTCAGGCAACGATATTGTTGAACCGTATGTTGAGAAATATCCGAACGCTACGTTCTTCCCGGGCAAGAAACCTTGGGAACAGAAGGTGGATATCGCTCTTCCTTGCGCCACTCAGAACGAATTGGCAAAAGAAGATGCCGACATGCTCGTAGCCAACAAGGTACAGATTGTGGCTGAAGTTTCCAACATGGGATGTACGCCGGAAGCCATCGATACGTTCCTTGAAAACAAGGTGACATACGCTCCTGGCAAGGCCGTAAACGCTGGTGGTGTGGCAACTTCCGGTCTGGAAATGACTCAGAACGCCATGCACATCACTTGGACAGAAAAGGAAGTGGACGACCGCTTGCACCAAATCATGCGCGACATTCACGAACAATGCGTGAAATACGGTACACAGCCTGACGGTTTCGTCAACTACATGAAGGGTGCCAACATTGCAGGCTTCATGAAGGTGGCTCACGCTATGATGGGACAAGGCTACGTTTAATAATACGAAATACAAGGTCTATGTGGGAAAACGGGATTGCCTTCGTGGCGGTTCCGTTTTTTTTCTTGTGTTCACGCTCGGCGGTTGGCGTATTTTTTGATAAGTTTGCAGTGTGGAAATTGGAAAAACGAAGTTGACGATGAAACGGAAGAAAATCGTGTTTTTTACCGGAGCGGGAATCAGCCGCGAAAGCGGTCTGCCCACTTTTCGCGGCGACGGCGGGTTGTGGGACACGCTGGATGTGGAGGCCGTTGCCGATGCATTCCTGGTATTCGGGACGGCGGAGCGACTGCCGGCAGCGGCGGCAGGTGATGCTCGATTTTTTCAATCCCCTGCGGCGTGCCATTCTGGCCAGGGAGCCGAACGAGGCCCATCGTCTGATTGCTGCACTGGAAAAAGGCTACGATGTGGCGGTCATTACGCAGAACGGCGACGATTTCCACACCCGTGCCGGAAGTTCCGAAGTCGTTTATCTTCACGGCGAAGCATTGAAGAATGCCAGCACGCTCCATCCTTATGAACCGATAGAAATCGACCGCTGTCACCCTGACATCCATATCGGCGACAAGGCTCCCGACGGTTCGCAGATACGCCCGTTTGTCATTTTCTTCAACGAGGATATTGATAGGCGGTTGTGGAAGCGTGCCGTGGCTCTAACCCGCGAGGCCGACTATTTTGTGGTAGTCGGGTCTACGATGCTTGTTTTTCCTGCCGCCGATTTGCTCGGAATGTTGTCGCCGCAGTGCCGGCTGTTTGTGGTCGACCCGTCGGAAGTGCATCTTCCCGACGGCAATCCTCGTAGTTTTGTGCACTACCGTTGTGGCGGCACGGAAGGGGTGAAGCGTTTTTGCGAACAGCTCCGGAGCGAAACGGGGGAATAGGTTTTGGGAAATTGAATGTCGTACGCTGAACGGAAGGAGCGGTTTTCATGTCGAAGTTTTGCTTGAAAATCAGATTTTGATGATGGGATAATCGGAATCAATTCGTACATTTGTGTGATATTTGTCTGCCTGTCGAATGATGGGTACAGAAAATGTCAGTTCATTATAATTTATCGTACAATCAACTCCTGTCAGTGTTATGTTTCGTAGAATCCATTTCATCCTTTTTCTGCTTTGTGCAGCTTGCGTAACTCTTTATGCAGCGGAACCGGTATTCAGTAATGCCGACCTTGCCGCAACCGAAATCGAGCCCGGTGTTTTCGTGCTTGAAACTTCCGACAAAACAACGCTCTACCTTGTGGAAGGCGACAGTGCGGCGTTGCTTATCGATACCGGCACTTCCATTGCCGACCTCGACAAAATCGTGAAGCGCATCACCACGAAACCGTTTCGCGTTGTGGCCACTCACGGTCATTTCGACCACGTGGGCAACATCCGTTTCTTCCCCGAATTCTATATGCATCCTGCCGATACGGTGATTGATATTCCGCAACTGAAAGAATACCGTGGACGGATTCTTCCGATTGCCGACGGCGACCGTTTTGAATTGGGCGGACGCACGCTCGAGGTGGTCCACACTCCCGGACATACGCCCGGCTCTGTCACATTGGTTGATTACGCCAACCACATGGCCTTTTCTGGCGACGCTTTCGGGTCCGGTCAGCTGTGGATGCAGGTGCAGCCGCTTGTGCCATTCTCCACACTTATTGAAAGTTGCGGCCGCATGATTGAATTGATGGCCGAACGGGGTGTCGACAAGCTTTATGTGGGCCACTATCCCTATTTGAAGCGTCCCTTGGGCATCGACTATCTGGTGGATGTCGACCTCGCTGCCCGTGCCATCGACGCGGGCGATATTGCCGCTGCAACCTCCTTCGATGGGACGGCACGGCTGTTGCGATACGGGTCGGCCGAAATTGTGTTCCTTCCTGAATCCGCCGGCCGTCATCAGCTTGCTCCCAAGCGGGTATTGCTGAAGCTCGACGATGTGCACTACGGCGAGGGTACGGATACCGTACCGCCGCGGTGGAACCGTCTGGTTTCCTATCTTCAGGCAAACCATCTGAAAGCCAATCTCGGCATTCTCGGCTATTCCCTCCAGTCGAACAGAACCGACTATTTTGACTGGCTCCGTCACACCGCCGCCATCGATGGCATTGAGTTTTGGAACCACGGATTTCGCAATCGTACGGAGAGTGACAAAACGGGAGAATTTGAGCAGGATTTTGCTTCGCAGCAGCGGGCTCTCCGGCTCACCGATTCGCTTTGCATTGCCAAAATCGGCATTACGCTTCATGCCTGGGGACCTCATTGGACAAATTGCAACGAAGTGACCGACAGTGCCTTGTCGACCGTTCCCAACATTCGCCTCGTCATGGTCGACCGTTCATTTCCCGAACTCCGTCACTACAAAGGGCTCGTCATCCGTGAAACCTTAGAGATGGAATATCCTTACCACAATCCTGACTACCACAAATTCCTTATCAATTATCTTGGCCGCTGGCGCCATTGCAACACCTTCTATTTGCAAGGACATCCCAACAGTTGGGACGATGCCCGATGGAATGAATTCAAGCAGATTGTCGGACGCTTGCAGGCCGACGGCGTTCAGTTTATCAACCTCTCCGAATACATCGCCCATCCCTCAGCCACTTGCCGTTGAACGCCCTGAGGAAAATTGGGTATTTGGGATATTTTGACAGAAGAACAAAAGAACAGATTTTAAAATTGACAGGCGGGAAAAATTTTGTTCTTCTGTTCTTCTGTCTAATATTAACCTTTTGCTATATTGTAGAATGGATGCGGCTTGAAAATATGGATAAGCAGTTGCATGAGTATCGGTATGAGTGAAGAAAAGAATAAAGGAAATATCATTCTGTATCAAACGTCCGACGGCCAATCAAAAATTGAGGTAACGCTGTCGGATGATACGGTGTGGCTTACTGCCGACCAAATGGCAGAACTGTTTCAACGGAACAAATCTACCATTTCACGTCACATAAAGAGTGTGCTCGATAGTGGAGAGTTGCAGGCGGATATGGTTGTTGCATTTTTTGCAACAACCACTCAACATGGTGCTAATCTTGATAAAACAACTTTAATTATAGAGGAAAATCATTGGGCGCTAATGCTTGATAATTAGATTAATATGAATACTGTCGCGAAAAATTTTAAAGAACTGGATGATTGTATACCAGTAGAAAATAAAACACTATCTTTACCAGGAAGTCCTTTGGTTGGTAGAGAAAAATATGTGAAATTGTATCACACAACTACGTTAAATTCCTTTTTGTTAATATGGGCAAAAAAAAGATTGAAATTTGCTGCATTGACAGGAGTTAATGATATGAAGGAATTTACATTATCAATTGGTAGCGAGAATCCTCAATTATTACCGGTTCAATTTGCAATGCAAGATGTCAGAAAGTCATACAGACAAATTAGCTTTACAATGGATTTTGATACATCGATTAAAGGATATGCTTCACCATTAATGTGGGGAGTTTATGGCGACAAAAACAACGGTGTATGTATTGAATTAGACTGTAAGAAATTGAAATTACCTAAAAATTGTATGTGTGATATGGTTGAATATGTATCAACAACGAACCATCGTATTTTGCTTCCGAAAGATGTTGTTTCTGTCAATACTTTGAAGCGTTTTATTAATGAACGGCAAAAGGAGTTGTTTTTTACGAAGGATAAATGTTGGGAACATGAAAATGAATATCGTATTATCAGCGATACGGATGACTATTTGGATATCTCAGATGCAATCACAGCTGTTTATGTAGCTAATATTGATGGCTTATCGTATGAAATAGTTGAAGAACTATTGCAGAATTCAAAAATTAAATTTGGATATGTTCATGTTGATAATAAGACTGGGGTATTGTTTTCTTCTGATGCGAGACAATATCGAGATAATTGTCTGCAAAATGGGAAATCGGATAATTGTTTGATGAAACTTGGAACCCAAGCTAAAGAATATTATGAAAAATATAAAAATAATCCAGATGCAGATTTGACTAAAATAATATATTCAATGAGTTAAATTTCCATAGGAAACGTTGTTGAAAATTTCTAATAAGACGTTTTGCACAGAGATATATACGAATTTTGATAGAATACGAAAAATTGGAAAACCATAATTTACAGGTCCTAAAATTTTTAGGACCTGTAAAAATTGCAGTCTAAAAATTATATCCTAACGATATGGTTAAGTTTGAATGGTTTAAGTCATAAGTTAATCCATATCCGTTAAAATTCATTTTCTGGTATTTATATCCGAATTCTACAAAGAGGCTGCCTGATGAAATTGGGATGTCAATGCCAAAGGCAGGTCTTATCATAACCCCCAAATCTGCCTTTTTAGCGTATTCAGAAAATGGAATGAGAAAAGTATACCCACCTCCTAAAGATAAATATGGAGATATCCCTTTATTGGTCAAGTTTAATTTAAGGTTTAGAAAAAGTGGTAGGTATGCGCCACTTTCTCGATATTCTCTACTGTATAAATTGGAATTATCGTATTCATGTCCTCCATCGTCAAAGAGAAGATCACAATAATAAAAACCAGTTCCTATACCAACACTGAAATTATTTGTGATATTATATCTTTCAATAATATCTAAACCAAAGCCTTGATTTTTTGCATAATCAATACCAAATTCATATGTGGCTTTTATTGATGTCGTTAGTTTTTGTTTTGCAAACAAGGGTTGTAGGCCAACTGCTAATATAATTAATACAATATACTTTTTCATATGATTACTTGTCTTTTAGGATATTATTTAACTTTTCTAACTCTTATGTCCATAGTGTCTCCACTATTGTCAAGCATTGTAATTTCGGCATTGTCTGCTGTTAGGGATTTTATTTGATATGTAAAATACTTTTGTCCATCTATGTAAGTTATGATGTTCTTCCCTACTGCTTCATATGTTCCATATCCATTTCCGAAAAATCCTTCACCGTAATAAGTTCCGTCTTCATTAAATCTTATGGAAAATGCTAATTCTTGATACATCCAATCTGTCAAGTCTAACCACTTACCATTATAATAAACTCCAACGCCTTCCCATTTGCCATAAATCATTTCGATTGGATAGTCGAAGTCATCATTTTCATTAGAACAAGAAGCAAATGATAGAACCATTGTTGCACAGAGCAACATCATTCCGATTAATTTTTTCATTTTACAAAAGTTTTAGTTAAACATATGGTTGATACAAAATTTAAATGCATTAGACTGTGCCATGCGTTTAACTAAAAAAGAAAAGCGCAGACAATCGCCATACGCTGTCTTGGCTCACCACAAGCCACAATTCTTTATGGGAAAGTCTGCGCCGTATCGGTGCATCTCCCAACAAGAATTGTAATAGCTCTCGTGCATTAGAGGTGGTGATTCAGACAGCGGTTGAGCTACGATATGTCAAAATTTTATGAGCCTATTTTATAAAGCTCGTTGCAAATATATATTAAAAGTTTATACATGGCAAACTCG
>OHEG01000651.1_pt1 | contig 15995 bp, 10 predicted proteins | sample 1567181 | NCBI WGS metagenome assembly OHEG01 (sample SAMEA3879534, study PRJEB24766) | human gut metagenome | biome: human-associated habitat; feature: feces | place: USA | collected 1985/1987 | reverse complement strand
ATCATAATCACGAGAGCCAACAGGCTCAAAAGGTTTAGTCTAAAAAATTTTTGCGCATTCATAACTGTAAGTATTAGAATTATGTTTCGTTTTTGTCATCAAAATACATTTTTAATTTAAACTGAGACGGGACATTGACCTACAAGCACAAGGCAAAACAGTGTCGTATCCTATCGTTTACAAAGATAGCAGGTTTTTCCACAAATCGGATAACGTTTCCGATAAAATAAACAGGATTTGGAATTTTAACAAAAATCGGTCATCGTACTTTCGACGGACGACGGCACTAAAGATGTCCAAACTGCTCACAATCAAGCGCAAATTCATGACAGGCCGCCTAAAATCGTAACAAAAGGAAAAATACCGGTGAACTGTCCTTAAACAACTGAAACTATGAACATCGACAATGCCAAATCACAAATGCGGAAAGGGATGCTTGAATACTGCGTTCTGCTTCTGCTTCACAAAGAACCGTCGTATGCTTCCGACATCATCAGCAAGCTGAAAGAGGCCCAGCTGATTGTTGTCGAAGGTACGCTCTATCCGCTGCTGACCCGCCTGAAAAAAGACGGACTGCTCAGCTATGAGTGGAAAGAATCCACCCAGGGGCCACCCCGCAAATATTATGCGCTGACCTCCGAGGGCGAAAACTTCCTGAACGGACTCGACACGGCATGGAACGAACTTGCCGCCACCGTCGGCCATCTGAAATCAAAATAACCCAACTCACGACAAAATCCACCGAAAAATGAAAAAGAACATCACCATCAATCTGCTGGGGTCGCTCTATGCCATCGACGAAGACGCATACGAACTGCTCAACCAGTACCTCAACAATATGAAACGATATTTCGCCCACAAGGAAGACGGGGCGGAAATCGCCGACGACATCGAACACCGCATCGCCGAGCTCCTTGCCGAACTGAAAGCGCAAGGTGTGGAAGCCATCACCATCGAACACATTGAAAGCATCATCAAGCGCATCGGAAACCCGGAAGAAATGGACGACGGAGAATGGAACGAAAATCCGGAAGACGCCACCGCGTCCGCTCCTGAATCCGAACAAAGGGTAGGAAAAAAACTATTCAGAAATCCCGACGACAAAATGCTTTCGGGCGTCACCTCCGGACTCGCCGCCTTTTTCGGACTCGACACCCTGCTGTGCCGTATCCTGATGGTGCTCTTTGCCATCCTTACCAACGGCGTCATGATTCTCATCTATCTGCTGATGTGGCTCATCATACCGGAAGCCCGCACACCGGAAGAGCGGCTGATGATGCAGGGCAAACCCGTAAACATGAACAACCTGCGCGACGAAATCATCAAAGGCACCAAACAGGCAGGAGCCTTCATCTCCGCGGAATCCACCAAAAGCAAGGCACGCAACATTGCCGGCACCTTGCTGAACATTGCCGTAACGCTGTTTAAAATATGCATGGCCATAACCGCCGGAATTGTCATGCTTTTCCTTGTTCTCGGACTGATAACCGCCGTATGCTTTATCGGCATTGCCCTCTACGCTTCCATCGCAGGTTTCGGCACGCTAGTGGCAGCCAACGTCGCTCCCGAAGTGCTGCTGACCCTCAACAGCCTGCCCACACCGGCACACGTCTGTTTCTGGATTGCCGCCGTTACGCTCATTGTCGTACTGAGCATTTCCATCTATACAGCCTTCCATCTTGCCGCCCGCCTTTTCGGAAAAGCGCAGCCCATGAACAGCCGCCAGAGCTGGACTCTGGGCATTACGTGGACCATCATGCTCATTCTGTTCGCCATTTTTTCGATAATGACGTTCATCCAATTCAACCGCACCCGTGAGGAAAGCGTCCGTATCGTCAACACCCATAACGGATTCTATGTACCCCAATATGAATGGGAATACCTGAAATCACAGAAATGGAACATCGTTGCCGGTGAAAACAATGAAGGAAATTTTGTGGGCTGGGGCGAATTCTACAACGGCGACCCCGGCATACGCTACCTGTATGCCCACAACAAGGAAAACGATGCGATGAAGTTTCAGGTGGAAAAAGCGTACGACCTCCAGCCCGGCACCTATACGCTGGAAGCTGCGGGCAGCAGCGACGGCAACGGCGCCTTTATCTACGCACAGACCACCGACAGCATCTACAAGATTGAAATCCCGGCCTGCGACAACAAAGGCGGCAACATCTGGCAGGAAGCCGTAGCGAAAAACGACACGACCGACACCGCCATCAACCAAATCATCAAGGCCAACAACGGGAAAGGCTACGGCTGGAACCGCGTGAAAATTGAGAACATCAAGACCGATGACGGAAAAATTCGCATAGGCGTATCGAATGTTTCCTCCTTCACCGGCGCTCCCTGGGAAGGCTATCAGCTGCGTGCCGCCGAGTTCAAGCTGTTCCCCCAAAAATAACCATACAAAAGCGGGCGACACTTTGCCGTATCGCCCGCTTTCTTCATTTCCTTACATCGTCCAGTTAGTCGTCAATGTCTACCAGATTATAGCTGGTGTCGAATTCAAATTCCATTCCGGTAGAGATTTTCACATCGTAGCCTTGCTTGTCGCGTTCAATCTTTACAATCGTTACGCCCTGCTTCATGTAGTTTTTGGTCAGGAAGCTGTAGATGGGTTTCGGAACGATGGCAGTCGGAACATTCTTGCATTTCACTTCTTTCCACTCACCGTTGCTCTCAAACTCAACTTTTCCGCCATCCGTGAAAATCACGTCGTAAGTGCTGCTGAACAGGTCGCGGTCCTCTTTTGCCAAAGCCACTTCCGAAGTCTTGAAATACTGCTTCAGGAATGTCTGTGCCTTTGCCGGAAGTTTGCTGACTGCAATAGGACGATCGTCATCGGCCTTTGCTACTCCAAATACTGCTACAAGTGCTACCAAAAGAACTGCTAATTTTTTCATATCTTTTCAATTTTATGGGTTATTACTCAATTTTTACATTGCAAAGTTGACACCTGATTCTGAAAAGATTCTGAAAACGGCGTTTTTTTGAAAAAAATTTTTCAATTTCGACTAATCTGCATCTTTTTTGCTAATTTCGCGACCATGAAGACACTGATTTATGGAGTCATCTTCACCCTGTTAACAATCATTGCCACATCCTTTTACGGATGCAGCAAAAGCGAAGACCTCCCGGAAAATCCGTTGGATGAATTTGAAAAGACATTCAACGACACTATATATAAAGACCCGGCTGCCGCTCTGCAATATGCCGACAGTATGCTCAATGCGAATGCCGACAGTATGACATACCATCTGATAATGTCCTACAAACTGATTGCGCACATGATGCTTTCGCAAACCGACTCCATGAATACCTGCATCAATCATGTAAAAAGCTATTTTTCACAAAACAGCGATACCTCCGACACCTTCTACAAGAAAGCGCTCTACAATATCGCCAATGCAAACGGCATCTGGTATTCGTTTTCCAAGCAGGGTGACTCCGCCATCTATTATCTGAAAAAAGCCGTCGACTATTCCACCCCGACACAACTGCCGCAGTCCTATCTCAATCTGGCAGAAAACTACGTGCGGCAGGGCATGTATGTAGAAGGCGCGGAAAGCTACCGGAAAGCCCTGATGCTGAACGATTCCATCGGGAACATCATTCCGAAAGACTTCATCTACAATGGCCTCGCCATGACCTATATGCAGATTTCCGACTACAACCAGGCGGAAATCTATCTGAACAAGTCGATGGAATATTTCGACAGCATGCGCAACATCGACCGCTATGTGATTCTGAACGATTTCGGCAATCTTTATTACTATAAGGGGGAATATGAAAAATCACTGCCTTATTTCCTCAAAGCCTACAGCTACGCACAGAAAATGCCCAGCCGGAATATCGACACCTATGTGCCTCTGTTCAACCAGGCGGAAATCTATACGCTCATCCATCAGCCGCAGAAAGCGGCCGAATGCATTGACACGCTGAAAAAAGTGCTGGCAGGAGAAAATCTCGACGTTTTCGACGCACACCTGCGTACGCTGGAACTGGCACTCGCCATCGAACTGAACGACAATGCCAAAGCCACTGCCGTTGTCCGGGAAATGGAGAACGACCGGCTGCCTTTTGAGCTGCAACGTATCCGCAACCGCTACTTGCAGAACTATTATGCCAAAACCGGAAACTTCTCCGATGCCTACCGCCTGCAGTCGGAAAACCGACACATCGAAGATTCCCTGCGCAACGTACAGGTAAAGACACAGGTGGCCGACATCTACATGCGCTACCAGCAGGACACGACACTCATCGCCAAACAGCACTATATCTCCGAACAACAGAAAGAAATCAACCGCTCCAATACGCTGATTGTGCTCTGGACCATCATAGCGCTGGTGTGCGGCGGACTGGCCATAACGATCTACCTGCTGATGCGGCGACAACGCCAGCAAATGATAGAGCGGCACATCGAGAACATCGGCAAAATGCGTATGGAAAACATCCGCAACTGCCTGTCGCCTCATTTCACCTTCAACGTGCTGAACCACGTCATTTCGCAATACGACGAAAACGATCCCAACCGCATCCGCATGATGAACCTGGTGAAGATTCTGCGCCGCTGTGTCGAAGTTTCGTCGCAAATGACCGTCAGCCTGTCGGAAGAGATAGACTTCGTCAAGACCTACGTTTCACTGCAGTGCGCACAATGGAAAGACGATGAATTCACCTTCCGGTGCCATATCGACGACAGCATCGACAGCCATTCGGTTGTCATTCCTTCCATGTTTATCCAAATCCCGGTAGAAAACGCCATCAAGCACGGACTGAGAGGAATGGACGGACACAAAGAACTGAACATTTCCATACGCAAGGAAAGCAACGGCATTCATGTGGAAATCACCAACAACGGAATCGGCTACAAACCGAAAGTGATGACGTCCGACACGGGGAAAGGAATGCAGGTCATCTACCAGACCATCATGCTTCTCAACCGAAAGAATACGGAACATATCCGCTTCAATATCGGCCAGCTTAATCCCGACAATACCGGACTGGAAGGCACTAAAGTGGAAATTTATTTCCCCTCCGACTTCGATTTTACAAGGTTTGGACGAAATAAAAAATCATAATTTCGCCCAAATAAAGTAACATAGTTACGTTTTTCTACCGGATAGCTCAAGTTAAGCAATTAACTATTGCACCAAACGCTTCTGTTGACTAATTTTGCACAAATACAACCGAATACCAGCAGAAAAATGAGGGAATTTCAAAACTACAAGACATTAATCATCGATGATGATGAAACTGCCATCCTTCAACTTGAGAAAGCGTTACAAAAACATCCATTATTTACAGTTGCAGGGGTAGCTAAAAATGCAGAAAAGGGAGAACAGCTGTTGTTCGCACAAAGGCCTGACATTCTATTTCTTGACGTAGAACTGCCGGATGCCCAGGGTGTGGAATTTCTCAATTCCATCAAGGACTCCATCAATTGGTCGATGTATGTGGTGTTCTACTCCATGCACAGCAAATATATTCTCAGCGCATTCCGCGAATCGGCATTCGACTATCTGCTGAAGCCGTTTGAACAGGAAGAACTCGACGGTATTCTCGAACGGTTCCGAAAAACGGTCATCACCATCGAAACGCAGGCCATGCAGCGGAAGGCCGACGAAAACCCCTTGCGCAACCATTTCCTCATTGCTACGGTTACCGGCTACAAAATGGCACGGCTGGAAGAAATCGGCTATTTCGAACACCACAGCCTAAGAAAGCAATGGACCGCCATGCTTGTCGACCAAAACAACCTGAATCTGAAACGCGGCACAAAGGCTGAAACAATCCTCAGCTATTCACCCTCGTTCATACAGATCAGCCAGTCCATCATCATCAATGTCAACTATCTGGCAATGATTCAGGGCAAGGAATGCAAGCTCTATCCGCCGTTCGACAAGGTACAGGGTTTACAAATTTCCAGAAATTACCTCCGGAAACTACAGGAAATGCTGAATTTCATCTAAGCACGCATATTATTTTTGTCATTTTAGTAGCATTTTTCAGCAGAATATTCATTCCATATAAAACATAGTAGCATACACCCGCTTTGCGCGTTTTGACAATCCGACAAAGATTCCTATTTTTGTCATGTCTGGCGTAGGGGTATATACCTTAGGTATAACAATTGCTGTTAACTGTATATTAGGGAGTATACAGCTAACAGCAATTATTTTTTATGTCCTTGTCCGAACGACTAATAGGAGAAGGAACTGCCACCCAAAAATTCCCGCAACAGGCTTGTCGACGGTATCTGTTTGGATGGTATCGCCTTGAAATAGTTGAGGAAACACAGCAGCCGGTGAGCTTCGGCATATTCCGGCACATTGTGGGGGACCTGCTTCAGAATAGGCTCGGCAAACTCTTTCATTACGCCCAACTCAAAGAGCAACGAGGAGTTGAACATGGCATCGGCATTCTCCTGGAACGGGAAAATCCACTTTTCCTCGCCACGGCGCACGCTCGGCCAGCGGGTAATCGTGTCGAGAGCGGAAGCGCCACGATACTTATAGTCGCGGATGATGCGGCGCAGCAGACGGTTGTCGGTGGTCGGCACCCAATTATGGTCGTCAATCACCAACGTGGTCAGGGCCGACACGTAAACCTTGAACTTCTGGCTGTCGGGTATCTTCCGAGTCAGTTCCGGATTCAGTCCGTGAATGCCTTCCATCAGCAGGATTGTGTTGTCGGTGAGCTTAAGCGTATTGCCCTTGTAGACACGCCGACCAGAAGCGAAATCAAACGTCGGCATAGCCACCTCTTCCCCTGCAATCAGCGCATTCAGGTCTTTGTTAAACTGTTCGATGTCGAGAGCGTAGAGCGATTCATAGTCGTAGTCGCCGTTTTCGTCGCGTGGAGTAGCCTCACGGTTCAGGAAATAGTCGTCGAGCGAAATCATCTGCGGCTTGATAAGGTTGGCAAGCAGATGGATGGACAACCTCTTGGTCGTGGTAGTCTTTCCCGACGACGACGGTCCGGCAAGCAGCACCACCCGTGCACCGCCCTCACGGAAACGCGCGGTAATTTCATCGGCAATCTGTCCGATTTTCTTGTCGTGGAGAGTTTCCGCAACATTTATCAGCATATTCACGTCACCCTTGTCCATCACCCGGTTCAGCATCGCCACATCGCCCACGCCGACAATCTGATTGAACTTGATATAGTCGGTAAAGGCGTTATACATCTTTTCCTGCACGATGGCTTCCACCGGCTTCGACGGATCGCCCTTAAAATCGGGCGGAAGCAGCAGCATGCCATCCTTGTAGGGAATCAGGTTGAACACACTGACAAAGCCCGTCGAAGGCACCAGATCGCCGTAGTAGCTGTCCACTACATCCTCCAGCCGATGGTAAACGGCATACAGCTCGTTGTTCGACTGCAGCAGGGCCACCTTATCGTCCATTCCTGCCTTTCGGAAAATATCAATCACATCCTTCGTGAGCTTCATATAGCGGCGGATAGGATAGTCGGCCGCCACAATTTCCTCCATACGGTGCTTCACCGCCTCCACGCTGAAATCCTTCCGTCCGTTTTCAATCACGCAGAAATAGCCTTTGGAAATGGAATGCTGAATGCGAAGTTTTGCACCGGGATACACGTCGTGGACAGCCTTCGTCAGCACCATACACAGGGAACGCACATACATGCGCTGTGCCGAAGGGTTCTTGACATCGACATATTCCACCATCTTGGGCATGAAAATAGGGTAGTCCAGCCCTTCTGTCTTGTTGTTCACATGGGCACAGATAGGCTTGATGCCTATCTTGTCGGACAAACGGCGAAAAATTTCCAGCAATGTTTCGCCCCCTTTTATATCGACATAGCTTTCTATGTTTTTACAGTATATCTGCAAAGTGTCAATCATAATACTGGTAAATTGTTTGTTGTAAAGTTATGGATTTCGGCAGGCAATCGCAAAGAGTTTTGTCTAAAAAAACAAAAAGAGGGAACCAGTCCGGACAGAAAAAAGGGGACGCGCAAATCTGCACGCCCCCAAAACAATTGACTGTTAATCAAATTCACATCGCCTTATTTTACGATAATCTTCAGCACGCCACGCTTGCCGTCGGCATCGGTTGCCACTGCGATATACAAACCGCTTTCAACCGAAACTTCCATATAGCTGCCGCTGACAGATGCCATTTTCGCACCTTGCAGGCTGTAGAGCTCAATTCTTTCAGCACCATCGGCCGTCAAGGCGTTTCCGTCGAAACGGATGTTCAGACCTTCGGCAGCCACGGATTCAACGCCTGAATATCCGGAGACGGCACATGTAGCCTGCACACCGTCGGCCGAAGCAATGACTGAAGCAGAACCTTCTTTCAGACATGTTACTGTAACCACAGCCTTGTTTCCGTCGACTGTCGGAGCGCTGACACTCAATATTTCAGAATCAGAAACGCTGAATTCTATAGCATCAGCATCTGTACCCCAAACGGTAGCCGTCAACTCGAAAGTCTGGCCTTCTTCCAAAGAAACGGACTGAACGTCCAAAGCGATTGCCTGAGCCTTTTCTTCGAAGTAGAGAATCGGCATGTTGTCGCCCTTCCAAGGAGCAGTAGCGTCGCTGCCATAAGCGAATTCGAGACTTTCAAAGAATGCCTTGTCCATGTCAGCCAAGTCCTTGTCGGCACCTTCCGTCGTGTTTCCGGCAGCTTCCACACCATTCAGCGCGAGGGCTGCATTTGCATAATTGTTTACCAAACCTTTTTCAGCAGTCGGAGTTTCGCCTTCATACCATTGTTCATCAATAAGTGAACGTCCTACAATACGGTGAACCGTATTTTTCGAAACTTCAGCATCGCTCAAATTGATTTCCGACAAAGCCACTACCGTATTGGAAATAACCGGTTCGGCTGTATCGCTTGACAACTGAGTCCAGTCGGAATCCAAATAACCGGCAACACCACCGACACAGAAGCCGTCCCAATTGCTCGGCTCGTTGGCCGTAATGGTTCCCTTCACATAGCTGGTCGTAACCAAACCGCGGGTTGCATCACCGACGATACCACCGATTGTGTTATCGCCTACAATGTCAACATCGGCATAACTGTTGCTGACTGTGGACTGACGGGATGTTCCGACAATACCGCCGACATTCGTTCCGCCGACAATAGTACCGTCGACACGGCTGGCAGTCACTTCTGCCGAAGTACGCATATCACCTACAATACCGCCGACGTTCATGGATGACGGTGCATTGATCGACAAATTCGTCAATGAGCTGGAGGATACTTTCGAATACAGTGTCAGCTGACCGGCAATACCGCCGACAGAAGCTGTTCCGGCTCCCTCATTGTTGATAACCGCATCATACACGTGAACATTGTCAATATTCAAGCCCATAGAAGTACCGCAGACAACACCGGCTGCCATTGCGTCGTCCGACACGTTAATTTCAGGATTGAGGAAAGTGATATTTTTCACATTGACATTTCCTGAACCGGTTTCGTCATACACATTGCCAAACAAACCGAGATTGTAGCCGGAGGCATTGATTTTCATATTCTTCAGGCTGTGGCCCTGTCCGTCAAGATTGCCCATAAAGTCGTCAATCGGAGTCCAGGAGAAACCGCCGGCCGACATGTCAATATCGTTGCCAAGCACATAGTGGGCATCCAAATCATATTTGATTTGCTGCATGTCACCTACGGTTGAAATCACATAAGGAGATTCGGCCGAACCGTCACCGCCTCCATTGAACTTGGCAAGTGGCAGAGTGTATAAATCAACATTGTATTCATCACCGTAATATTTGTAGTATCCTACCAACATTTTCGGTGTAATCTTTTCATCATAAATCACGCAGATGTTCAGGTCGCCCTTTTCCTCATCGCCACAATACTGATAAAGTGTTTCTCCTTTCTCATTGGCAATGAAAAGGTTGTCTTCAATTGTCGAAGTTTCCGGATTCTTTATCTTTGCGATATACACATATTCATGCTGGTCATCGGTGTTGAACAAATACGGATTCAGCACGGCACCGGTGATGTAAGGAGTAAAGTATTCACCTTCCTGACCCAAATTGAATTCTACAAAATGGTCAAGCGAGCAGTCCTTGTTATACCAGCCAATCTTAGCGATGACATTGTTGTCAGCATCGGCAAATCCCTGACCGATACCGAAAGCATACTGATAGCTGTCACCCTTAGGATAGCGGTCTACATTTGTCGACAAGAGCACTCCGTCAAGAATACCCGGGAAAGTAGCGGCAACTTCACAGGAAGGAATGTCGACCATCTGAATCTGTTCGACACCGTTCACATCCTGCATCAAAGCCACTTGTTTCGATTCTCCTTCAATGTCGCTCATCATGTACCATTCCACAACATTGGAACCGATGTGAGCCACTTTTTGTGAATCCTGGTCGTAGACTTCAAAAGAATAGATGTAGGAGTCCGAGCTGATAACGTAATCCTCTTGCGAAACGACCACATTCAATTTCCCGTCATTGCTGTAATCTCCGGCCAAAAGGTCATTGTAGGAGAACAGACCAAACGAACGGAATCCGTAGAGAGCGCCGGCTGAAGCCTGTACCGGAACGGATATTGTCGACACCTTGTTGTAATTCTTGTCATAGATGTCGAGCAAATAATGGTTGTCGGCCGTTGCTACCGGGTCAGCATAGATGTCGTCGCTGGCTTCGAAATACGGCTTTTCGTAGTACGACAGCACATAATAGATATCATCTCCTACACGATAGGGATTCATGTATGCACCGTTGCTGTAGTTGACGAGGTCAAAATCCACCGTAAACGTATGTTCCACAACTGGAACGTCGGATTCCCAACCGCCGGGTTTCAATACCTCCAGTTGGATTTGACTCTTGCTGACACCGTCCACTTCCGTGGTCACTTCTTTTTCCAGAAGCACACGCTGGTAAGTGTCCCAACCTTGCGAAGCGTCGAAGAACAAAGCGTTGTTGGCTGCATACTTGCATACCAGTTCCCCTTTATTGTTGTAGGCACGGATTTCACCTGTTGAATTGTAATTGTCGTCCACGATATGGAGGTACACCATCACTTCCCAAGTTGAAGCATCATTGTCGAAGAACTTTTCCGTAATGGTTCCGAACGGCTGAATGCTGTTGACGTACGTGTTTTCATCAACGTCAACCTTCAGCGTGCACTGTTCCACATTGTTCTGGTCATAAATGACAATTTCGGAACTTGCATAGCTGTATTTGCTCTCCGCGCTGTTGGTAAACGATTGGGAGAACAGCCACGAGGAACCGTCGACACCTGTCAGGAATCCCCATGTTGAAGTCTTTAGCTGAAAGTCGGCCGTTGACGTATTGAGCATAGCCGGCGACTGAAGCGCTTTCTTGTTAAACACATCCTTACTGCCGATTTGCTGCGATGCAGAAAAAGCCAATGGCTGTTTTTTGAACTTTTCAATACTAACCAAGCCCGGTCCTGCATAGGCGACACAACCAAGGCTTGCCATCATGGTACAAACGAGTAATTTTTTTAGTCTCATAATTAATCACATTATATTAGTTTATATTGAATATCCTCAAATGTGCAGGCTGTAATCAGAAAGCCGACAATACAAACTTCCCGCTTTCATTCTTCAACCAATTGTCTTGCAAAAGTAACAATCTTTTATAAAAAACAATAAGTTTCATTACTTTTTTATCAAAAATAATCAATTTTGCTTACGATTATTCAAATCAAGCAATATTCATGCAAACAAAAGGCCTAAAAATTCACCCTATACAAAACTCCGCCAATGATCTTGCCACTCAAAAACAGACAACAACAAAAGCCAACAGAAAATTAAGCTTTATTTACCCATATATTTCTTTTTTTACCTACCAATCCTTATCTTTGTAACAAAATCGTAACAATCAATAGGACTGGCAAGCTGGGGAAGCTTCCAACCTAAGAAACAATAAGTCACATGCAATATTCTTTTTTCGATTTTCTCACGCTCATCGGAGCGGTTGGACTATTCCTCTACGGAATGAAAATTATGAGTGAAGGGCTCCAAAAGGTAGCCGGCGACCGCATGCGCAACATCTTGTCGGCAATGACCAAAAACCGTTTTGCCGGACTCTTCACAGGTATCTTTATCACAGCGTTGATACAATCTTCTTCAGCATCCACGGTCATGGTGGTGAGCTTTGTCAATGCCGGACTCATGTCGCTCTCCGACTCCATGGCTGTCATCATGGGAGCGAACGTCGGAACAACCGTCACATCATGGATTATTACGGTATTCGGTTTCAAGGTAAATGTTGAGGCCTTTGTCCTTCCCCTGATCGGCTTGTCCATTCCCTTCATGTTCTCAAAGAAGAGCCACTACAAGTCGATGGGTGAATTCCTTATGGGTTTTGCCTTCCTGTTCATGGGACTGGAATTCATCAACGCCAATGTTCCCGACTTGAAATCCAACCCGGAAGTGTTCAGCTTCCTTCAGGGATATTCCAACCTCGGATTCGGTTCCGTGCTGATTTTCCTGTTCACCGGACTTATCCTTACCATGATCATCCAATCGTCGTCGGCAGCCTTCGCCATCATTCTTATCATGTGCAGCAAAGGCTGGATTTCGTTCGACCTTGCCTGCGCCATGGTGCTGGGCAGCAATATCGGAACGACCATCACTCCGATTATCGCCTCGCTCGGAGCTAATTCCGCAGCCAAGAAAGCCGCCCTCGGCCACGCCGAGGACGACCATGAAGAAATGCGAATGGACACGATGTAGACGTTGGGGGTGGCGAAGAAGAACTGCATGATTCCAATTCCCGCTGGGAATACTTACAACAAAAAAGGAGGTGGACAGCATCAGCACCCAGAGGAAACCGGCGCCGGAGCAGGCAAAGAAAGAGCTTGCTGAACAGCTCTGGCTGAGCTACTACAATCAGGTTCTGTTTGAAGCCGGACTGATTACGGAGACGGAACGCAACCGCATGAAAAACAAAATCAGCGCATTGGCGCCGTCCGCCTCCAATGGAGTTGACAGGAGCGTCCTGACGTGATGCTCCTGTCAGAAACTCACACTTGCTTGTTTCGCGCAGGTGTGATATGGTAGAAAAAACATGATAAAACGAAAAACGAAGGAGCGCACCAAATGGACATACATACGATCAGAATGGAGCTAAGAACAAAGTCCATTTACGATTTGCCGCTGCGCGTGACCTACTATGCGCGTGTGTCGTCTGAGAGTGACGAGCAGCTGAACTCACTGGGCAATCAGGTTTCCTACTATGAGGATCTGATCCGAAGGAATCTCCCGTGGACATTCGTGCCGGGGTACATTGACGAGGGCTTGTCCGGTATCTCCACGAAAAAGCGCGAAAACTTCAACCGCATGATCGAGGATGCCGCTGAAGGTCAATTCGATCTGATCATCACCAAAGAAATCTCCCGCTTTGCCCGAAACACGCTTGATTCCATTCGGTACACGCGCCAGCTGCTAAGCTGCGGCGTGGGCGTATTTTTTCAGAATGACAACATCAATACATTCGATGAGGATGCCGAACTGCGCCTGTCCATCATGTCGTCTATCGCGCAGGATGAGCTGCGCAAGCTGTCCTCGCGCGTGAAATTCGGTCACCAGCAAGCCATCAAGTCGAGCGTCGTACTCGGCAACAGCCGCATTTTCGGCTACACAAAAGCAGACGGGAAGCTGGCCATTGACGAAACGGAAGCACCGATGGTGCGGGAACTGTTTGAACTCTACGCGACCGGCGAATACTCCATGAAGCAGCTGGAAACGCTGTTCTGGGAAAAAGGCTATCGCAACCACAACGGCAAGAAAATCGCGCATACCACCATGTCCAACATCATTTCAAATCCCAAATACAAGGGCTACTACGTTGGCAACAAGGTCAAGGTCGTGGATATGTTCACGAAGAAGCAGAAATTCCTCCCGCCGGAGGAATGGATCATGTTCAAGGATGAAACAGGAGAAATTGTCCCCGCAATCGTAACGGAAGAAATTTGGGATCAGGCCAATGCCGTGCTGAAAAAGCGCAGCGAGGACGTGAAAGCGCGGCAGGGTGTTTGCAACCACGCCAATCTCCTGACTGGAAAGCTGTGGTGTACGGAGTGCGGACAGCCCTACTACCGCCGGGAATCCGAGGACAAGCGCGGCAGAAAGAACAGTAAATGGCTCTGCTCCGGCAAGATCAAAAACGGCGCGGATTCCTGCAGATCCTTTGCCATCTACGAAAGCGAGATCAAGCCGCTGCTGTTCGAGGTGTTCCGTGACACGGCGGCAGACGCCGATGCGATGGTGGAAGAATATATCCGTATGTACAATGAGCTGACGCAGCACGGCTCGCTCCGGAAAAAGATCGAACAGCAGAATAACATCATCGATCAGGCAAATCGGAAGAAGAATAAGCTCCTGCAGCTTGCCGCAGACGACAGCATCACGAACGCAGATTTCAAGAAGATGACTGCTGACTGCAATCGTGAAATTGAAGAAGCCGAAAAGGAAATCGCAGAACTGGAGCAGACAGCCGCCGAGGGAGACGCCTTCAAGCAGAAGATCGATGAGATCCGCAGAGTCCTGACGAACGCCCAGCGCGACGCGGCGCAGGGGATCATCACAAAGGAGTTCATCGACAAGTATATCAGCAAGATCTTCGTGACACCGAAGGACGACACGACTATGCTGCTTCAGGTCAAGATCTTCACCGGGGAAACGACGGAAAAGTACCTCCGGAAGCTCGAAAGCCGCACGGGTCACATCACCCGCGATTTGACTGAACAAGCAGAAAAGCCAGACGCCGCAAGGGTTTCCAGCCCTGACGATTCTATGGGTCACATGTCTAAGAAAATGATCGAGTCCTACGAGCGCAACATGAAGTAAGTCTTTTTCTCCGGAACACCGGAGGCGAAGACGGGGGCCGCTGCAAAAGCAGCGGCTCCTTTTCATAGAAAATGGTCTTGAATTGAATTTCTGCATATGATATGGTAAATATGGGAGAAAGTGGCGATTTTTGAAAAACGGGAGAAAAAAGGAACAATAATGAAGCGATGCTTTACCAGTCTGACCGCGCTGCTCTGCTCGGCGGCGATCCTGCTGTGCAGCCTGCCCATGCAGGCGCTGGCGGCGGAGTTCCGGATGCAGACAGCCTACGAAGACGTCTTGCCGGACGAACTGACCGCGCAGAAAGAAGCGCCCGCCGCCCCGGCAGAACCGGAAGCGCCCGAGGCCGAAAAACAGCCGGAAGCCCCTCCGGAGGAGCCGACCGTCTCCGTCCTCTCCACGGATAACAGATCCGGCGATTTTACATACAGCGTCCTGTCCGACAATACCGCGCAGATCACGGGGTATTCGGGGACGGCGGCAAATCTGATTGTTCCGGATAAACTGGACGGGTATACGGTGACGGAAATTGGTAAGCTATGCTTCAGCGGAAACATAACTCTGGTTTCGCTGAAGCTTCCGGATACGGTAACAAGGATCGGCACCAGAGCGTTTGCGTACTGCACAAACCTTGCGAGTATCAACTATCCGCTTCACTTGGAAAGCGCAGGGGATGGTTATAACGGCGGATTCCTGTTCGATGGAACCAGAATCAGCAGCATCACCGTAGTCCTGCATCCGCTGCACGGCCAGAATCTGTTCCTTCATGCACGCTCAACTCCTTACGACGGCATTTTACCGCACCGGAGAACATTTTTCTCGACGTTCCTTGCTGTTTTGCTTTTGCTATGCAGAAAATGACCGTTTGTAAACCGGCAATACCCGCTTCCAGAATACCAGCCCATTTACAAGGAGCAGTATGCCGATGTATTGCCGCGTCCGTTTTGACATGATGGTTCCTCCTTCGCAGCCACTGCGTCAATCTGTGCCCGTTGTGCTCTGTTCGCCGGGCAGGATGGAGAATTCCTCGTTATACCTCCTTTGCCTGATATCCGCATGGTACTGGCAAAAGGTTCAGAAAGCGGTCAGGAAAATCGTCCAGAAATGGTCAAGATTCCGGCCTCAGCCGGAACCCGATGCCCCAGACCGCCTCGATGCAGTCCGTGCCG
>OHEG01000644.1_pt1 | contig 16070 bp, 25 predicted proteins | sample 1567181 | NCBI WGS metagenome assembly OHEG01 (sample SAMEA3879534, study PRJEB24766) | human gut metagenome | biome: human-associated habitat; feature: feces | place: USA | collected 1985/1987 | reverse complement strand
CAGTGGACCCACGGCGGCATCGTGTTCGCCCCCAAGCCCCGCTCCTACAGCTACACCCTGAATAAGAAGGCCAAGCGTCTGGCGCTGAAGAGCGTCCTGAGCGCCAAGGCTTCCGAGGCAAATATCGTGGTCATCGACGCCATCAAGATGGACGCTCCCAAGACCTCCGAGTTTGCCAAGTTCCTGAAGGCCGTCGGCTGCGAAGGCAAGACTCTGGTCGTCACTGCCGCCGCCGACCAGAACGTGGTAAAGTCCGGCCGCAACATCCCCGGCTGCGAAGTCACCTTCGCCGGCGTGCTGAACGTTTACGACGTGCTGAACGCCACCAAGCTGGTGGTTGACAAGGCTGCTCTGGCCACGATTGAGGAGGTATTCGCATAATGAACGCTTACGATATCATCAGAAGACCTGTCATCACCGAGCAGTCCATGGAGTCTGTCGCTGACAAGAAGTACGTTTTTATGGTGGACGTGAACGCCAACAAGACCGAGATCAAGGCCGCAATCGAGCAGGTTTTCGGCGTGAAGGTCGCGAAGGTCAACACCGTCCGTATGCAGGGCAAGGTCAAGCGCACCGGCGCTTATCCCGCCGGCAAGCAGGCCGCCTACAAGAAGGCTGTCGTCACCCTGACCGCCGACTCCAAGACCATCGAGTTCTTCGAGGGTATGGTCTAAACCAAATCTCAATAAAGGAGAGAAACGCAAATGGCTATTAAGACTTTCAAGCCTTACACCCCCGCCCGCAGAAACATGACCGTTTCCGCTTTCGACGGTGTTGATAAGAAGGCAAAACCTGAGCGTAGCCTGGTTGAGACCCTCAAGAAGAACGCAGGTCGCAACAGCTACGGTCACATCACCGTCCGCCATCGCGGCGGCGGCAACAAGCGCAAGTACCGCATCATCGACTTCCGCCGCGACAAGCTTGATATGCCGGCAACTGTCCAGCGCATCGAGTACGACCCGAACCGCAGCGCGTTCATCGCTCTGGTCAAGTACGAAGACGGCGAGCTCCGCTACATCCTCGCGCCTGTCGGTCTGAAGACCGGCGACACCGTCGTCTCTTCCGCCGCCGCCGATATCAAGCCCGGCAACTGCCTGCCGCTGGCCAATATCCCCGTCGGTACCATCATCCACAACATCGAGATCAACCCCGGCCGCGGCGCACAGCTTGTCCGCTCCGCCGGCGACTACGCCCAGCTGATGGCAAAGGACGCACAGTTTGCGCAGGTCCGTCTGCCGTCCGGCGAAGTCCGTCTCGTCCGCCCGAACTGCGTGGCAGTCATCGGTCAGGTCGGCAACATCGACCATGAGAACGTGCACATCGGCAAGGCCGGCCGTACCCGCCACATGGGCATCCGCCCGACGGTCCGCGGCTCCGTTATGAACCCGAACGACCACCCGCACGGCGGCGGCGAAGGCAAGTCTCCTGTTGGCCATCCCGGTCCTATGACGCCTTGGGGCAAGCCTGCAATGGGCCTGAAGACCCGCAAGACCAAGAACCGCACCAACAAGTATATCTTTAAGCACAGAAACGCGAAGTAAGGAGGATATAAGATGAGCAGAAGCATTAAAAAAGGCCCGTTTGTAGCACCCGAGCTGTTCAAGCGCGTGGAAGAGCTCAACAAGGCCGGTGATAAGAAGGTCCTCAAGACCTGGTCCAGAAGCTCCACGATCTTCCCTTCCTTCGTTGGCCACACGATCGCTGTTCATGACGGCCGCCGTCATGTACCCGTCTATATCACTGAGGATATGGTCGGCCACAAGCTTGGCGAGTTTGCTCCGACGCGGACCTTCCGCGGCCACTCCGGCAGCAAGACCACCAACGCATAAGAGGAGGACGCAAGAAACATGGAAGCTAGAGCTTATTTGAAATACCTGCGTATCTCTCCGCGCAAGGTCGTCATTCTGTGCGACCTGATCCGCGGCAAGGACGTAAAGACTGCAACCGCATATCTGATGCAGACCCCGAAGGCGGCCTCCGAGCCCATGCTCAAGCTGCTCAAGAGCGCTGTTGCGAACGCGGAGAACAACCACGGCATGAACGCCGACAATCTGGTCGTGACCACCGCCATCGCCAACCCGGGCCCCACGCTCAAGCGCGGCATGCCCAGAGCGCAGGGCAGATACAATCGCATTCTGAAGAGAACCACTCACATCACCATCGGTGTGAGCGAGAAGGCTTAAGCAGGAGGTTACTATGGGACAGAAAGTTAATCCCCATGGATTGCGCGTCGGCGTAATTAAAGATTGGGACTCTCGTTGGTATGCCCGTGAGGATAAGGTCGGCGATCTGGTCGTCGAGGACTACAACATCCGTAAGTATCTGAAGTCCACCCTCTATTCTGCCGGTATTGCCAAGATCGAAATTGAGCGCGACAACGCCAAGGTCAAGATCAGCATCCACTGCTCCCGCCCCGGCGTCATCATCGGCAAGGGCGGCACGGAGATCGAAGTGCTCCGCAAGAAGATCGAAGCCAAGCTCGGCAAGACCGTCGCTCTGAACATTGTCGAAGTCCGTTCCCCGGACCTCAACGCACAGCTCGTCGCGGAGAACATCGCCGCGCAGCTCGAAAAGCGTATCTCCTTCCGCCGTGCCATGAAGCAGGCCATCCAGCGCGCGACCCGTCTGGGCGCGAAGGGCATCAAGTGCACCTGCGGCGGCCGTCTGGGCGGCGCCGAGATCGCCAGAAGCGAATCCTATCATGAGGGCACTATCCCCCTGCAGACCATCCGCGCCGACATCGACTACGGCTTTGCCGAGGCCAACACGACCTACGGCCGCGTCGGCTGCAAGGTCTGGATCTACAAGGGCGAAGTCCTGAACTCCACGCTGCGTTCCGAGAATCCGGAGCCCGCAAAGCGCGAGCGCCGCGACCGCCGTCCGAACGACCGCCGGGGCGGCGACCGCCGCGGTAACGGTGAACGCCGTCCGTACAACAATGACCGCCGTTCCTACAACGGCGAGCGCCGTCCGTACAATAACAACAACACGGAAGGAGGCAACCGCTAATGTTAATGCCGAAAAGAACCAAGTACCGCCGCGTACAGAGAGGCCGCATGAAGGGCGCTGCCTCCCGCGGCAACAAGGTTTCCTACGGTGAGTTCGGTATCCAGGCAATGGAGCCGGGCTGGATCACCGGCAATCAGATCGAAGCAGCCCGTGTCGCCATGACCCGCTACACCAAGCGCGGCGGCCAGGTCTGGATCAAGATCTTCCCCGACAAGCCTGTTTCGAAGAAGGCTCTCGGCGTCCGTATGGGCTCCGGCAAGGGCGCTCCGGAATACTGGGTTGCAGTCGTCAAGAATCAGAAAGTCATGTTCGAAATCGGCGGCGTTTCCGAAGCGGAAGCGCGCGAGGCACTGCGTCTTGCTCAGCACAAGCTGCCCATCAAGACGAAGATCATTGCCAAGGAAGCCCCGGAAACCGAGAATGGTGGTGAATAAGATGAAGGCAAACGAAATCCGTAAACTGTCTGCGGCTGAGCTCGACTCCAAGCTGGCAGATCTCAAGAAGGACCTGTTCATGCTCAGAATGCAGCATGCAACCAACCAGCTTGACAACCCCCTGCGCATCGCAGACGTCAAGAAAGATATTGCCCGCATCAAAACTATTATTCGTGAGAACGAGACCAAGTAACTGAGGAGGAAACTGCAATGAGTGAAACTACCAGAGCGTTCCGCAAGACCAGAGTTGGTACCGTCATCTCCGATAAGATGGACAAGACCATCGTGGTTGCGATCGCGACGAACGTACAGCATCCGCTGTATCATAAAATCATCAAGAGAACCTACAAGCTCAAGGCCCATGACGAGAAGAACGAAGCCGGCATCGGCGATACCGTCAAGGTCATGGAGTGCCGTCCGCTGTCCAAGGACAAGAGATGGAGACTTGTAGAGATCATTGAAAAGGCAAAGTAAGGAGGTCGACAACAAATGATTCAGTGCGAAACTTATTTGAAGGTTGCCGACAATACCGGTGCCAAGGAAATCAAGTGCATCCGCGTCCTGGGCGGCGCGAAGCGCAAGTACGGCAACATCGGCGACGTCGTTGTTGCGTCTGTCCGTAAGGCTGCGCCGAACGGCACGGTCAAGAAGGGCGAGGTCGTCAAGGCCGTCATCGTCCGCTCCATGAAGGGCGCCCGCCGTGCAGACGGCACCTACGTCCGCTTCGACGAGAACGCAGCCGTTCTCATCAAGGATGACAACAGCCCTCGCGGCACCCGTATTTTTGGGCCGGTGGCGAGAGAACTCCGTGACTCTGGTTTCATGAAGATCTGCTCCCTGGCACCCGAAACAGTTTAATAGGGGGACCAAGAGATGAACGTTAAGAAGAATGATACCGTTATTGTCCTGTCCGGCAAGGACAAGGGCAAGAAGGGCAAGGTCCTCGAGGCTATGCCCGCTGCCGGTAAGGTCGTCGTCGAAGGCGTCAACGTCGCGACCTGCCATGTCAAGCCGAAGAAGCAGGGCGATCAGGGCGGCATTATCAACCGCGAGATCCCGATGTACGCTTCCAAGGTCATGCTCGTCTGCCCGAAGTGCGGCAAGGCTACCCGCCATGCTGTCAAGCTCGCCGACGGCAAGAAGGTCCGCGTCTGCAAGAAGTGCGGCCAGACGATTTGAGAGGGAGGATTGAAACATGGCCAGACTGAAAGTTAAGTATACCGAAGAGATCGCTCCCGCCCTCATGAACAAGTTCCAGTATAAGTCCGTGATGCAGATCCCGAAGCTGAGCAAGGTCATCGTCAACGTTGGCTGCGGCGAATCCAAGGGCAACGCCAAGGAAATCGAAGCCATCTGCAAGGACATCGCCACCATCACCGGCCAGAAGCCCATCACTACCAAGGCCCGCAAGTCCGTCGCGAACTTCAAGGTCCGTGAAGGCGAGACTGTCGGCGTCAAGGTCACCCTCCGCGGCGACCGTATGTGGGAGTTCTTCGATCGTCTGACCTCCGTCGCGATCCCCCGTATCCGCGACTTCCGCGGCATTTCCGCCAAGAGCTTCGACGGCCGTGGTAACTTCTCCATGGGCGTCACCGAGCAGCTCATCTTCCCCGAGATCGACTTCGATTCCGTCGATCACCAGCGTGGTATGGACATCACCGTGGTGACCAGCACCAAGGACGACAAGGAAGCTCGCGTGCTCCTGAAGCACCTCGGCTTCCCCTTCAAGGAGAACTGATATGGCAAAAACCGCTCTTAAGAACAAGGCGGCCGCTAAGCCGAAGTTCAAGGTGCGCGCCTATACGCGTTGCCAGGTCTGCGGTCGTCCTCACTCCGTCTACCGCAAGTTCGGCCTCTGCCGCATCTGCCTTCGTGAGAAGGCCCACCGCGGCGAGCTGCCCGGCGTTACGAAGTCCAGTTGGTAAATATCGACGCTGAAGGTCCGCGGCCCGATCGCCTCTAAGGCGTGAGGGCGGCGGAAACCATGGCGAGAAAGGGCGTTAGCCCAAATGACAATGACAGATCCGATCGCAGACATGCTTACGCGTCTGCGTAATGCGAGCGCGGCAAAGCACGAGACCGTGGATATGCCGTACTCCAAGTTCAAGGCGAACATCGCTGAGATTCTGAAGCGTGAAGGCTACATCAAGGACTTCACCGCCAAGGAAGCCAAGGTTGGCCAGACTCTTGAGGTCACCCTCAAGTACGGTCCGAACGGCGAGCGTTCCATCCAGGGCATCAAGCGCATCTCCAAGCCGGGCCTGCGTCGTTACGCAAAGTCCGATGCTCTGCCGATGCCGCTCGGTGGCCTTGGCATCGCAATCATCTCGACTAGCTCGGGACTGCTGACCCAGAAGGAATGCCTCGACCGAGGCATCGGCGGCGAGATCGTCGCTTTCGTTTGGTGAGAAAGGAGAGCTGAAACATGGCATCGCATATTGGTAAGCTCCCCGTCACCATTCCGGCTGGCGTGGAAGTCAAGATCGACGGTCAGTCCTTTACCGCCAAGGGCGCTAAGGGCACTGACTCCTACGAGATTCCTGAAGGCATCACCGCAGTGGTCGAAGGCAACGAAGTTGTCCTCACCCCGGCTGATGACCTGCGTCCGACCCGTGCAAAGCACGGCCTGGCTCGCTCCATCGTGGCGGGCATGGTCAAGGGCGTGCACGAGGGTTATGCCAAGACTCTGGAGATCGTCGGTACCGGTTACCGCGCCCAGATGAAGGGCAAGGGCATTGAGTTCTCCCTCGGCTATTCCCACACCATCACCGTCGAGCCGCCGGCAGGCATCGAATTCGAACTGCCGAACCCGAACCAGGTGATCGTCAAGGGCATCGACAAGCAGCAGGTCGGCAACCTCGCGGCTGACATCCGTGCGATCCGCAAGCCGGAACCCTATCTGGGCAAGGGCATTAAGTACACCGGTGAGCACATCCGCCGCAAGCAGGGCAAGACCGGTAAGAAGTAAGAGAGGGAGTGACTGCATATGTTCACCAAGCGCGACCGTAATGAGATCCGCGAGATCCGTCATGCCCGCGTTCGTAAGAAGATCAGCGGCACCCCCGATATGCCGCGTCTGTCCGTTTACCGCAGCCTGAAGCACATCCAGGTTCAGCTCATCGATGATGTGGCTGGCAAGACCCTGTGCGCCGCACAAAAAATGTTCCTTCATCGTGCACCCTCCTGACTGCGCCGCACCAGCAGCCAGATGACCACCGGTGCGCCGAACACGGCCGTGACCTTGCCGAAGCCCTTCGCGCTCCAGCCGGAGCCGACCACGACCATGCCGAGACCGACGTACAAAACGATGTTCGTCACGCCAAGCGCCATGCACGCGATGCCCGCGAACACGACCCACCAGGTCAGCTCTTCCCAGATGGCGTCCATGATCTCGCCCTTCTTGAGCTTTTCAACGAAGCTGATGGCCATGCCGGTCACGATCTGGACAAAGCCGAGCGCCATGGCGCCGATGAGGATCGTGATCGTGTCGTCAAGCGGGGTGAAGAGCGAGGGGAGCGCCTTGAACGTCGTATTGGGGTTGATGATCCCTGCCAGCTGCGGCAGGAAATCGCCGAAGAAGCCGCCGGTCAGCGCGCCCATGATAAATGTGCTGATGCCGCAGGAGAACATGAGGCCGAACATCTGTCCGCTCGTGCCCTTGGGCCGGGACTTTTTCGTGATGATGATGGAAGCCAGAATCATCAGAATCCCATAGCCCATGTCCGCCATCATGATGCCGTAGAACAGAATGAAAAACGGCGCCATGAGCGGGTTCGGGTCCACGCCGTCATAGGCGGGGAGGGAATACATCTCCGTGACCATGTTGAGCGGCCACGTCAGCTTGTTGTTCCTGAGCTTGACCGGCACATCCGGATATTCCTCCGGCGACGGGTCCTCCAGCTCCCATGCGCAGCAGAATTTCTCCAGCAGCGCCTCAAGCTTCGGTACGTCCTCACACGGCACCCAGCCGTCCAGACAGAAGGTCCGTTCTGAGTGTGCCAGCCGGTCTGCGGCCTGCGCCTTCGAGATCTCCTGCGTGCAGCGATCGGCTGCCAGCCGGATGGCGGGCACGGCGCCCGCAAGCGCTGTGAGCTTGTCCGTCAGACGCTTGTCCTCCTGCTCGCAGGCGGCGAGCTTTTCGTCCGTCAGGCGGATGTTTTCCTCCGCCGTGCCCGCTGCACCGTCGAAGCCGGCCGGCGTGAAGCCGTATTCGCGCAGCGCGGACGCTGCGGCGTCATACGCGCCCTTGTGGACGATCACCAGCAGATACTGGCTCTGCAGGTCGGCGCTGATGCGTTCGACCTGCGCTTCGCCTGCGGCTCCGTAAACGGTCTCGCGCAGCGCGTCAAGCTCTGTCTGCGCCGGAACGGTACCGAGCAGCACGCGCGCGTGCTGCGTCCCGCCTGTTTCCAGCGGCAGATCGAGCGTCCGCCACGGCACGAAGCTCTCGCGCAGCGCCGTGAGGCGGCTCTTTTCCGCCTGATTGCGGCTGCGTGCGTCCTGCGTGTCCAGCGCCTCCTGCGCCGTCTGCACAGCCGCGCGGTACGCGTCGTCGTCAAACAGCTCGCCGAGCGTCTTTTCCGGCCGGGCGGAGAACATCCCGCCCTTTTTCGTTTCATAGTGCTTGAGCGTTTCCAGCGCGGAGGCGAGTGCGGCGGATGTCTGGCTCAGCGCGTCCGCGCCTCCGCCGTCTGCTGTGCGGAACAGCTGCGTCTGCTGCGCTTCGGTCAGCGCCTCTGGCGAGCCGATCTCGACGCTTCCGAGCAGCTGCAGCTCACGAATGAGCTGATCCTGTTCCTCCGCGATGCCGCACAGCCGAATTTTTTTCATTTTTAAGATTGCCATTCGCTGTCCCAGATCCTCTCTACGATCATTGCCGCCGCTGCGCCGGACCGGCTGGCTGCCGCCTGCTCCAGTGCCCGGCACTGCGCGGCTGTTTTGCTGTTCAAATCCGTTTCAAATGCCGCTGCCTGCTTTCCGGCTTGCCGCTTTGCCTCGCGCATGCGCTCCTGCGCGCCGGATATCACGGCGTTCAGACGGGCTGTGCCGTCCTTTTCGGCCTGTACGGCCAGCTCGGCGGCCGCCGCACGTGCCTGCTCGCAGATCGCGCGGGCCTGTTCCTCCGCTGCGGCGATCTGTGCGAGCTCCTGCATCGCCATTTCCATCACCTCCTTCATGTACACCCTGCGGCGCTGCTTTTTCCAAGCCAGCGCCGCATCATATTTTCCAGAACAATACAGAAAATGCTCTATATATTATGTACAGAATGTACTCGATTTTGTAATTCTAGCATAGCCGTTAAGAAACTGCAATAGATATCGATAAAAAAATGCCTAAATAGGCGTTTTCGACAAAATCCATAATTGGCTCTGGTTTTTTCAAATGTGTGCGTATATAATAAAAAATTGCATATGGAGGGACTGGCATGGAACAGATTCTGAGCGGCTACTGCCGCACGATCGACGCTTCGCGGATGGTCCTGGTAGAGGACGGCGAGGCGGACTGCGATTTTGAAGTCTGCGCCTATCGGGACGTCTGCCAGATCGGGCAGCAGATCGCGCAGCTGCAAAAAACGGAGGAATGGACATGAACATTTGTCTTTACGGCGCGTCAAGCCCTGCGCTTGACCGCGCATATTTTGACGCGGCGGAGGAATTCGGCCGCCTGCTGGCAAAAAACGGCCACACGCTCGTCTACGGAGGCGGCGCGCAGGGCGTTATGGGCGCTGCAGCACGCGGCGCTGCGGACGCGGGCGGAAAAATCACCGGCATCGCGCCGAACTTTTTAAATGTAGACGGCATTCTGTTTGACCGCTGCACCGAGTTTATCCTGACGGACACCATGGCCGAGCGCAAGGCCGCCATGATCGCCCATGCAGACGCGTTCGTCATGGCCCCCGGCGGCTTCGGAACGCTCGAGGAGTTTTTCGAGGTGCTGACGCTCAAGCAGCTTGGCCGCCATAACCCGGCCATCGCCATTCTCAACACGAACGGCTTCTATGATAAACTGCAGGAATTTGTCCTGTCCGCCGTGGAGCAGCGCTTCATTCGCTCCGCCTGCCTGAACATTTACGCTCTCTGCCCCACACCGGCGGATACGCTGACGTATCTGGAGCAGTACGACCCAGCTGTCCTCGACGTGCGGCATCTGAAGAACATCTGAGCGCCCTGCGCCTGTACGCAAGGCGGATATGGATCAAAATAACGGGAGGAATCGCGGCATTCTGCGGTTCCTCCCGTTCCATTTTCAAAAATCCGGGTTATGCCTTTGCCATCAGCTCGGCGGCGGGCAGGACGGCGCTGACGTCGGCCTGCGCCATTTTGCCTTCGTCAAACAGGGAGGCGATGTCCGGATTGATCGGCAGGCGCGCGAGGACCGGGAGCGAGAATTGCAGCGCCAGCTCGTCCAGCCTGCTTTTGCCGAAGATCTCGACGCGTTTGCCGCAGTCCGGACACTGGAAATAGCTGTAGTTCTCCACAAAGCCATAGACCGGTACGTTCATCATCCGCGCCATGTTGACGGCCTTGGAGACGATCATGGACACGAGGCTCTGCGGGCTTGTGACGATCACCACGCCGTCGACCGGCAGCGACTGGAACACCGTCAGCATCACGTCGCCCGTTCCGGGCGGCAGATCGACGAACATATAATCCACATCGCCCCAGCAGACGTCCGTCCAGAACTGCTTGACCGCGCCGCCGATGACCGGGCCGCGCCAGATGACGGGGTCTGTCTCGTTCGGCAGCAGCAGATTGATGGACATGACCTTAATGCCCTCGGGCGTCTCGGCGGGGAGCATACCGTCGTCGCTGCCCACGATCTGCTCATGCAGACCGAAGGCTCTGGGGATGGACGGGCCGGTGACATCCGCGTCGAGAATGGCCGTTTTATAGCCCAGCTTCTGCATGGCGACAGCCAGCATCGACGTGACGGTCGACTTGCCGACGCCGCCTTTGCCGGAGACGACTGCAATGACCTTTTTGACATTTGATTTCTTGTTCGGCTCTGCCAGCAGGCTCTCCGGCTTGCGGTCAGAGCAGCTTTCTCCGCAGCTGGAACAGTTGCCGCTGCATCCGCTCATAAAAAACACTCCTTTTTGTGTCGTTTGCTGTTATTCTACCACCAAAGCGGGAAAAGTCAAACGTCCGCATGGCGGTTCTGGATGAGGCTCCGCAGTTCGTCGTGCGCATGGATGAGCGCGTCGGCGTTTTTCTGGAATTCTGCCCAGCGCGCATCAACCTGTGCACCGGCCTCAGCCAGGATCCTGTCTGCCTGTGCCTGTGCGTCCTGTACGATCTTATCGGCCTGCTGCTTTGCATCCTGCATGATCGTCTCGCGCTGCCGCTGCGCCTCGTCCGTCTTCTGCACCATCTCGGCTGTCGCAGCCTTGACGGAGGCAAGATACTGGTCGGCAGCGGCCTGCGCAGCCTCGAATACGCCGTTTACCTGAATGGCTGCCTCGGCGATGGAACCGGCGGATGCGATGCGCAGCGTCCGGTCCTCCAGCTGCTGCCGCAGCGCCTGATTCTCTGCCAGACTGTCCTCATAGCGCTTCCGCTGCTCATAGAGAATGTCCAGCAGCTCCGCACGGCTGAGCCGTCTGAGATCCTTATCGGTCATGATATCTGCTCCTTTCCTGTTTCTGTACGGTCAAACGCATCCGTGCGCTGCCTGCCAGAACGCCTTGGCAAAGGCGAAGACCTCGCGCAGCGTGTAATTGACCTTCAAAATCCACGGCCAGGTATCGCTTGCTTGGCCGTATGGCTCCATGGAGAGCGTCCGCGCGATATACCTGGCGCGGCACATATGAAAATCGCTCGTAACGATCAGCACGCGCGACGTATCAAGCCCCGCCGCCTCGGCAAGCTTCGCCGAAAACAGCAGATTTTCCCGTGTGTTGGAGGCCTTGTCCTCCTCGATGATCCGGGACGCGTCCGCGCCGTGCTCGATCAGGTACCGGGCCATGACAGACGCTTCCGTATCCGCCTCGTCCGGCCCCTGGCCGCCGGAGACGATCACGGTCCTGTCCGGGTGCTCCTGCATGAATTCGAGCGTTTTATCCAGCCGCTTTTTTAGCGTCAGCGACGGCCCGCCGCCCTGTACCTGCGCGCCGAGTACGACGACAAACTCCGGCGTCTCGTCCTGCGTCATAACGCTGTCCTGTCCCTGCACGGCAATATACCCCATTGCGCCGAAGATCACTGCCATACCTGCGGCGGTCAGGCCGGTCAGAAGACGGTTCCAATGCTTCGGCGCGTTCTTTTTCTTCAAGAGCCGCAGTGCCAGCAGCACCGCCGCAAGCAGCAGCAGACAGACGCCCGTCATGCCGATATGCAGCGGCAGCGCCAGACACACCGCGCCGAGCGCCGCGAGCAGCGCGATCACCCAGACCGGGATCATGTTGCGTCCTCCAATTCGGATGAAAGCCGCTCCCACTCGTCCATCAGGCCGGTAAGCGCATCGTCGCAGGACTGCTTTTCTGCCATCAGCCGCGCCAGTTCCTGATAATCGGATGCGGCGGCTTCAATCTGCGTATCCAGCTGAGCGGAAAGCTGCTCTTGCTTTTCAATCTCACGTTCTAGCGCACGGACTTGCTTTTCCAACATCTTACTGCCGGAGGTCTTCGGTTTTTCCTTGCGCTCCTTTTTTGGCTTTTCCGGCGCAGGAGCCGCGATGGCCTCCTTTTCCTTGATAGAACGGTATTTTTCATATCCGCACGGGAAGTCCCGGATATGCCCGTTTTCCAGCTCCCAGATCCGCGTGGCGAATTTGTTGACAAAATAGCGGTCGTGGGACACGAAGATCAGCGTCCCCTCGTAGTCCTCCAGCGCATCCTCAAGCCATTCGCGCGAGTCGATGTCCAGGTGGTTCGTCGGCTCGTCGAGGACGAGCAGGTTGATCTTCTCATCCATCAGCATACACAGCCGCAGACGGCTCTGTTCGCCGCCGGACAGGCTCGAAACGGTCTTGAACACGTCCTCGCCCTCGAACAGATACGCGCCCAGCCGGTCGCGCGCGGTCTGCACGGAGCAGTTTTTTTCATAGAGCATCGTGTCCAGCAGCGTCCGTTCGGGGTGGGCGAAGTGAATGATCTGCGGCAGGTAGGCCCACTTGACCGTGGGGCCGAACTTCACGCGGCCCGCACCGGCCTCCTCGCCGAGCAGGAGCTTTAAAAACGTGGACTTGCCGGTCCCGTTGTCGCCCAGCAGCGCAATGCGTTCGCCGCCTGCGACCTGCAATTCGACGTCCGAAAACAGCGTCCTGCCGTCATACGCCTTGCCGAGTCCCTTGACGGACAAAACCTCGTCGCCGAAAAAGTCCCGCTGGGCGAAGCGCGCCCGCAGGGTCTTCTCCTGCGTGGGCCGGTCGGTCTTTTCAATGCGCTCCATGCGGTGCTGGATGGACATGGCGCGGCGGTAGAGCGTGCGGTTGTTGATGCCCCAGCCCTTCATGCGTTCGAGCGTGAAGCCGAGCTGGCCGAGCTTGGTCTGCTCCTTTTCATACTGCTTCAATTGCAGGTCGAAACGCGCCTGCTTTTCCTGCACGTAGAACGAATAGTTGCCGGAATAAAATTCCGCCTTCCCATCGTGCAGCTCGATGATGCGGGTCACGACGCGGTCGAGAAAATACCGGTCGTGGGAGATGGTCAGGACGGTTCCCCTGAATTTCTCAATATAGCCCTCGAGCCATTCGACCGCGTGCATATCCAGATGGTTCGTCGGCTCATCGAGCAGCAGGATATCCGTCTTTTCCAGCAGCAGCCGCGCCAGATTCACGCGCGTCTTTTCGCCGCCGGAAAGGCTGTCAAAGTCCTGCTGCCGCTGCGCGGCGGGGATGCCGAGACCGTTGCAGATCTTGTCGGTCTGCATATCCGTCTCATAGCCGCCGCCGGTCTGAAAGCGCGTGGAAAGCGCGTCGTATTCGGCAAGCAGCGCCTTGTCCGGCTGCGCGGCCATCTGCTCTTCCAGACGGCGCATTTTGCTCTGGATATTCGCAAGCTCCCGGAACGCCGTGCGCAGCACGTCCTCTACCGTATAGCCCGCCGGGTAATGTGGGATCTGGGAGATAAGGCCGACCTTCCGGCCCGGCGCGAAGCGCACCTCGCCGGTGTTGTAGTCCAGCTCTCCGGTCAGTATTTTGAAGAGCGTCGTCTTGCCCGCGCCGTTTCGCCCGAGCAGGCCCACACGCTCGCCTGCCTGAATGTCAAAGCTCACGCCGTCGAGCAGATTCGTGTCGGCGTCGAAGCTCTTGACCAGGTCCTTTACAGATAGATCGATCATGGATGTTCCTCTTTATTCTGCGGCGGTTTCAGTCTCCGCTGTCATCGCCCATCAGCGGCCGGATGACGCCTGCGGCGTCGAACCGGGTATCGTGGGAGGTCGTGACGAAAACGAGCTGCGTGGCCGGATCCGGCAGAACCTCGCCCATGGCCTCGGTCATGGTCATTACGTCGTTGGCCTTTTCTGTCGTGATATACACGCGGCTGGCATACTGCGCGACGGACGGGACCGTCGTGCCCAGCGCGAGGCGGATGGAGCTGCCGGTCAGATTCGCGCCCAGCGTCTCCGCGCAGTCCTCCAATGCGGCGACCTGCGTGATAGCCTCGGCGTCCCATGCAATGGAGCTGTCGTCCGGTACGGTGAAGTTATCGAACAGCACCTCGTCAAACCCGCGTGCGTCAAGCTCCAGCGCGATGGCAGCCAGATAACTGCGCGCGTCGAGCGAGTCGGGCCGCAGCCAGTAGCACCGCCGCTCGTCCATCCACAGATCGCCGGAGGTCGTCGTCAGGGCGGAAGAATAGTGCTTGGCGACAAAATTCGGGTCGGAGAACGCGGGCACGCGGGCGATCACGATCAGGTCCGGCGTTTCGGTCAGCTCCTTTATGAGCGCGTCGCAGGCGGCGATGTCCGCGTCTGCCGTCTGGGCGTCGGCGATGTCGGTCGAATAATAGAAATTGCCGAGCGGGCTTTTGACGTCGATGAGCACGGCGTTATAGCCGTCCGCGTCGGCCAGCGCCTGCCGCACCTCGTCCACGCTGTTTGCCAGCATGGTCGTGGAGATATAAAAGCCTTGCAGCTGCACCGCGTTCGGGTCGACGTCCGTTTCCTCGGCAGCGGCGGACAGGATCGTTTCAAATGGATAGTCCTCTGCGTCGGCGGGCGCTTCCGGCGTCTGCGGGGTGCGCTGGAGCTTCTGCGTTTTGTCAAAATACACGCCGTTTGGCGAATACACGACGTAGCGGCCCAGATAGCTGATGCGCGCGAGAATGAGCAGGCCGAGCAGAACGACGGCCAGCAGCGCGATCAGCGCAATGCGCCGCAGCGTCCGCTTGTTGCGGTAGGAAAAAATACGCATGGGGTTCTCCTTCCTCCCGTCACGCTTCCGGCAGCGCGGCGGTCACGCGGCACCAGTCCTCCTGCTGTTCGGTGGAGATGATCTGAAGTCCGTTTTGTTCCAACGCGGCCAGAACCTCCGCAAGGCGCGTGTTAAGAATTCCGGAGCAGATGAACACGCTGTCCTCCTGCAAAAATTCCGGCACGACGCGGCTCAGGGGAATGATGACGTCGGCCACGATATTGGCCAGCACCACATCGTAATGTCCCCTGAGCGATTCCATCATGGCCCTGTCTCCGATCACGTCGCCGGTGACGGCGGTAAAGCGGTCGGAGAAGATCTGGTTGATGGCGGCGTTTTCCCGGGCAATGTCCTCGGCCTTGGGGTCAATGTCCACGCCCGTGGCGTGGGCCGCGCCGAGCAGGACGGCAGTGATGGACAAAATGCCGCTGCCGCTGCCGAGATCGAGCACGCGCTCGCCGCCCTGAATGGCCCGTTCCAGCTCGCGCATACACATCTGCGTGGACGCGTGCGCGCCGGTGCCGAAGATCATGCCGGGGTCGAGCAGGACCTCGACGCGGTTTTCCGGGTTTTCCGGGTGCAGCCACTCCGGAACGACCAGCAGCCGTTCGCCGATGGGCAGCGGCTGATAGTACCGCTTCCAGTTGTTTTCCCAGTCCTCGTCCTTGACGTTTGCCAGCTGCACGTCGAGAGAGCCGAAGTCCACGGTTGGGTACTGCGCGCGCAGCGCGGCCAGCTGGCTTTTCAGACTTTCGACCGTTTCCGGCACGGAAGCGTTCTGCTCCAGATACAGCCGGATCTGCGAAAGTCCCTGCATCTGCTTTTCCAGATCCTCGTCTACATAGTCCCAGTACTGACGGTTCTGCTCCAGAAATTCATGAAACTGCTCCTGATCGTCGATGATGAAGCTGTCAAAGCCCAGCACGGTCAGCCGGTCGCAGACAAGGTCAATGGCCGCCGGAGCCGTTTTGATGGTCAGTTCGATCCACTGCATGATAGTCCTCCCGATCTCCAGGGCGGAGATCTTTCAAATTGCAATATTTGTTCTATTTTACACGAAACCGGAGCAAATGACAAGTAGGGAGATTCTGATTCGATCACCGGGATGCCTCCGGCGGCCCCGGCTTTTCCATCCTGCTGGGAGGCTGTTTGATGGAAAGAATCAGCGCCCGGCTCCGCAGAGGGGCCGGGCGCTGTGCCTGAGGGAGAAAAGGGGGTTCGCGAAGGGTTATGATACTGCGGGCAGCTTCACAAGGGGCGCAAACCGGTGTT
>OHEG01000640.1_pt1 | contig 16167 bp, 9 predicted proteins | sample 1567181 | NCBI WGS metagenome assembly OHEG01 (sample SAMEA3879534, study PRJEB24766) | human gut metagenome | biome: human-associated habitat; feature: feces | place: USA | collected 1985/1987 | reverse complement strand
AAATAAAAGAATTTTGAAATACACATACGGAGGTAGAATAAGTGAAATTATATGAAAATGGTGCTTACCTTTTAAACGGTAAGGAAGTAATAATTGATGGACCAGAGGCTCAGGCAGCTGTCAAAAGCAAGACCGGCATGGACATCGATAAACAGACAGCTAAGCAGGAGACAATTGCTTACGGTATTTTAAAGGAGCACAATACATCCGGCAATATGGACAAGCTTCAGATTAAGTTTGATAAGCTTACATCGCATGATATCACATTTGTAGGTATCATCCAGACAGCACGAGCTTCAGGACTTGAGAAATTCCCTATCCCGTATGTACTTACAAACTGTCACAACAGCCTTTGTGCAGTTGGTGGAACAATCAATGAGGATGACCACATGTTTGGTCTCACATGTGCAAAGAAGTACGGCGGAATCTATGTACCACCTCATCAGGCAGTTATCCATCAGTTTGCACGAGAGATGCTTGCCGGCGGCGGAAAAATGATACTTGGTTCTGATTCACATACACGCTATGGTGCACTTGGTACTATGGCAGTCGGCGAGGGTGGACCTGAGCTTGTTAAGCAGCTTCTTGAACAGACATATGATATTGATATGCCTGAGGTAGTAGGTATTTACCTGACAGGAGAGCCAATCAAAGGCGTTGGACCACAGGATGTCGCACTTGCAATTATCGGAGAGGTATTCGGAAACGGCTTCGTAAAGAACAAAGTTATGGAGTTTGTAGGACCGGGTGTGTCTAATCTGAGCGTTGACTTCCGTATAGGTGTCGATGTTATGACAACAGAGACTACATGTCTTTCTTCTATCTGGAGAACAGATGACCAGGTTAAGGAATTCTTTGAGATTCACGGTAGGGCTGAGGACCACAAGGAGCTTAATCCGGGTGAGGTGGCTTACTACGACAGATTTATTGAGATTGATTTAAGCCAGATCCGCCCAATGATAGCTATGCCATTCCACCCAAGCAATACCTATACTATCGATGAGCTCAATGCAAACCTCATGGATATTCTCGATGACTGTGAGAAGAGAGCTGAGGTAAGCTTTGACGGTAAGGTGAAGCTTGATTTAAAGAGTAAGGTAAGAGACGGAAAACTGTATGTAGACCAGGGAATCATCGCAGGCTGTGCAGGCGGTGGATTTGAGAATATCTGCGATGCGGCTGACATATTAAACGGACATTCAATCGGAGCAGACGAGTTTACACTGAGTGTTTACCCGGCATCTACTCCAATATACATGGAGCTTGTGAAAAACGGAGCTGTAGCAAAGCTTCTTGAGACAGGTGCAATCGTAAAGACTGCTTTCTGCGGACCTTGCTTTGGTGCAGGAGATACACCTGCCAACAACGCATTCTCTATTCGTCATTCAACAAGAAACTTCCCTAACAGAGAAGGTTCTAAGGTACAGAACGGACAGATCAGCTCAGTGGCACTCATGGATGCACGTTCAATCGCTGCAACAGCAGCAAACAAGGGCTTCCTTACATCAGCAGCGGATATTGATGTCAACTTTACAAAGCCAAAATATTTCTTTGACAAGACTATATATGAGAACCGTGTATTTGACAGCCATGGAGTGGCAGATCCTTCAGTTGAAATCCAGTTCGGACCAAACATCAAGGACTGGCCGGCAATGAGCGCGCTTCCTGAGAATATGCTCCTTAAGGTGGTTTCAGAGATTCATGATCCTGTTACTACAACAGATGAGCTCATTCCTTCAGGAGAGACATCTTCATATCGTTCAAACCCTCTTGGACTTGCAGAGTTCGCACTTTCAAGAAAGGATCCTGAGTATGTAGGCAGAGCAAAGGAAATCCAGAAGGCCCAGAAGGCTATAGAGAGTGGTGAGTGCGCAGGAAAGGCTGTTCCTGAGGTTGCTGAAATCATGGGAGTAGTAAAGAAAAAATTCCCTGAGGCAAGCCATGAGAATATGGGCTTCGGAAGCACAATTTTTGCTGTTAAGCCGGGTGACGGCTCAGCAAGAGAGCAGGCTGCCAGCTGCCAGAAGGTACTCGGAGGCTGGGCAAATATCGCAAACGAGTATGCCACAAAGAGATACCGTTCAAACCTTATCAACTGGGGAATGCTTCCATTCATCATCGATGAGGGAGAGCTTCCGTTCCACAACCTCGACTATATCTTCCTTCCGGGAATCAAGAAGGAAATCGAGGATGCAAAGACGGAGTTTGAGGCATATGTTGTCAAGGATGGTGAATTAAAGCCATTTACACTGAAGATGGGTGAGCTCACAGATGATGAAAGAGAGATAATATTAAAGGGATGTCTCATCAACTATAATCGTAAATAAGGAGAGTTTAATCCGATGGAAGAAACCGGAAAAGCTGGTAAAAAATCAAACATTGAGATAAATGCAGATAAGGGTGCGAAGCAGAATTCGCACCCGGGGCGTGAGGAATGGCCACATCTGATCAGAATAGGTGTCATGGTATTTGTCACGTTTGCAGTCAGTATACTGTTTTTCTTTGCACTGTACAGATTTGAGGGCTTTGCAGGCATATGGAGCAAGCTGCTTGCGGCAGCAATGCCTATTATAATGGGACTTGTGCTTGCATACCTGATGAATCCTGTCATGCTGTGGCTGGAAAGATGCTTTAAAAAGCTTCTTTCCAAAAAGATGAAAAGCGAAAGCAAGCTGCGAAAGGTTTCAAGAGCTCTTGCAATCACAGGCTCGGTTATTATTCTTGTAGCGATTATTTCGCTCCTCATTGCGGCTATTGTGCCTTCTGTCATAGCAAGTATATCAGGACTTATGAAGACACTGCCAAATGATGTTGCGGCATTCATCAACATGATAAAGAACGGCAATTTCGGGGACAGCAAAATTGCTGAGCTCGCGAGCACAGGTTTACAGAATGCAACCGACTACATTGAGGATTATGCCACAGAAAAGCTGATTCCTGAGGCACAGAAGTATGTTGCACAGATTACAACCGGTGTGATTTCGGTAGTCAGAGGCTTATTTAATTTTATTATCGGAATAATCGTGATGGTCTATGTGATGAGTATTCAGGAGACTCTCGCAGGACAGAGCAAAAAGATAATATATGCTGTCTGCAAGCCAAAGACAGGCAATATCATCATTGAGACGATCAGAAAGACAAATGAGATTTTTGGAGGCTTCATAAGCGGTAAGATTATAGATTCACTGATTATAGGTGTGATTGCATATTTCGGATGTCTGATTTTAAGGATTCCATCATCGGTGCTCGTTGCAGTGATTATCGGCGTCACAAATGTGATTCCGGTATTCGGACCGTTTATCGGTGCAATTCCATCGTTACTCATAGTAGTAATTCAGAGTCCGTGGCATGCGCTTTATCTTCTGATATTTATTGTCGTGCTGCAGCAGGTGGATGGCAATATAATAGGGCCTAAGATACTTGGCTCATCTACTGGTCTTTCGACCTTCTGGGTTATGTTTGCCATACTAATCGGCGGAGGAATGTTTGGTTTTCTTGGAATGTTACTTGGTGTTCCAACCTTTGCTGTGATATACTATATTGTGAAAAGAGTTGTTAATTATGCTCTCAGGAAAAAGAAGCTTCCTGAGGACACAAGGGATTATACAAAGACAACAGGCGTAGATACCAAAAATAATAAGCTTAAATACGAGTAGGTGAAATAAGTGGATAAATACGAATACAATCTCAAGCTGGATCAGATAAAAGCCCTAAGCGCCGAGGAGGGCTATATGAGCGCAGCAGAGATTGCGGATAGCATAAATTGGAACAAAATTAAAAATGTAAATACACTCGTTAAAATCGGCGAAATCTACGAGAAGGCCGAAAGATACCAGGATGCAAGGGACATACTTTTAATGGCCTATGACCGTTCACCAATCGGCAGGATGATTATATACAGACTGGCTGAGGTCGCCATCAAGATGGGGGATTATGATGCTGCTACAGAGTATTATGATGAGTTTGTTGAGATAGCGCCTCATGATGATATGAAGTATGTATTAAGATATGCCATCAAAAAAGGGCAGGGAGCTTCATTTGATGAGCTTATCACTATTCTTGAAGAGTACAAGGATGAAGAATACACTGAGGAGTGGGCATATGAGCTTGCATATCTATACCACAAGGCCGGAAAAGCCGATAAGTGTATAGATGCCTGCGATGAGCTCATTCTGTGGTTCGGAGACGGACCATATGTGGAGCGTGCGCTGGAGCTTAAGATGCTTTATCAGCCACTTACCAAGGCTCAGGAGGAAAAGTACAGACGATTCAAGGCAGAGAAGGAAAAGCCGGCTAAGATAAAGGATGAGGATGAGGTCACTGAGATAGGTGCCATGGAGATGGTAAAGGGCGGAGAGATAGTGCATGATGATGTAACTATTCCGCAGATTACTGTAAATCAGGAGAAGTTCAATACTGTAAATTTACAGCAGGAGATTGCCAAGGGTATGCAGCAGATCATGGAGGCCAAGGGCAAGAATGAAGTTGCTGATACGATGGATACCATCAAAAAGATAGTTGAGGATATTCCTTATCTCAAGCTCGAAAAGGAGCAGGAAGAGTATGTACAGCAGCCGGAAGAGACAGAGCATATCGCTACAGATGAAGAGATAGATGGTTCACTTAAGTTGAATTTCAAGGAGCTTTTGGGTGAAGACGCTGACGGACAGATGTCTATGGTCATGAGTGAAAAGACTCAGCTTGAGCATCAGATTACAGGACAGATGTCTATACAGGATGTGCTTGAAGAATGGGAAAAGACCAGACATGCGGCTGAAATTGCACTTAAAGAGGCTGAGCATCAGAAGCTTGAGTCAGCTAAGGCAAGAGCACTTCAGGAGGCAGGAGACATCATGGAGAGACTAAATGATGTCATTCCAAAGCTGGATGCAGGTGTCACTCCGAAGGAACTTCTTGAGGAGGAGTATTTGAAGGTCCCGGTTGATATTATAGAGCAGAAAGCTGCCGTGAAGGAGCCTGAAGAAGAGCAGAAACCGGATATGCAGGAGCTTTATGCAGATGAGACTGTAGATGAAGTACAGGAGCCGCAGGAAGCACCGGAAGATACTATAGACGAAGCACAGGAGTCGCAGGAAGCACCTGAAGATGCTGCAGATGAAGTCAAGGAACCGGTTGGAGAGCCGGAGGATATAATTATGGCAGAGGAGTCTGAGAAAGACGAGATACTCATGCAGCCGACTACCATGATGCCTGAAATAACAGATGATATGTTAAATGTCGATGATGATACATCAGATGATGAGACTTCACAGGAGAAAGAAAACGTTTCTGAGAAGAGAGATTTTGATCATGTGACATCATTTATCGAGCAGGAAATAGCCAAGATGACAGCAAAAAATCCGGGACTGGAGAAGAAGCTGGATATGGCTAAGACAAGAAAAATGCCGGATATTTCATTGCCGGAGGATTTAGACAGCGAAGAAGATGACTCGAAATTGAAAGAAACAAAACATATAAAAGAGCTTACAAGCGAACAGAAAGCTATATTTTCATATTTCATACCGGTAAAGGGTATGGAGGATCAGATCTGCAAGGCATATAATGCAGTGCTTGATCATTTCAACAGGAAAGAAAACGCATCCACAGGCAACCTCATTATACAGGGAGAGCAGGGTTGCGGAAAGACAATGCTTGCTACAAGCTTTATAAAGGTATTACAAAAAGATGGTGAACAGCTTACAGGAAAGATGGGCAAGATTGATGCTGCCGCACTCAATAAAAAGGATGTGCAGCAGGTAGTCAGAAAGATAACAGGAGGCTGTCTCATCATAGAAAGAGCCGGTGATATCGACCGCAGCATAGCTGCCCAGCTATCATTTTTGATGGAGCATGATATTACAGGAACACTCTATATACTTGAGGATACATCAAAGGGTATAAAGAAGGCTCTCTCAATGGATGAGGGCTTTGCATCCAAGTTCACGGAAAAGATATCGGTTCCTATTTTTACAAATGATGAACTCGTATTGTTTGCCAAATCGTACTCTGCAGAGCTTGGGTACAAGATAGATGAGATGGCTATTCTGGCATTGCATAACAGAATCAGCAATATTGAGAGGATAGACCAGGCTACCACTCTGACAGAGGTCAAGGATATAATTGACGAGGCCATAGACAGGGAGGCTCACAGCGGACTTAAGAAGGCTATAAGTATTCTGACAGCCAGGCGATATACAGATGATGACCGAATTGTACTCAAAGAGGATCATTTCAGGGAAAAATAAATACTTATGGGGGGTATATATATGTGTAATTTTACAGCAATGGATTGTTACCTGTTTGGTCAGGCAACACACTATGATATCTACAAGAAGATGGGTGCTCACTTAGCTGAGCGTAAAGGAAAAAAAGGAGTGTGCTTTGACGTCTGGGCGCCACATGCGAGGGAAGTATACGTGTTTGGTGAGTTTAACGACTGGAATGAGACCAGTCATGAGATGAAGCGTGTAGAGCCGGAAACCATGGGAGTGTATGAGCTTTTTGTACCGGGAGCGCAAAAGGGTCAGATGTATAAGTTTATTATAGTCACTGAACAGGGTGATAAGCTGTACAAGGCGGATCCATACGCAAACTACGCAGAGCTTCGTCCGGGAACAGCGTCAATCATCACAGATATCGAGCACTTCACATGGACTGACAAAGAGTGGATGGATAAGAGAGCAGCAAAGTCAGATGCTGATGTATATTCTTCACCTATGGCTATATATGAGTGTCATCCGGGCTCATGGATGAGACATCCGGGCAGGGATGATGAGGGCTTTTATACATACAGGGAGCTTGCAAAATCACTCATATCCTATGTGAAAACTATGGGATATACACATATTGAGCTTATGGGTATTTCAGAGTATCCGTTTGATGGCTCATGGGGATATCAGGTGACAGGCTACTATGCACCTACATCGAGGTATGGAGAGCCTGAGGATTTTGCATACTTTGTTGATCAGTGCCATAAAAATAATATCGGAGTAATCCTCGACTGGGTACCTGCACATTTCCCAAAGGATGCGCATGGACTTGCCAATTTCGATGGAACAGCCACATATGAGTATGCAGACCCAAGAAAGGGAGAGCATCCCGACTGGGGCACAAAGATATTTGACTACGGTAAGAATGAAGTAAAGAACTTCCTTATCGGAAGTGCACTTATGTGGATAGAAAATTACCACGTAGACGGACTCCGTGTGGATGCAGTTGCGTCAATGCTTTATCTTGACTATGGAAAGAACGACGGACAGTGGGTGCCAAACAAGTTTGGAGGAAATAAGAACCTCGAGGCAGTAGAGTTTTTCAAGCATATCAATACACTCATACTTGGAAGAAATCACGGAACTGTAATGATAGCCGAAGAGTCTACCGCATGGCCAAAGGTAACAGGCAAGGTAGAGGAAGACGGACTGAACTTCAGCTACAAATGGAACATGGGATGGATGCATGACTTCCTTGATTATATGAAGCTGGATCCATATTTCCGTAAAAATAACCACAACAAGATGACATTTGCGATGAGCTATAATGAGAGTGAGAAATATATTCTGGTACTGTCACATGATGAGGTGGTACATCTGAAGTGTTCTATGCTCAACAAAATGCCGGGCTTAGAAGGGGATAAATTCAAGAACCTCATGGCAGGATATGCATTTATGATGGGACACTGTGGAAAGAAGCTTCTTTTCATGGGACAGGAGTTTGCACAGAAGCAGGAGTGGAGTGAGGAAAGAGAACTCGACTGGTATCTGCTTGAGAATCCGGAGCATAAAAAGATCCAGAACTGGGTAAAGGAGCTGCTTCACCTCTATAGGAGAAACCGCTGTCTGTATGAGCTGGATTCAAGCTGGGAAGGCTTTGAATGGATAAATGCAAACGATGCAGACAGAAGCATCTTCAGCTTTATCAGAAAGAGTAAGGATGGCAAGAATAATATGCTCTTTGTCATCAATTTCACACCGGTAGAGAGACCTGATTACAGAGTCGGAGTGCCAAAGCACAAGACATATCAGCTCGTTTTAGATAGTGAGGATCCTAAGTTTACCGGCAAAACGGTACAAGCGCCTGTAAAGAAGGCTGCAAAGGGCAGAGGCAAGGCAGCAAAACAGTCATATAAGAAGCTGGACTATAAGGCAGTCAAATCAGAGTGTGACGGCAGACCATTTTCATTTGCTTATCCACTTGCGCCTTACGGAGTTGCTGTATTTAAATACTAATATACCGGTAAACAGCAGGGTAAAGGACCGCGCCAATTTAAGGCGCGGTCTTTATTTTTGCGTATTATATGTCGATATATAGTAAAAAGATAACTATTCAGAACCACAAAAGTACGAAGTAAGAATATCCATAAATAAAGGCTGCAGAGATGGTATATATGCAGGGCACGGAGCAGGAAATATGCAGATAGAGAATTTGATTAATAAAAGCACAGATACGAAAAATACGGACACAAAAACCATAAATGACATGACAGCGGGTATGCGTGTGTCAGACTACATAAAGACAGACAGCAGTGACAATATGTCAAAAAAGGCGGCTGTTGTCGGTTCGTCAAACTCTGTTGATATGTCGGATACGATATATGCAAGACCACAGGCTAAAAACGAAGCCGGGAACAACGATGGCACAGATATGGCAGAAAATCTGCTAAATGACATGAATCAGACCTCAGAAAACAGGCGAAATGATATGATTGTCACTGCAAGCACCACAACGAGTGATGATTACAAAGCTGCAAAGGATGACGGATATGATGTCATTGTCACTGAGACCGATAAGATAAAAGCAGTGCTGGCTAAGGCAGGTGTAGATATATCCATATATGGAGATGATCTGAGCATGGAGCAGCTTACAGACATCACGGGAAGCCAGACTGAAGCGGCCATGCTTGTCAATCAGATGAAAGCATATGATATTCCTGCTACAGATGATAATATAAAGGCAGGTACAGATGCCATAGACCGGGCAAAGAGCCTTACAAATATATCCAATGAGACAAAGGCATATCTGGTCAGAAATAACATGAATCCGACGGTTTCCAATGTATACAAGGCTACGTACAGCAGCAGTCAGGTACAAGATTACAGGCAGAAAACCAAAATGACGGAGATATCAGATGAGCTGTTTGAGGAGCTTAAGCCACAGCTTAAACAGATATTAGAGGAAGCTCATATAGACAGTAGTGATGAGAATCTGAATCAGTGCAGATGGCTGATAGATGAAGATATAGCCGTTACACCTGATAATGTGCTGCTTGCGAATCAGGTAGACTGCATCAACGCAGCAGAAGAAAATGTGAGCAGTGATTTTTATGCAAGGGCAGTGACAGAAGCACTGGCAATGGGAAAAAAGGCTACAGATGCCACTATGTCACAAGATGGTCTGACATTTGACATGGCAAAGAAAGCCTGTGATGTATTAGGTGAGGCGACCGCAGATGACATTGTCACATTAGAGTCAGATAACATACCTGTTACGATAGAGAATCTGTCAAAGCTTATAGCTGCAAGGGGTAAGGATAGTGCAGCATTGCAAGCCTCAGCGAATAAAGCTGCGGATAATCAGATTACAGACAGCCGGGAAGCAAGGCTTGTGACAGCTCAAAGAAAGCTTGAGGAAGCGAGACTTTCCATGACAGCAGAAGCCAACCTTTCACTCATAAAAAAAGGAGTTTCAATAGACACAGAGCCTATTGAACGTGTAGTGGAGCTGCTTAAGCAGCAGGAAAATAAATACTACGGAGCGCTGTTTGGTGAGAGCAGTGTAGAGGCATCTGATGATAGGGTACGTATGTACAATAATGTCTGTGATATTTTCAATCAGATGAAGCAGCAGCCGGCGTATGTACTGACCCTGGAATCCGCTGATGACACTGTGTATGAGCTGTATACAGCAGGCAAAGCAATGAAGCAGTCATTAGAAGCAGCAGCCTCAGGATATGAGACTCTTATGACATCACCGCGGGCAGATATGGGAGATAGTATGTCAAAAGCATTTCAGAATGTGGATGATATACTTAAAGAGCTTCAGATAGATACATCTGAAAGCAATCGCAGGGCTGTGCGGATACTTGCGTACAATAGTACCGACATCACAGAGGACAATATAAAGCAGATAAAGTCTGTAGATGAGCAGGTGCAGAGAGCATTCAGCGATATGACACCGGCGGTGACGATTGAGATGATAAAAAGAGGCATATCACCGCTTGATATGAGCATGAGTGACATAAGTGACACTGCCAGACGGATAAAATCAGAAAATCCTGACGAAAAGGATGAGAAATTCAGCGAGTTTCTCTGGAAGCTTGAAAAGAAAAATGAAATCTCAGAGGAGGAAAGAGACTCATATATAGGCATATACAGGCTTATTTCACAGGTGGAGCAGTCAGATGGTGCTGTGATAGGCTCACTTGTTAATCAGGGAGCAGATATTACAATGAAAAATCTGCTTACAGCGGTCCGGGTACGAGGAAAGAGTGCCATGGACTATAAGGTGGACGATACCTTTGCCGGAGTGGACAGTGTAAGCAGTGGCATTAAAATTGACTCACAGATAGAAAGCGCATATCATACAAACTGCCTAAGGGATGTGCTTGATACACTTTCACCTGAGAAAATGGAGTTTGTGCAGTATGACAGCTGGCTTGATATGACTCCGGAGCAGTTAAGGCAGGCTGTATATGAGGCAGACGAGGATAACGCACTGTCAGAGCAATATGCCACAGAACAGCTAAGACAGTTCAATCAGGCAGTTTCGGTGCCTGAGAACGTATATGCTTTTCTAGAGAAATATGATGTAAAAACAACCGCGGTAAACCTCATGGCTGCGTCACGGCTAATGAAAAATCCGTCAGAGGCAGTAAGAAATCTCTGGGAGCGTGGAGACAGTGCTACGGCAAGGGCTCTTTTGGATGAGACTCTCAGACGGTTTTCTGAGTCGGTCAAAAATCCAAAGGAGCTTGCGCAGGCGCAGGAAACGCTGGCTGATACAGCAGAGCATGTTATGGATTCGATGATTATAGAGGATAGGCACACCGGTTCAATAGACATCAGACAGATGAAGCTATTATGCAGCCAGCTAAGGATAGCTTCAAATATGTCGAGACAGGAAAACTATATTGTACCAATAGAGACTGCAGACGGGGTCACAGGTATGAAGCTTCGCATAGTAAGAGGTGAAGATAAAAAGGGACTGGTTGACATATTCCTTGAGGATAAAAAATGCGGCAGGGTAGCTGCATATTTTGAGGCAAAGGAAAACTCAGTATCTGCTATGATAGTCACAGACGATGAGCAGACTAAAAGGCTGTTTGAAGACAATATCACTATGTTTGAGGCAGGAATAAGTGATGGTGAACAGCGTGTGCGCATAGATGTGGCACTGGAGCATGATATATCTGCAAAAGAGTCTAAGATGTCAGATATGAAATCGAATACTGAGTCAGATAATGAGACTAAAAAGCAGCTTGATGGCAGTGAAAGTGTCCAGACAACCAGACTATATCACATCGCAGAGCAGTTTATTGTAAATGTCCAGAGGGTGATTGCGCAAGATAGTCTGTAACACCGATATATATTGCATGTGCCAGGTCATCCTGATAGTTTTTGTCAGTAAGAAGAAGTGTCTCAGCAGGATTACTCAAGAATCCACATTCTACGATTACGGTCGGGGATGTGGATTTTTTAAGTATAAAGTATTCTTTATTGGGCTTAATGCTTCGTGGCTTTGCGACACAAAGAGAAGTGTTTAAAGCTCCAAGAACAGAGGATGCGAGCTCTTTTCCGGCATCAGAGGCTTCATAATAGAATACCTGTGGACCGCAGCTTGAACTGTCCTCAAAGCTGTTTTGATGGATACTGATGCTGACTGCCACATTGCTTTTAGACATCAGGGCAGTTCTCTTTGTCAGATCATCTGTCTTTGGACGCTTGGAATTATCCGGGGCGAGGTCGCAGTCGGTGGTTCTGGTCATGACAACAGTAAAGCCTCTGTTTTCAAACAGCTGTTTAAGAACCATTGCAATACTTAGGTTGACATCCTTTTCCATGACGCCGGAGGTGGAAATCTTACCGGGATCACTTCCACCATGTGCTGGTTGTAGTTTACGCAAATTGTGATATGTATTCCCCAGTATATATGGGGAGTTAGAAATGTATTGAGATTAGATAGCCTTTTTCTCCAAGTCCTCACAGTAAACGCTTGAAAATAAATGTTCCAGTTCATTTCCGAAGTTGTATGAGATTTTAAGTTTGCGGTTTTCATAAACTGTTATCTGGTCTATCATTTCCACAATAATATCTCTGTCTAATTCTTCAATGTCTTTCAGTTCCAACAACCGCCTTAACCACGGTGTTTCAAAAACATCTTCTGTTACACTTTCTTTTTTCTTTTCTTCCAGCGTTTCAATCTGTTTGGAGTAAAGCGTTTCTTTTTGTTGATAGTCCTCTCGATAAGAAAGAAATTCTTCTTTAGAAATCAGTTCGTCTTTGTAATCTTCATAAATTGACTTTTTCAACTTCTTCACTCTTTCAAGCTCTGCTTTTAACTTTGTCAGTTCTATGTCTGTTGATTTTCTGATTTTTGTTGCTGTGAAAGATTGTGATTTTACAAGCTCCTGCAAATTCTCTACATTGCGGATAATCTGCTTTAAATCGCCCAGCACAATATCATTCAATACTTGAAATGGGAGAGTATGCGGAGTGCAATAGTCCTTTCCACTTCTTTTGTAAGTTCCACAATAGAATGAATAAGACCTGCTTCCGTCTGCACGTCGCCAGAAATTTTTCATCATTGCCCGACCACAATCGCCACACTTTATAAAGCCTGCAAAGATATTTTTATTTGTTTCCAAGTCAATATCCCTATGCTTCTTTGTCAGCAGTTTTTGTACCTTATCCCACAGTTGACGGTCTATAATCGGTTCATGCGTATTTTCAACTCTTATCCAGTTTTCTTTCTCAACTGGTCGCTGTTTGCTTCTCATACGCTGATGTTTCTTCCCTTGTATCATGTTGCCGATATACATTTCATTTTTCAACATGATATTTACTGTTGAATACGTCCAATAGGAAGTTTTCTCCAAACGGTTGCAATTTTTATAATTTTCACCGTTGAGCTTTTTATATTCCGACGGACAAAGGATACCCTCTGCATTTAGTATTTTTGCAATGCTTTGTTTTCCTATTCCTTGTGCATACATAGTAAATACTCGTTTTACAACTTCGGACGCATATTCATCAATCACAAGTTTATTCTTATTTGCAGGAGATTTCTTATAGCCATAGCTTGTAAATGCTCCGATAAATTCTCCTGCTTTCTGCTTTGATTTTACAGTCGCTTGAACTTTATTAGAAATATCTCTGGCATACTGTTCGTTAAATATATTTTTAATAGGAAGTAACATATCGTATGCCTGCTTCATACTATCAATATTATCTGTTACAGAAATAAAACGAACATTAAGCTCTGGAAATATTCTTTCCAAATATCGCCCCGTATCAATGTAATCTCGTCCAAAACGGGAAAGGTCTTTTACAACAACACAATTTACCTTGTTATCTTCAATGTCAGCAATCATTCTATGAAAGTCTGGTCTATCGAAATTCGTTCCCGTAAAACCGTCATCAATATAAACATCATATAAGATAAAGTCATCATGCTTATTCACATATTCTGTTAAAAGTTTTCTCTGATTTCCTACACTATCGCTTTCTTCCTTATCTCCGTCCTCTCGTGATAATCTGATATAAATAGCTACGTTAAATAAGCTTGAACCTTTTTGATAAATCATTTTTCCACCTATTCAACTGCCGTACCTATAATAATATCATACAATAAAGTACGGCTTCTTTCCATGATTTTCAAAGGTTTTCCCCTCTTGATATGCGTTTTTAATATGAGATTTCACGATACGGATAAGTAATTCTTCTACAGAAAATTTACATAAAAATTCTCGTTCTACAATATATTGTGCAGGTTTTTTTTTAGTCAATGTATCAGCTCCCTTAATCAACTATCTATTCTCAACATACGCACATAGGCTTATCCAATATGCGTATTTTTCACAATGTTACAGAAGCAAACAGATGGTATTGGAAAGCTTTGTTAGTATCTCAACTATTCCCATTCTTGTGGGCAGAACAGCACCATATCGGTACGGAAAGGTGTGATTTGTTGCAGGAATTTGAAAAGATTTGAAAAAATTTTCGGATACAAAAAAGCCCGCACAAAACATGAATTTTGTGCGAGCTACTGGGATAGTGTATTTAATTGTAGATAGTATGCTGTTAAATCAGATTTGAATATATCGAATTGTACTTAAAGCTTAAAGGCACATTCATCACTCCATTTTTGGTTTGGATGTTTCAATGTAATAAATATGTTCCTTGTTCCACTGTTTTAAACAAAAACAAAATTCGATAACAGCCAAAGCAATATTATATGTATGGGATAGAAAATATAAAAGAGATATTTACACTTTTTTCCTCGTTGATGATTGTATGATAGTATTAGCGGAAGAGCAAGAACCATAATCCACTGATACTGAATTGTAAATATATTCCCTCCTACATCCATAGGAGAAATTCCACCTATTATAGACAATAGATATTCCATACCATGGGAAAGCCCTGTTCCTATTATCGGAATTAATTCCTTGATTTTCCATAAAATAATGGGAACAATATTAGTGGACATAAAAAACATATACACAACAACAAATATCATATACGACAGAATAAGTCTTTTCTTGTTGTCATAAGCTAAATACATTATAATTCCTAAAACAACAAAAATAAGTCCCCCTTCCGTTGTAAACACACTTCCCAAAAGAGCTGGTATCAAATAGAAGCATATTGTTTCCGTATACATATTACTAATTGAACTCAGATAACCACATACTATACATACAATAACTTGATAAGCAATATATAAACTTAGTACTTTTATCCAGGAAACAGCCTTTTGGTTTTTTCTTATTTCTAAGATTTCACATATGCATGCAACGATAAATAATGTTCTAAAGAAATTTAATTCAATTTGTGTACTCATTTGAATAACAGCCATCACAATACTTGCTAAATATAGCCTCAATATATACATCCGCTTAGAACTAGTATACTTTACGCCATTAACAACACCAAAAATAAAAATAGGTGCAGCGATTCGTCCTATCCAATGTAACGGCAAAGACATTGGCAAATCAGGAAAGAAATAAGCTATATGGTCTAAAAACATAGCAATACTCCTTGATTTTATTTTAAAAATATGATATTACAAATTAATCAAAAAAACAAGGTGAAAGGAGAAATTTCATGTGTAAGATATCCAAAAAAAATATTTTCGCTTCTTTATTGGCAGTGTCTATGATTTTCACAATGATGTCGACAACTGTTGTTCATGCTCAGTCAGTTAAAGATGGAAGTAATGAGGTAACCGTTACACCAAATGTTGGAGTTTCTTATGTTTCTCCAGAAGAAACTATTGAAACAAGAGGTACATCAAGACCTAGTAAGGTATGGAACATCAAGAGTAAAGGGCAATACGATTTTGCTGGTTCCTCTCATTATCAAAACTTGTATACTAATTATAAGTTTACAGGAAAAACGAGTTATAAGGTTTATGTAGAGAACACCGGAGATAATCCAATTACTGTGACAGCTAAAAGGCTTACTAAGACTTATGGCTCTACAAAAATTAGTGCTGGTAAAACTGGTTCTTTTGAGTTTTCTAATATTAAAAGCGATACTGAGTTTTATATTGTTTTTGAAGGAAATGGATACTCATTTAGCGGACATGTAAAATAACTTAAATACAGAAGAGAGTAAACGTTATGCTTGCTCTCTTTTTATATTAGAATCCTCCAGCTGCTACCCCTATGTAGAACAAGCTCATACTGCGATACCTGAGTCGCCTTTGTCTGATTATTAAGAAATTATACGGCAACGCGTGCTTTCACATTGCTTGTCTGTTCTCTCTTAAATTTCTTCTTTTTCTTATATTTTCGTTGTTTTCATCACTTGCGTTATCTACAACCTCCATGCCCCGGGTCAATTACAATAACGGTGGAATTAGTGTTTTTGCCGGTATTTTTTGCAAGAGCACAGACACCTCTTCCGAGGTAGAAGGACAGAATAAAGAGAGCTAAAATAAGACAGTATT
>OHEG01000632.1_pt1 | contig 16342 bp, 10 predicted proteins | sample 1567181 | NCBI WGS metagenome assembly OHEG01 (sample SAMEA3879534, study PRJEB24766) | human gut metagenome | biome: human-associated habitat; feature: feces | place: USA | collected 1985/1987 | reverse complement strand
AATTAGTTTAATTACAAATGTTAGCGTGTTTGCAACAGATGTAGATACAGATGGTAATACAACCACAGGAGAGATTGTATCACCACCAACAGAAAACACTGTTACAGGAAACACGGAGCAAAAACCTGAAAAAGAGCCAGAAAAAGAAGAAGAGCCAAAACAAGAAGAACCAACTACAAACAACAACTCTAACAAACCAACTCCAGAAAGAAATAACAGACCAAGCTATGAATCACAAACCACAAATACTAAAACAAAGTCAGAAAATGCTAACCTAAAGAGTTTAGCTTTAGAAGGAACAGATTTGGCACCAGAATTTAAAGCGAGTATTACATCATATACAGCAATTGTAGGATTAGATGTAGAAGATATTAAAGTAATAGCAGAGCCAGAAGATTCTGAAGCAACAGTAACTGTTAAAGGTAATAAAGGACTAGAAGAAGGTGAAAATAATATAACAGTTACTGTAGAGGCGGAAGCAGGTAATACAAAAACATATACAATTAATGTTACAAAAACTTTGAACGAAGAAGCCATGAATACTAGGTTAAAATCATTAATAGTTCAAGGATTTAATATATATCCATCTTTTCAAAGCAATATCTATAAAGTCATGTCTGTAAATTGTAACTCACAAGCTCTACAACTCAATGTGTCCCGCGAGTCAGCTTTGATATAATATCATCCCGGCACACATATGTCAACGGATTTACTGCAATTAATTAAAGTAGTAAAACTATCTTAAAAAACACAAATTTTCTAAATTGTCTGTTTATTATATGCAATTCTCACAATTACTATCTGACAGCCTCTATTGCTTCCTTGATATTTGCCACACCGACAATCTCAATTCCACTAATATGCGACACTCCTGCAAGACACACTTTGGGAACAATACACTTTTTAAAGCCAAGCTTCTTTGCCTCAGCAACACGCTGCTCGGACATGGTAACTCCGCGCACCTCTCCGCTTAAGCCCACCTCTCCAAAGCATATGGTATCCTCACGCACAATAATATCCTTTTTGCTTGATGCGATTGCAAGCACTATCCCAAGGTCTATCGCCGGTTCGTTCATCCTTATACCGCCTGCTATATTCACATAAGCGTCACAATCTGACAATGACAGGTTGGCTCTTTTTTCAAGGACCGCCATGAGTAGATTTACTTTATTATAATCTGTACCATTTGCTGTACGCCTTGGATTATTAAAAAAGCTGTGACATACAAGAGCCTGTATCTCGAGAAGTATCGGGCGGCTTCCCTCTATGGAACATGTGACAATTGATCCTGATGCTCCCTCGGGCTTACCGCTAAGCATATACTCCGACGGATTTTCCACCTCAACAAGTCCCTCCGCCTTCATTTCAAATACGCCTATCTCATTGGTCGAACCAAATCTGTTCTTAACACCTCTAAGTATCCTGTACGACTCATACCTGTCACCCTCAAAATAAAGCACAGTATCAACCATATGCTCTAACGTCCTCGGCCCTGCAACCGCACCATCCTTTGTCACATGTCCTACTATAAAAACAGAAATACCCAGAGTCTTTGCAAGCTGCATAAGCACTCCGGTTGTCTCCCTGACCTGTGAGACACTGCCCGGTGCCGACGCTATCTCCTCATTGTACATAGTCTGGATGGAATCTATTACAACAACCTCCGGTTTTTTTCGTTGAATCACGTCCTTTGCTATATCAAGACTTGTCTCACATAAAAGCTCCAGCGAATCCGTAAAATCACCAAGTCTGTCGGCACGCATCTTTATCTGATGCATAGATTCCTCACCTGACACATAAAGTAATGGCACCTTTTTTTGTGAAAGCTCCCTGCATACCTGAAGTAGAAGCGTGGATTTTCCTATACCCGGATCTCCTCCCACAAGCACAAGTGAACCCCTCACAATTCCTCCACCAAGCACTCTGTCAAACTCGGCTATACCTGTCACTATACGCTCCTCTTTCTCGCTTTTTACTGCCGAAAGAGGCAGAACCTGTGCCGCCTTTGATTCTTTTTTTACTTTCCCCGACGAGCTTATCGACTTTTTATCTACGGTTTCCTCTACAAATGTATTCCATTCCTTACAGGCCGGGCACTGTCCCATCCATTTTGCCGATTCATAACCACATTCCTGGCAGAAAAATACAGAGGTCTTTCCTTTTGCCATATTGTTCTCCTTTATAAAATACAAAAAGCCCGGCTTTCACCGGGCTAAAAATATGCTCTATTTTCTTGATACTTTGATATCGACTGAATCAACACCCTCAAGCTCTACGCTTAAGCTGAGCTTGCCGCCGAGATTTGTCTTCATAGTACCTGCAACAGCTCCAGCTATATCAATTTCGTACTCTGTCTCCTCTTCAAGGCCAAGAGTAATCTGAGCATCCTCAGGTCCCTCCACAGTAAATGTCACTGTATCAGCAGTCTCCTCGAAATCCATAACCGCTGTTCCCGGAACAGACTCGTATACAAAGAGTCCGTTTCTTTCGAGCTTTGTAATCTCCTTAAAGGTCTTTACCTTGTAGATATCTCCATCCTTCTCAAAATTGTCAAGCTTTGCCTTTGCAGCCAATGTATAATCTCCGAAGCTGAGCTTTCCGTTTTCCTCAGTACGGATTAATTCACTTATTACAGCCATTTTTATCCTCCCGTAGCTATATTGATATATTAATTATAAATCCAATTCTACTCAACAGTCAATGAAATTTGTTTGTTTTTCGTAGAAATTATTACCTTATTGCCGCGCTTAATTTTGCCGGTAATAATATCCTCTGACATACGGTCTTCAATCTCCTCCTGAAGTTTTCGTTTAAGAGGTCTTGCGCCATATTTTCTGTCATAGGCTTTGTCCACGATAAAGGATTTTGCACTGTCACGCACTGTGAGCTCTATATCAAGCTGTTCTTTACAGCGTTTCTTAAGCTCCTTTACAAGAAGTGTCACTATATGTTTCATGTCATCCTTGTTGAGAGCTCTAAATACAATAGTCTCGTCGATTCGGTTCAAAAACTCAGGTTTAAATATACGGCGGACCTCCTCCATGACACTGTTCTTCATACGCTCGTGATCCTGCTTTTCATCCTCACCAGCGCCAAAGCCAAGGCGCTTTGGTTCTATAATTGAAGAAGCTCCTGCATTTGATGTCATGATGATTATTGTATTCTTGAAATCAACCGTGCGCCCCTGTGAATCAGTGATTCTGCCATCATCAAGCACCTGTAAAAGTATATTGAACACATCAGGATGTGCTTTTTCTATCTCATCAAACAATATAACAGAAAAAGGATTGCGTCTGACCTTCTCTGAGAGCTGTCCGCCCTCCTCATGGCCCACATATCCCGGTGGTGAACCAATCATCTTTGAAACACTATGCTTTTCCATGTACTCTGACATGTCAACACGTATCATGGCATCTTCTTTGCCAAAGACAGCCTCAGCAAGTGCCTTTGACACCTCCGTCTTACCTACTCCTGTCGGTCCCAAAAACAGGAATGAGCCAATCGGCTTCTTAGGATCCTTTAAACCAACACGGCCTCGTCTGACTGCCTTTGCGACAGCAGAAACAGCCTCCTCCTGTCCTATTACACGCTTGTGAAGTATCTGTTCAAGCTTTGCAAGTCGTCCTGCCTCTGACTCTGTAAGCTTATTTACAGGTATTTTGGTCCATCCCGATACTACATCCGCTATCTCATTTTCGCCGACTACAGGCTGGTTTTTGGCTCCTGTGCGACGATTCTTTCTCATAAGCTTCTGCTGTTTATTTTCAAGTACTTTCTTTTCTGACATAAGCGCACCGGCAGCTGTGAGATCTCCTTTCGATAAAGCATTTTCCACCCGGTTCTGCTTATCTGTTATCTCTTTTTTCAGAGCAAGCAGCTCGTCAGATGATGTCAGATTCTTAAGCCTTATCCTGGCTGCCGCTTCATCCATCAGGTCTATCGCCTTATCAGGTAAAAATCTGTCATTTATATATCGTGCAGAAAGGTTTACTGCTGCTTTCACACCCTCATCTGTTATGATGACACCATGATGCTTTTCATAGATTCCCTTTAATCCTGTGAGTATCTCTATTGTCTCATCCACACCAGGCTCTTCAACCATCACCGGCTGGAAACGGCGCTCAAGCGCAGCATCCTTTTCCACGTATTTGCGGTACTCTTCTATGGTAGTGGCGCCGATTACCTGTACCTCGCCTCTGGCAAGTGCCGGCTTTAATATGTTAGATGCATCTAACGAGCCTTCTGCTCCTCCTGCACCTATTATAGTGTGAAGCTCATCAATGAAAAGCAGTACATTTTTGGCATTTGAAACCTCGCTTATCACCTTCTTGATACGCTCCTCAAACTCACCACGATACTTTGATTTGGCTACAAGCCCGGACATATCAAGGGAAACCAGTCTCTTTCCCAAAAGAATATCCGGAACATTGCCACTGACTATATCCTGCGCAAGTCCTTCTACTATAGCGGTCTTGCCCACTCCCGGCTCTCCAATCAGACATGGATTGTTTTTGCCACGGCGGCAAAGTATCTGGATAACGCGCTCCATCTCCTTTTTTCTGCCTATAACAGGGTCAAGAAGCCCTGCCTCTGCCATATCTGTCAAATCTCTGGAATACTGATCTAATACAGGAGTCGCAGAATTGTATGATGTACTGTAGCTTTTCATCAGATCCCTGTATGCAGACGGATCCTCACCCATCGCACCAAGAATATCTATAAACATCTTCTGACTGTTAACACCCATGGTGTTTAAAAGTCTTGCAGCTGCACAGTCTCCCTGCAGTACTATAGCCATCAGCAAGTGTTCTGTACCTATCTCATTGCACTCAAATCTATCGGCTTCCTCCGATGCACGCTCCAATACTCTCTGTGTCCTTGGTGAATAGCCATCCCTGTCCATCACTTTGATGTTATCCCCCGGTGAAATCAGGTCTTCAATCATCGAAATAAGCTTATCATATTCCACATTGCAGGCTGTTAGAACCTCAGCTGCCACACCGGTGCCCTCTTTTATAAGGCCAGCCAGTATGTGCTCTGTTCCAACATAGCTGTAATTCATTTTCTTTGATATACGTGCAGCCAAATCTATTGCTTTTTTAGCCTTACTTGTATATGGTTTCAAGTCATATCCTCCAGTCATATTCACTAATTTAAGTCGATGAACTGCAAATCATCATCTTCGCTGTCATCTTCATTGTCGTCCTCTGCACTGCTGTCTATAGTCTCAGACGGCTTATTTCCCTCATTGACAAATCCATCAAGTGCCCTTTGAAGCTGATTCTTTAAAGCATCCTCATCAGCATCGTTTTCTGTGTCAGAAACGTTTTCCTGCCTTGAATCGTCTTTTAAATCAAACTCAGAGTTTTCATTCTCAACAGCTTTCTTAGAATCAGGTGTAATTTCTACGGTTCTTCCGACATAGGATGCATTTGATATATTTTCATCCGTAGCCATCTTTTGCTCATCTGCAGCACCTTCCGCTGTTTCTTCTGCGACTTCATCTGCCGGCTCTTCTACAGCTTCATCTGCTGTTTCTTCTGCAGCTTCATCCACCGACTCTTCTGTAACCTCTTCTTCCAGCTCATCTGCTATCTCGTCCGCAGTTTCATCAGTTGTTTCTTCCAAAGCTTCATTTGATACATCTTCTGCTGCATCATCTACATCATCATCGTCATCATGATAGTCCATTGCCTTATATTTTCTGTTTTTCACAGCTGATACAATAAGCAACAGTAACAGAATAATGATAATAAGAACCAGTATTGCAGCTAAAACAAGATATTTATTGGCAATTCCCGGAACAAGCTCACTCTTTACCGCATCGTTTTCCTCCTGTGCCACTGTAGGTGTGCTGAGCTCGGTCCTCATATATGTGCCATCTACGCTATCATATGTGTACCAGCCACTCTCACCATTGTCATTCATGGCATATACGAGGTAAAAATCCTTTGTCTGATCATCGGTTTTTTCGGCTTTGGTCTGGTAGGCTGTTGCCACACCCTTGCCCTCTATGGAGAGCGATATCTCATTATATCCCTCAGGTACATCATCCACCTTAGGCAGTAAAACCACTATAAAATGCGACTCTGAATTGATACGGACAAACTCATATGCTGCATTCTGTGCTGCATCATATACAAAAAGTCCATTGCCGCTTTCCGACTGTAAATACACAAGCGTGATATCACCGAAGGTGCCATGAAGGGTATTGTATTCAAGTCCGTCAATCACTGTCTTTGAGTGCTCAAAGCCTTCAGGAACAACATCCTCCGGAATGTCATTTACCATAGTCCACTCTGTGCCATTTATATCAAACTTCTTCCAGTTATCCTGCTTATCTGCATTCTCCGGATCATCCTCGGCTCTTCTGGTAACAACTATATTGTATGTGCTTGTGCTGCCGTCCTCTGCTGTCACAACAACGCTGACCGTATTCTCTCCAACCTCAAGTGAATCATTGCCTGTGACCGATGTCACACTCGCCTTGGAATCAGCCGGATTTGCTGTAACCGCAAGGCTTGAACAGCTGTAATCTACTGTAGCTGTGTAATCCTTTGTCGCAGCAGAAAACTCAGGGGAAAGCATACCTGCTGAGATAACAAGCGAACCAAGAGATGCGTTTGAGGATTTCTTTTCCTCTTTGTTTTCATTATCTTTATTTGCATTGTTGTCATTGCCGGTATTGCTGCCGGAATTGTCCTTGTTATCCTTGTTGCTGTTTGAATCATTGTTTGATGAAGCACTTTTTACCGTCACCTTCGTGCTGGCACCGGTAATTGTACCTCCGGCATCGTTACCCTCTGCATCTCCTACAACTGTACAATATGCCTTTATAGTGCAGCTTCCTGCAGCCTTCGCCGTAAATGAAAATGACTGCGATGTGGGATATCCTGCGGCGTCACCAATATTGGCCACACCATCTCCTCCGTTACTCAGTACTCCCTCGTCAGAGCTTGAGATAACTACAGTACCAAAATATCCGGACGGCATGGAAACAGTCACCTTAACTGTTTTTCCAACAGCTACAGAGCTTGAGCTGACACTGAGACCAAGTCCCTGCGCATATACATGCTCGGCAGGTGTGAAAACAAGCATCACTGCCACAACAAGTGATAATATACATCCAAATAATTTCTTCATATCTTTCCTCACATTTCTAATTCTGCGATATCTTTGATTTGCCCAGTATGTGTCTGTTCATGATTATCATATCAAGGGCATTTCCACCATCACCCTTTCTGTTAGCATCAGCTGCCTCCAGATAAGCACCTGTGAGTGTTCCCTTTCCTAAGATATGTCTGTTGAGCTTAATCATATCAAGAGCATTTACAGCACCATCACCATTGATATCTCCATATATAACAATATCGTATGTCTTTTTCAGATTACCTGAAGCATCATAAACAGCCACTTTATTGCCTGTTGCAATCTTTCCGCTGTTTTCTGAGCCTGAGCTTGTCAGAAGCTTTACAGTACCTGATGCTGATACTGCTATATTCTTCACAAAATCAGCTGCACCGGTTCCAGGCTCAATGCCTGTAATATAAGTACCTATACTGTATTTACCTGATGTTATGTTTACATCTGTATTATTTTGGTTATTATTGTTCTGATTATTATTGCCACCTGCATTATTTACAGATGCCGCCTGCCTGTTTATATTGATAGTGTATGTTCTTGTATCACCGCTTTGCGACTTGCATTTTACCTTAATTGTATTATTTCCGACAGCAAGCGAATAGCTTCCTGTGCCTGAAACACCACTGTTTCCTGAAACTGCATCTGCCGAAACAGTCACTGAGCTTATAGCATTTGAAACAACTGCTGAATAGCTTGTTGTCGCTCCATTGAAGGCCGGTGTGAGTGTTACACCACTTATCGCAAGCGACTGCAGATAGTTATTGGTATCACCAGCTTTATCGAAGCCCACTGCTGACGATGGCATATTGTTGTATACAGGTATTTTAAATACAAAAGCCTGATTCTTGTCTGAATATCCTTTAGCTAGACTCTGTCCCTCAGTAAGAGCCGCTGTGGCATTGCCCATGTACTGATGGAAATACAGCGAGCTTGTATTTACTACATTAAACTTCTCAAAATACAGTGTATTTTGACCCTTATTTATATAATTGCTGCCCACCTTTACAGCTCCGCCGCTTATGGACTTTACTCTTGTATTCCAGCCCTGCTTCTTGGCAAAAGACAGACCATTTTTATAAATCTTATCCTTCGTGTTTCCGGTTGCACTAAAATTAAAATAATTATAATATCCTTCGTATCCGGAATATGTACCCGAAATAAGAGGGCTCGTTCCCTTTTGTCCCTGCTCCTGCTTTATACGCGATGCTATATGGTATGCACTTACTCCACTGCTCTTTGCCACATCCATGAATGTGCTTGCATAATTGATTTTCTCACCATTGTTGGAATAGGTCTTTGTTCCCTCCATAAATGTGCCTTTTACTATGGACTTGACACCTTCAAGTGCCTCATTCGGACTGTATGCCAGACTCTGAAACTGAAAAATATTGGTCTCATCAAGAAAATTCCTTGGATCCATGAGATAAGCAATATAGGCACTGCTTGCTGACACCCATCCCGGTTCGTACTCAACCCACGTATTTGTTGACCAGTTATATGCTCCGGCAGCTGTGGATTTCTTGGCATTGTCTGCTGATTTGGATACCAGATTAAGTCCGTTTACACTTTCATTTTCAATCACCGTATCCCAATTCAAACCTGTATTTACAGCCTCAAATGTCCAGCCTGGATACTTATTGTGAAGAGCTGTAAGGTTTGGAATATAGCTGTCAGGAAAGCCTGCATTCTTCATAGCCGTGACAAAATCAGTATTGTCTCCGCTATTATTGTATGTCACCTTTATGTATGTACTGATAGTCCAGCCCGTAAATGCCTTGCCGTTTAAAGTACCCTTGACATTATACCAGACCACACCGTTTACCTTAGTCTCTCCTATTATGTCAACCTGATGGTTCCAGTTGAGTGAGACAACCTTTGTAGTGCCGGATGTGCCTGCTGCATTGCGGACATACACATTGCCACCTGTAATCGTACCTGTAGCATATGCTCCCGATGCGGTTGCAAGGGCAAGCTGTTCCTCATTATTCTGCTGTATGGCATCCGCATTGCCGGTGTCTGCTGAAGCATCCCCTGTCTGCGCATTGTCTGATGCAGCTGTGCCGGTACCTGCTGATACAAAATCAGACCTGATATAGCTTACACACTCCTCGTTATTTGCTGCCAGATTGTACTTTGCCTTGTACCACACCTTGCCGTCTGCACCTGTGGTCTGCTCAAGAATAGTAATATCCTTGCCGTTTGAAAGCTTGTGCTCCAGCTCATACTCTGTGCCCGGTCCGCTTCTCGCCGCTACCCAGTATCTCTCATCACACACAACCTTAGCCGCCTGATCCGCATAGACTGCTATGCTGCTGTATGGTGCCAGGTCACATGCGGCTAATGACAATGTAACGACAGAGGCTGCCAGAAATTTATTTATCTTTATCATCAAATCCCATCTTTCTTATGTGCATTGTTTACATTAATCCATTATCCATTTAATTATAATAGAATATGACCTTTGTATCAATGTATTCGGCAGAAATTTATTATTTTTTTATTAATGATATAAAAACTCCCTGAAACGTGCAGCTCATGCTTACGTTTCAGGGAGTTGCCTGATTCATATTCTGCTTATTCTTACTGTCTCCTGTAGCTTTTCTAGCTGAACAGGGATTTTATCTTATCCCATAAATCCATGAAAAAGTTGCCAAGCTTTTCCCAGAAGCCCGAGTCATTTATCTTATCGCCAAGCTTTGATGCCCAGTCCTGTGCCTGGTTGATGACTGAATCCCAGTCGATATTAGCATCCTTAAGCTTCATTAAAAGAGATGTAAGCTTTGCAATATCATCATCAGAAAGCTTCAGGTCGTAATCCTTTGCAGCCTCCTTTATCGCATCCTTTATCTGGCTCTCATCCTTGAGTCTTCCATCGGCAAGCTGCTTCTTTAGGTCTGCAATCATTGCCTCTATATCCTGCGAATCGCCGTCAATGCTCTTGTTGAGCTCTCCTGTTGTGACAAGCTCATCCATCGCTGCGTCTGTCACCTTGTCGTCAAGCTTCTTGCCTGTCATCTCCTCGTATGCCTTTAGTGTGCCTACAAGTGCTGCCGTTCCGGAAATAGGGAAAGGTCCTGCGACTATGATTTTAGCATCAGCTATGCCGGCTGTGGCAAGCGCATTCTTGTACATTCCTACCGTACAGTAATTGATATTGTGCGTGGAAACACTAAGACCCGCACCCTTTTTATCCTCTGTAATGAGTACTGAGGAAAGTGACCTTGTGCCAATCTCGCTCTTGCTGATGTATGAATCGAGGTACTTGTGCTCCTCATCATTATTTACATAGACCACATCGTAATTGTCCAGATCAGTGAGCTCGATTCCCATAAATCCAAGCACTGTCGCTCTCTGATCCGGTGTGAGGTCTGCTCCAAGACTTAAGTATGGCTTATCATTTTTGCTGATGGTCACCTTGTCGTTTGCCTCACTGCCGGCTGTCGTTGTGCTGTCTGCAGTACTGTCTGTGTTACTCTTATCAGCTGCGTCACTGCTGTCACTGCCTGATACATCAACGCTTGAAACTGTATCAGTCTGCGTAGCTGTCTCTGTTGCAAATACAGCCGGATTCATTGTAAACAGTGTCACCGCAGCAAGCACGCTACATACAATACTCTTTGCTTTTTTCTTTATTAATCTAATCATTTTTCCTCCAATCTACTGCTCTATATCATACGAAATTGTAAAGTTGCTTCCGTCGAAGCTGACATCTGCCATGCTTCCGCATACCACAGGCATCATCGGCGACATATGACCTATATCCAGATCCATGATGATTGGCACATTAAACTCTCTAAGCAGTGATGAAAGCGCCTGTCTGTGGTCTATGCCAAACATTTCCTCTCCAAAGTGCGCCGGGCGTCCGATAAGAAAGCCCTTTACATTTGAAAACCATCCTGCATTTTTCATCTGCCACATAGCCCTTCTCATGCCCATCACATTAAGGTCACATGCCTCAAGGAACCATATGATACCATCATCACTGTAGCGCTCATTAAATTCCCTTACATGGTCAAACGATGTACCAAGCAGATTGATAAGACAATCCATGCAGCCACCAAGCAGCCTGCCTCTCATGGTAAGCCTGCTTTCCTTTGCCACCGTGGGAATAGAGCTGATGCACGACTTTTCAGTCAGGTTGTAGCCCACAAACGGAGCATTCTCATCCTTTATCGATTCCTTCTCCCACATAGGGTAATTGGTAAATGAAAGCTTCCTGCCACAAAGCAGATTAAATGCATCGGTAAGTGACTCATGCCACACCTCCATGCCAAAGCTGCCCGCACACGGCCCGTAAATACCTGCTGTATCTGCAATAGTAGCCTCCAAAAATGTGAAATTCGTGTTGTCGGAATAGCCCATGTACCATTTAGGCTTTGACTGCTTCACGCGCTCAAAATCAATATAAGGCACTACCTCGCACATCAGCTCGCCACCACCACAGGATATAAGCACATCACTGTCAGCAGAAACATAGCTCTCGTTCAGCTCTTCTGCGCACTTCTTAGGTGTATTGCTGATACCTATGCCACTGTCGCACCTGCAGTTAGGTCCCTCTATCGTCTTATAACCCATGCTGTGAAACCTTTTAATGGCATTGTCAAAGGCACTCCTGTACGGCTCTGTTGTACAGCCCATCGAAGGCGCCACAAAGCCTATTGTTCCTCTATCCTTTAGAAATTCAGGGTATCTCATGTTTCTATCATCCTATCACTATTATTTACATATCTAAGCTTCTGTCTGAAGTAAAATATGTAGGATTTTATCATTTCTGTCAAGGTCATTTTACTGTCATAATTAAATGTCGTCGTGTACTGCACATGCTGTCTGTTGCACCAGTTGTATATATCATGCAGACTTATCGAATCAACATTCTTCATATTGTTCATAAACACCTTAACCTTTGAAAGCTCATCCTCACTGTCAATGTATAGATGAAAGATAGTATTCGGACATTCAATTATTATCTGCTGTTCTTCTATATTTTTCATCACTGTATCCTCTATTGAATGATGTATCCTGTGTGATTAAAAACATTATCGTCTGTCACACCGGGATGTGAGTAATAACAAAATATCGTAACTGTTCAGTACCTTCACAGCTAAAAAATATCACATAACCATAGTACTACACCGGCGTCACAAAATCCAGTCATTTTTGCCTGCCAATTCTTACTATTTTATTAAGAAAAACGGTAAATATTATACTCCCTCACAGTCAAATGCCGGAATGAAGCTGTCCTTTGCCACGTCACCCTCCTGTATAAATGCATTCGTGATTCCTATTTCGAGGGCATAGTCAACAAGCCTTTCATACTCTCTCCTTGTCACTGTGCGGTTTATCTCAGGATAATCCTTTAGTGCAATCGGCGTAAACTGGCTCATCATGCTTATATATACGTGATCATGATATGTATCATACAGGTACTTAAGTACAGCCTTTGCATCATTCACATGTCCCGGCAGTAGAAGCTGTCGCACAATAACTCCCTTTTGTATGAGTCCTGTCGCATCGTCAATCACGACATCCGGCTGCTGCCTGACCATCTCTGAAAGCGCCTGCTTTGCGACAGACGGATAATCTTTTGCCCTTGAATACCTTGCCGAAAGCGTACTGTCCATATATTTAAAATCCGGAAGATACACATCCACTATACCCTCAAGCAGCTTTAGCTCTGTCACATTTTCATATCCGCTCGTATTGTATATAATAGGAAGCTTCATGCCGCGGCTTTTTGCATCGTTTACCGCCCACACTATATCAGGGATATACTGCCCCGGTGTGACCAGATTGATATTATTTGCGCCTTTGTCAGCAAGTTCCATAAAGATATCACTCAGCCTCTCTTTACTGATCACCTTTCCCGCTTTTCCGTCAGAAATCTCCCTGTTCTGGCAGAACACGCAGTGCAGGCTGCAGCCTGAGAAAAAAACTGCCCCGCTTCCTCTTTTTCCTGATATGCACGGCTCCTCCCAGTAATGAAGCGCTGCTCGCGCCACCTTTATTTCAGATGAAACGCCACATACGCCTGTTTGTCCGGTGCTTCTGTTTATGCCACATTTTCTGGGACACAATAAGCAATTCTCGTATTTATTCATATTTTTCATTTTAACCCTTGCTAAAAATAATGTTTGATACTACAATCTATATGATTATGCGGTGCATATGCCATGCGCCTTCATTAGTCATTTTAAAGTTATACCATAACTATTCTTACAGAAGAGAATAGTTAAAATACACAATAAGGAGATTACAATGAATCAGTCAAACTGTATCGTCGCCCAGTCAGGCGGCCCAACTGTTGCAATCAACGCAAGCCTTGCAGGAGTCATCGCAGGAGTAAAAAGCTCTGAGAAATACGATATCTGCTATGGCGCCGTAAACGGAATACTCGGCATATTAAATGAGAATTATCTCAATCTGTCAGATATTTTTGCAGATGATGCTAATCTTGAAAAGCTTAAGACCACACCTGCCATGTATCTTGGCTCATGCCGCCACAAGCTCCCTGATTACAAGGATGATGATTCACCATATGTATACATCTTCCACCAATTCGATAAGCTTTCTATAAAAGCTTTCTTTTACATCGGTGGAAATGATTCGATGGATACCGTATTAAAGTTATCCGATTATGCAAAAAAAATCAACAGTGATGTGAAAATTATAGGGATTCCAAAGACCATCGACAATGACCTGTGCATGACAGACCACACTCCGGGCTTTGGCTCTGCCGCCAAATATATCGCATCAAGCATGCTTGAGATAGCCCATGATACCTTTATCTATGCTGTTAAGAGTGTTACAATCGTTGAAATCATGGGACGTGACGCAGGATGGCTCACTGCCGCTTCCGCTCTCGCACGTAATGAGTACAATACAGCGCCTCAGTTCATCTATCTGCCTGAGGTGGATTTCGACAAGGACAAATTTGTTGCCGATATAAAAGAAGCCCTTACGCGCACTAACAATGTGATAGTTGCCGTATCCGAAGGAATACATGACGCAGACGGCTCATACATTACATCATCAAAGGCCGCATGTGACCAGTTCGGACACCAGCAGCTAAGCGGTGCCGGAAAAGCTCTTGAGTTCATCGTAAATGAAAACATCGGTGTCAAGGTGCGCTCTGTAGAGGTAAATGTGCTCCAGCGCTGTGCCTCACATCTTGCATCATTAACCGATATCGAGGAATCTTTTGCTCAGGGTAAAAAGGGTGTCACTATTGCAGCAGAGGGTGTGACCGCATCAATGGTATGCTTAAAGCGCATCTCAAATGATCCTTATCAGGTGGAATACACATATTCTGCTATCAAGGATATCGCAAACGAGGCCAAGTCTGTGCCAAGAGAGTGGATCAATGATGCGGGCAATGATGTGAAGCCTGAGCTTATCGAATACTTAAAGCCACTTATTCAGGGAGAAACCGCCGTAGCCTACAAGAATGGTCTGCCTGACTATATGGATGTGTCACATCTTCACAAATGTAACTGATTTTAGCTGCTGTCTACACCCCGGTGTGGGCAGCAACAGCATATCTCCAAGGAGGTCGATTTACATGAAGAAAAAAGTGCTTATAACCTGCGCCGTTGTGCTTGGTGTGCTTTTGGCTGTTTATCTTGGCTTTGCCTTTTATTTTAGCAGCCACTATCTGTTCAACACAAAGATTAACTCTGTAAAATACGCAGGGAAAACTGCAAAAGAGGCATTAGAAAAAAATACAGCCCTAAGCCGCGACTATCTGCTCACAATCACTGATAGAAAAGGCAACAGCTTTTCACTTAAGGGACCTGATTTTTCCTATGAATATGTCTCAAACGGTGACGAGAAGCAAATCCTAAAAAACCAGAATGCTTTTACATGGCCTGTCAGTCTCTTCAAAGCTCAAAACTATACTCTAAAGGGTTCGTCCAAATATAACGATGCCGCTTTGGCGGAAAAGCTCAAGGCTCTTGATATTTTCAGTGATGACTACATTGAAAATCCGGAGGATGCCCATATCGAGATAAAAGACAGCGAATACAATGTGATTGAAGAGAAAAAAGGCTGCAAGCCGATATATGACAGCATCCTTGCCGAAGTAAAGGACGCCCTGGACAATGAGCTTCCAAAGCTTACCTTAAGTGATGACTGTTATGAAGCCCCAAAAATCACAAAAAACAGTGATACTATCAAAAATGAAAAAGAAGCCCTCGACAAATACACTGCTTCAACCGTCACATACAAAATTGAAGGTGCCGATGAGAAGCTTGACTCAGCCAAAATCCTTGATATGCTAAGCATCTCAGATGACGGCAGTGTGAGCATAGATGATGCCAAGGTCACTAAATATGTCCAGCAGCTTGCTTCCAAGTACAATACCTTCGGCCGCAAACGCTCATTCAAGACATCGTCCGGTGACACTATTGAAATAGGTGGTGGAGACTACGGATGGGTAGTCAGCAAGAAAAAAGAGAAAGCCCAGCTCCTTTCAGATTTAGAGGGAGGCAAGCCAGTGGAAAGAGAACCTGTTTACGAGCAGACTGCTCTCTACCGCGGTGCTGACGACATAGGTAATACATACATAGAGATTGACTACACAAAGCAGCACATGTGGTATTACAAGGATGGTGCTCTCCAGATGGAATCTGATTTCGTATCAGGTAATCTCGCCCGTCAGAATGGTTCCGTAGATGGTGTATACAAGATTGTTTACAAGCAGAGAAATGCTACTCTTGTCGGCGAGGGATACTCTTCTCCTGTCAGCTATTTCATGCCGTTTGCCTACAATATAGGTATCCATGATGCCAGCTGGCGTGATACCTTCGGAGGAACAATTTACAAAACCTCCGGCTCACACGGATGTATCAATGTGCCGCCTGCTTTTGCAGAGCAGCTGTTCAACGCTGTGGATAAGGGCACTCCTGTTGTTGCCTACTACAGAGAGGCTGTCACTCTGACAAACAATGCTGCAAAGATGTCCAATGCATACTCGTATGTGGCTCCTGATGCTGCGCAGTAAGTGTGAATTGCTTGGTATTTTTCAATAATACGGGAAGACGACCGGCGCACGGGGAATTTGCCCCGGCAGAGGTGCTCCCGACGAGCTAACGCTACGCAGCTAAGATACTGTACGAATTATGCTTTTTAGATTTTCTAGGCTTGACGAAACCGTCGAAACGCGCCGTCCATGGCGCGGTTTCTCCTTGCCCCGGCGTCC
>OHEG01000622.1_pt1 | contig 16529 bp, 11 predicted proteins | sample 1567181 | NCBI WGS metagenome assembly OHEG01 (sample SAMEA3879534, study PRJEB24766) | human gut metagenome | biome: human-associated habitat; feature: feces | place: USA | collected 1985/1987 | reverse complement strand
AGCCTGCAGCCGAGAGGGCCGCGCCCAGCAGCACGACCATGACCGCCCGGGGCAGACGGAGCTGGAGCACGATGCCCACGGCCAGCGCATCTTCGTCCCTGCCCAGCAGAGCCGCCGCCACCGCGCCGGGCGTCAGGGACACACTGCCCCAGAACAGGTTGAGTGCAAACAGCACCGCGACCCCCACCGTGAGGGCGAGGTACGCGAGGCTGAGGCGGCGGGTGGTGGTCATGACAAAGCTCCTTTTATACGATGCGCTGTAAGAAACGGAGGGACGCCGGGTCGGGCGAGCCCTCGGTGAAGACGTGGTTCATATCCGAGATGAGGTCGGCCAGCTCCATGCTCTGCTGGAACAGGCTCTGGGTGGTGCACCACACCTGACCGTTCTGCACCGCTTTGAACTCGTTCAACAGTGGGAAACGCTCGGTCAGCTGGCTCACCGATGCGATCATGCCCTCGATGGCGCTGTTGTAGATGAGCACATCCGCGTCGTGCGCGCCGGCGTAGAAGGTCTCCATCTGGACGGTGACGGCGGACTGCGCGTTCTCCTCCGTGGAATCATCGAAGGCAACGTACTGCCCGCCCGCCATGGCGATGGATTTGGCAACATAATCTGCCGACTTTCGCACGTTGACCGTCCCGTTGCTCGTCACATAGAAAAATGCAACCGTTTTCTCTGTGGGCTCAGCGTCCAGAACACCCGAAACGCTGTCCATTTTCTCGTTAAACAGCGCCGTTGCCTCGTCCTCTTTCCCGAGCAGCGCACCATAGAGCTTGACCCACTCCATGCGGCCGAACGGCTCGCTTTCATAGCTCGACATTTCTACCAGCACCGGAATGCCCAGCGTTTCAAACTGCTCAACGACCTCGGGCGAATGGTAGATCATCGTGTTTTCAAGCGCCAGATCGCAGCCCTTTGATAATATCAGCTCGTAATCCGGCTCTGAATACCTGCCCGCGTAGAGCAGCTCACCCGAGCGCATCGCCTGCTGCGCCTTCTCGATGCACCAGTCCGATTCCCTGCGCCCGCTGAAGCGGACGCAGCCGACCGCATCGAGCCGGGCAAAACTGTCCATCGCCGCGCTGGCGACCAGATAGATCTCGTCGAGAGGCTGCTGCAATACGGTCACAGTCTCCGGCACGCCGTTCGGCACGTCTGCGCCCTCCGCCACGAGCAGGAATTTCTGATCCTGCCCGATGGTGATGAACTTATAATCCTCTCCCGCATACGAAACGGAAAACTGCTCAGCGTATCGAAGCGGCATCGTTTCTTCAAACGAAAGCTCCCCCCACGAAAGGGAGGCCTGCCCGCCGCTCTCGCTGTCCTGCGCCGCTCCGCAGGCGCAGAGCGCCAGCGCGGTCAGTGCGGCAAGCAGCGCGCACAAAATGCGTTTCATCCGTTCACCTCAGCGTTTGAAGCGTCAAACGTCAGCGTATATTCGATCTCGTGCGGCGTGCTCATGGCGATGGTATCACCGATGACGGCAAGCGGCGTATCGAGCGCGGAAACGGGAATTTCAAACGTCGATCCGTCTTCGTTCGAAATCGCGTCATAGCGTTCGCCGTCCACGAGCATATAGTCGTAATAGCTGCTGCTCCAGACGATCTGCGCGGTCATTTTGCCGTCCGCGACTGTCAGCGTGCAGGGCGACTGGACGCTGACCTTACCGCTGCCGCCTTCGAGCGTTACAGCGATCGAATAGGTGCCGTCGGCCAGCGTCTCAGCGGGCGCGGCGGCAGTGTCATCTTCCTTCAAAACGGGATTCGTCACGGAGACCTTGTGGTCGTACCACTTTCCCTTCGTGCCGATGATGGCAACGTCGAACTCCTCGTCCAGCGCGGGCACGGGAATATCAAAGCCGTTCACTTCCTCGCTCAGCCCGTCGGAGTAGGTAACCGTGTCCGTCGTGGGCTGCAAGAGCGCCGCGCCGTCCTTCCGCGCGTCCTCCGCCGTGCCGCAGAAGAGATTCTGAATGCTCTTCGACGGCAGGCTGATGTGAATGCTCATCTGCCCGTTCTCGACCGTCAGCGTTCCCTTGCCCTCGCAGACCTCGTTCACATGGAACATGCTGCTGTCGGTATTAAATTCCGCAGTGTACACGCCGTCGGCGAGCGCAGGCTCTGCAGGGAGCTGCGCTGCATCTTCTCCGTTTTTTTCACCGCAGCCTGCCAAAAGCGCACACAGCAGCAGTACCGTGAGCGCGATCGTCGTTACTTTTTTCATCTGCAATTTCTCCAATTCGTTCTGTCCAAAAGGCTCCGGAGCGGAACATGCCCGCTTCGGAGCCCTTTTTGTCCTTTTTATGCGTTCAGGGAGTCAATGGCGGCCTGCGTGTGCGCGATGTAAAGCGCCTGAATGTCCGCGATCCCGCCAAGGCCCGCGATCTGGCAGTCCACCGTAAGGCCGGCGTCCTCGAACATGGGCTTCCAGGAATCATCGTCGCTGCCGGCCATGTCGTTGTTGGCGTGGTCACCCGCAACGACCATCAGCGGGCGCAGGATAACGGTCGTATAGCCCGCAGCCCGGACTTCCTCGATGACGGATTCACAGGCGGTCTCTTCCGGCTCGCCCTCGACCGTGCCGATAAAGACGTTCTCGTAGCCGAGCTGCTGCATCTGGGTACTCATCTGGCTGTAGCTCACCCTGGCAACGTGCGCCGTGCCGTGGCCGAGGAGAACGAATGCAGCGCCGGCCTCCTTGGCCGCTTCGAGAGAGTCAAAGCCGCTCGCCTCGACCGCAGCGGCGGTGATGGCCTTGGCAACAGCCTCCTTGTCGGCGTTGATGACGGTCGCGTCGCTGCCGACCTCGCCGAGCAGGGGTTCCGCGATGGAGACGGACTCGAACTGATCGCGATACTCGTCGATGGCGGCGCACATTTCGTCATACTCCGCACCGTGCATCAGATGCGTCGGCTGCACGACGAGGTTCTTCACGCCGTTGGCCACGGCACGCTCAAGCGCCTGGGTCATATTGTCGATCTTCTCGCCGTCACGGGCCTGAATGTGGTTGATGATGATCTGCGCCGTGAATGCGCGGCGCACAGACCAGTCGGGGTAAGCCTCCTGCAGGGCGTCCTCAATGCTCTTGATGTCGTTGACGCGGCTGTCGTTGTAGGACGTGCCGAACGAAACGACCAGAAGCTCGTTTTCGCCGATGCCGTCCTGATTGCGGGGATCGTCCAGCGCAGCGTCGCCCGTGTCAAGGCCAAAGTAGTCGGGGCTGGCTTCCTCGCCCTCGACCATGGCCTTCTGCGCGTCGGTCAGCGCGTCCCACGCAGCCTTGGCTTCTTCGCACTGTGCGTCGGTCTCGTCGGTGCGCTCCTGAACATAGATCGCGTCGATCAGCGCGGCAACATGGTCGGCCGCGGCCTTGTCCGCGTCCGCCGTGTTCTGCGCGTCATCTGCCGCATCGTCATTTTTGCTGCCGCAGGCGGTCAGCGCGCCCAGCAGCATCACGGCTGTGAGCAAAAGTGCAAGCGTCTTTTTCATATTCTTCTACCTCTTCTTCAAAAATCGTTCTGAAAGAAATATAAAAGCGGCTGTGGATCCACAGCCGCTCTCACGCTTCCAACCAGCAACACCGCGCCGCGAACATGGTCGCGCCGCGGGTAAACTCGCAGAAATATCAGCCTGTGTGCAGCGGGCTTGAGATTCCCCGCAGAGGCAGGTCTCCTGACTTCGTTCATCGCGGCACTGCCCTTCCCAGTTTCCCAGTGGCATTGCAGGCCGCTCCCGTACACAGTGACTGCATCGTTCCGGATTCGCACCGGATTCTCTATTCTCCGCCTTGCGGCGGCACCTCTGCGATACAATTTTACATTTTTTCAGACATATCAATTATAAGCAGCCGCCATATATTTGTCAACGCGGAAGATGCGCCTCTGCCGCGTCCTCGCTTTTTTGGTCAATTTGTCACATTTGCGCAAAAAATATCTGCTTTCACAAATTTTATCTTGCTTCTCCCGACATTTTTCTATAATGTTGTCGACAGAAGGTGGATTGCAAAAGTAACTTCCAGTTTGCACGATTTACTTCCGGTTTCCCAACAGTCTTGCAAGACTAAATTCCGGGAAAGTAGTGTAACACCAGAAAGCCGGAAGTTAATTTTACAAACATTGCTCAAACCGGAATTTACTCTTACAAAGGATTTGAATATTGCCAGCGGTTATGTTAGCATGAATATAGATCGGACACCCACCGTAAAAATGGGCATGCCAAACGGAGGTCGAAGCTGTTTTGCAAAATTTGCAAAAGTTACTTCCACCTCTGGCTTCGGATATATTCCGAATGGCGGCAGCTGTTTTTTTACTTCTTGAGCAGTCGGGGTGTCAGGTTAATATCGTTTGCGGGGATCTCCTGGATGCCGAGGGACGGCAGAATGGATTCACCGTATAAGAAGCTGAACAACCGGTTGGCGGACTGGTTATTCAGCTTCTTTCTCGTATAGGAGTTAATGTGGCTCATCATGAGCAGAATGTCGCTTTGCTGCAGAGGATCAAAGGATGTACCTTTTGGAAGAATGCGGCGAATAAACTCATGTGTGACTTCACAACCACCTTTCTGGTCGGAGCGCTGCGGATCGCAATAGAAAACTCTGCTCCGTACCTCACCGAACTCAGTACACTCAATGGACACAGGATCGGTAAATTCGCTGCCCCTGTCCGTCAGAATAATAGGAAACAATCGGCAATACTGTTCATGCCCAAGGGTCTCATACAGCCACTCAAACACTTCCGTGACAGACCGTGCCGTATTCCGGTCTCTCAGAAACGCCAGCATGAGGTTCGAGTTTCGGAAGAATACGGTCAGCAGCACTTTGCCTCCTTTGCGCCCCTCTACAGAATCAATCTCCACGACGGGAATATCCGGGTTGGCTGCTGTGTATTCAAGGAAATCCTCATAGGTTCTCCCGAGGTGGCACTGCTTGTCTACCCGTACAGACGGTTTCTTTTTGCGTACCTTGTAGCGTACTTTCCTGGGTAAATCAATGTTTCCTACGGACAGAAGCCCGGCATCCACATAATTGTAGATGGTTCGCTCATCCAGCATGATTTCGTCGGCGTTGTTTACGCAGATCTGGTGAATGGACTGTCCCTGTTTAATAAGAGGCGATATGATCCGGTCAATCCGGTCAAGTTCTGACGGTGTCACCGCAAAGCCCTGCCGGGATTCACTTCGGGTCGCTTCGTATTCCTTCTGTGCAAATTTCGCTTCGTAAAGATGCCGCTCCAGTTTGCAGACCTTGCGCTGCTGGCAGCCGTTGCAGACATAGGGTGGCTTATTCAGTTTGGAGCATTGGGCCGGCTGAAAGTCCGGACAGCTTTCAAAGCATTTGGCTTTGAAGCAGTTGCTGCAGGATTTTCCGTATGTAAATTTGCAAGGATTGCACAGATCACCGTAGTGCTTGCAATCCTTTCGGATAACACAGGGGTTGTATCCTCCGGCCTGCTTCAGCTTGATGTGGGCACGGACTTCTTTGGAAATGGTTGTAGGATCTTTTCCCAATTCAGCTGCGATGGCGGAAAAGCTTTTCTGTTCTCTGAGGCCGACTTCGATGGAGATTCGGTCACTGAGGGTTAAATGTGTATTCTTAGCCATGGTTTTCTCCGTTTCTTAGCTGCCGCCATTCGGAGAAAACGAAGGGGCTCTGCCCCTTAAACCCCGAGGTTTATCGCTTTTGTTTCCAGGAAGGCAGCAAAAAGGCAGCATCCGTTAAGATGCCGCCTTCCCGCAAACCCTATGTGCCGCTCAGGTCGCTCCTCAGCGTTGCCCTATCCTGCACGTAGGTAAAGCATTTATATTGTAAGTGTCCGTTGGTTCCAAGTCAAGGGTGGTTGAAATGTTTGTAAGAGTTACTTCCGGGTACCTTTTTGCAAGATTAACTTCCGCTCCGCCGGGCCTACGGCTGGAACTTAATTTTTCAATTGACGTGTTGTCGACAGAACAGGAGGTACCACCATGTACGTTACCTACAACAACCTTTTTAAGCTCCTCATCGACAAGGGCTTAAATAAAACAGAGTTTGCACGCGAGGTCGGCATCAGCTCCAACACGCTCGCCAAGCTCTCGAAAAATGAGCTCGTCTCGCTCGAGGTGCTTGTGCGCATCTGCCGCCAGCTCGACTGTTCGCTCGGCGACATCGTACAGATCGCGCCGAGCGAAGCGCCGATCAAAAACGGCTCAGAGCGCAGAAAGAAACGAACCCAATCCAGAGAAAAAGGAGGCTCATCGCTATACCATGAGTAACGAATCCAAAGAGACCGGTTCCAGCTTTATGGAAAAGCTGGCGACCGTGATCGTCGACAAGCGGAATCTCATTTTTCTGCTCACCATTATTCTGCTCGTTTTCTCCGTCTTTTCCCGCAACTGGGTCGAGGTGGAAAGCGACCTGACGTATTATCTGCCGGGTGGCTCGGAGACAAAGCAGGCGCTCACCATCATGGACGAGCAGTTCACGACCTATGGCACGGCCGAGGTCATGGTGGCCAACATCACGCCCGAGCAGGCCGCTGCGCTGGAGCCTAAGATCAAGGAGATCAAGGGCGTGCAGAGCGTGGACTACGACGAGACCACCGCGCACTACAACAACCTCTCCGCACTCTATTCCATCACCTTTGCCTACAGCGAAGATGACGACGCCTGCCTTGACTCGCTCAACGCTGTGAAGGAATATCTCTCCAACTATGATCTGTATGTCGACACCGACCTCGGCAACACGCAGCAGGAAACGATCGACCACGAGATTAGTGTCATCATGGTGTATGTTGCCATCGTCATCGTGCTCGTGCTGCTCTTCACGTCCGAGACCTACGGCGAGGTGCCGGTACTGATCCTGACGTTCGTTGTCGCGCTCGTTCTCAATCAGGGCACGAATTTCCTGATGGGCAAGATCTCGTTCATTTCGAACTCCGTCACGAGCATTTTGCAGCTGGCGCTCTCCATCGACTATGCCATCATCTTCTGCAACCGCTTCAAGGAGGAACACCGGCTGCTGCCGCTGCGCGAAGCCGTTATCATCGCGCTGAGCAAGTCCATTCCCGAGATCGGCGCGAGCAGCCTGACGACCATCGGCGGTCTCGTTGCAATGCTTTTCATGCAGTTCAAGCTCGGCCCCGACATGGCGCTGTGCCTTATCAAATCCATTCTCTTTGCGCTGCTCGCCGCGTTCATCGTGATGCCGGGGCTTCTGATGCTCTTCGGCCCGCTCATCGACCGCACGCAGCACCGCAGCTTCGTCCCCAAGATTTCCTTTGTCGGCAAGCTCGACTTTGCCACGCGCTATATCATTCCTCTGGTCTTTGTCGCGCTGGCTGTCATCGGTTTCCGCCTTTCGTCCAACTGTCCCTACGCTTACGGCTACGGCCTCATCACCGCGCCCAAGCAGAATGAAACGCAGTTTGCCCAGCAGATGATCGAGGACAACTTTACCTCAAAAAATATGCTCGCGCTGATCGTTCCCACGGGCGATTACGACAAGGAATCTGCCATTTTAAGCGAGCTCAGTCAGTACGACGAGGTCGATTCCACGATGGGTCTTACCAACATCGAGGCGCTCGACGGTTACATGCTCGCCGACAAGCTGATGCCGCGTCAGTTCGCCGAGCTTGCGGGGCTTGATTATGAGGCCGCGCAGGTCGTTTACGCCGCCTACGCCGCGCAGCATTCGGAATACGGCAAGCTTGCGGGCAACCTCGCCACCTACAAAGTCCCGCTCATCGACATGTTCCTCTTTGTCTGCGATCAGGTGGACGCCGGCATCGTCACGCTCAGCGACGAGCAGACGAAGCTTTTGCAGGAAGCTGAGGTACAGATGAGCAGCGCCAAGGCGCAGCTCGAAGGCCCGGACTATGACCGCATGCTCGTCTACCTCACGCTGCCGGAAAGCGGCGATGAGACCTACGCCTTCACCGACAAGATCCTTGAGATCGCCAAGAAGTACTATCCTGACGACACGGTCTATCTCGCTGGAGAATCGACGAACGAATACGAATTCGAAAAGTCCTTCGCCGTGGATAACAAGGTCGTCAGCATCGTGTCGGTGCTCGTGGTTATGCTGGTGCTGCTCTTCACGTTCAACTCCGCCGGCATGCCGGTGCTGCTGATCCTGGTGATTCAGGGCTGCATCTGGCTCAACTTCTCGTTCCCGACCATCACGGGCAAATATGTATTTTTCCTGGGCTATCTGATCGTGTCCTCCATACAGATGGGCGCGAACATCGACTACGCCATCGTCATCGCGAGCCGCTATCAGGAGCTCAAGGGCAAGATGCACCACCGCGACGCCATCGTGGAAACGCTGAACTTTGCCTTCCCGACGATCATCACCTCCGGCTCGATCCTCTCGATCTGCGGCTTTTTGATCGGCAGCATGACCTCTGAGCCCGTCATTGCGGGCATCGGCGAGAGTCTCGGCCGCGGCACGGTCATTTCCATCATCATGGTCATGTTCGCCCTGCCGCAGATCCTGCTCATCGGCAGCGGCATCGTCGATAAAACGTCGTTCTCTGTGCCGTCCATTTCGGAAAAGAAATCCGGACACGGCAAGATCTCCGTCAACGGCATGGTACGCGGCAACATCAACGGCACAGTGCATGGCATCATGCACGCCACGGTCGAGGGCGACATCGACCTGAATCTGATCTCCGGATCTGCAAATGAGGAGCAAGACGATGAAGAAGACTAATTATTTCCATCGCTTCTGCGCGCTTGCACTCTCGTGCCTGCTGCTCGTGTCGCTGTTTCCCGTCATGCAGGCCTTTGCCGATGGGGACGGCGCCATTCACATCAAAAGCGCAGAAGATCTGCAGGAGCTTGCGCGCTCCTGCACACTCGATTCCTGGTCGCGCGGCAAAACCGTTGTTCTTGACAACGACATCGTGCTCGAAAGCGACGATGCGCTGCCCATTCCAACATTCGGCGGCACATTCCGGGGCAACGGCTACACCATCAGCGGTCTTTCCATCACGCAGAGCGTTTCCCCCGCCGGTCTTTTCGGTGTACTGCAAAAGGACGCCGTCATCACGGAGCTGAACGTGGAAGGCACGGTCTCTCCCTCGGGCGACAGTGAAAGCGTCGGCGGCATCGTGGGCGAAAACTACGGCGCCATCGAACAGAGTACGTTCAATGGCAGTGTTTCGGGCAAACGCAGCGTCGGCGGCGTGGTCGGCCGCAACCGATCCAGCGGCGTTGTACGCGCGTGTGAAGCCTCCGGTGCGATCTTCGGACAGAATATGACAGGCGGCATCGTAGGTGAAAACCTCGGTTCCATCTTCTCCTGCCGCAGCCGCGCCTATGTAAACATCGAGAGCACCGACCCCTCCATCGACCTGAGCAATATGAACCTTGAATTCTCGCTCGACCTCGCCAAGCTCTCCCGCGCCGACACGCTCAACACCGCCACCGACACCGGCGGCATTGCAGGCTATTCCTCCGGCGCGATCGCGTCGAGCACAAACTACGCCGCCGTCGGTTATCAGCACATCGGCTACAATATCGGCGGCGTGGTCGGCCGCAGCAGCGGCCAGGTGCTCGCGTGCAGCAATGAAGGCGCGGTCTGCGGGCGAAAGGACGTCGGCGGCATCGCCGGCCAAATGGAGCCCTATATCCGCATGGAGGTCTCCGACGGTCTGCTGCAGCAGCTCAAAACACAACTCAATGAGCTCAGCGGTCTTGTCAACACGGCAGCCAACCATGCCGAAGGCGGCTCAAACGAGATCGCCTCGCGCCTGAACAGCATGTCCGGCTATGTGGACAACGCAGCCAATGAGCTGAACAACGTCCGGCTGAACGCCAGCATTGACAGCGTCATCACCGGCGACGGCTCCCATTCCTCCGACACTCTGATCGGCGGCGGCAAGGGCGCAGCCGGCGGCATCGACCACGAGCATTCCGACAGCGGTCACAGCACCACCATCTGGGGCGGCAGTGCCGCAGGCGCGGGCGCGAGCCACGAGGGCAATGCCTCGGGCACCGTCACCGGCTCGACTCAGATCGTCGCTGCACCGGATCTTGGCGGGCTGACCTCGTCGATCAACGGCCTGAGCAGTCAGGTCACGATGCTCAACAACGCCGCCAGCGGCACAGTCGGCACATTGGCAAATGACATTCGTTCGATCAACAATAAGTTCAACGAGCTGACAGGAACGCTGTTTTCCGCCATTTCCTCGCTCAGCGGCGGCTCGGGCGACATCATTGTCGACGCCTCCGATGTCGACATCGATTCCGTCACGTTCGGTAAAGTCTCTTCCTGCCGCAACAGCGGCGCGGTGTACGGCGATGTGAATACCGGCGGCATCACAGGCTCCATGACCATTGAATACACGCTCGACCCCGAGGACGACGTCACCGGCCACCTTTCCGGCTTTTACCGCAAGCAGTACGAATACAGGGCGATCCTCCAGAGCTGTGTGAACACCGGCGATGTGACCGGCAAGCGCAGCTACGTCGGCGGTATCGTCGGGCGCATGGATCTTGGCTATCTCACCGCATGCGAAACCGCTTCCTGCACGGTGGCAAGCGAAAACGGCAGCTACACCGGCGGCATCGCCGGACTTACCGGCGCAACGGTACACGGCAGCTTTGCCAAGTGCACGCTCAGCGGCAAGAAGTACGTTGGCGGCATCGTCGGCAGCGGCGTACAGGAAAATATCGACGGCAGCGGAAGCAGCGTGCGCTGGAACTATTCGCTTGTGGACATCACCGATTGCCAGCAATATCGCGGCGCGATCTCCGGCAGCGATACAGGTACGTTTGAGTACAACTACTACGTCTCCGACGATCTCCCCGGCATCAACCGCCAGAGCTACGCTGGACGCGCAGAACCCACCTCCTACGAAGAGCTTCTCACGCTTCCCGAGCTGCCGGAGAGCATGAAATCCTTCTCTCTCACCTTCGTTGCCGACGGTGAGACCGTGCTCAGCCGCACCTTCCACTACGGCGATTCCTTCGCCGAAAGCGACATTCCCGATCCGCCGCAGAAGGACGGCTGCCATGTCCACTGGGATCGAAGCGACCTTACAAACCTGCACTTCGACACCGTTGTCACCGCAGTCTACGAAGCCTACACCCCCGCGCTTGCCTCCGAGCAGACGCGCGACGGCGGACTTGCCATTCTTCTCGTCGAAGGAAACTACAACGACGGCAGCGCCATCGCCATGACCGCTCAGTCTCTTACACCCGCGGCGTTTGATGTTCAATCCGGCACCGTGTTCGACCGCATACAGGGTTATTTCTCCTGCCTTCGCCGCGGTGAGATCCCCTCCACGACCGCCAACGCAGAAGTGCTTGAGCAGTGGCACGTGGAGCTTGCCGACGATGAGCAGGACACGCACACCCTGCGCTATCTTCCGCCGGACGGGCAGAAAAATATCCGCATCTACGTGCGCGAAAACGGCGGCAGCTGGCAGGAAACAGGCTGCGACACAATGGGCAGCTACCTCACCTTCACGGCAAGCGGTGACAGCGTTGACTTCGCCGCCGTGCGGACGCTGAACGTCCTTGGCATCTGGCTCATCAGCCTTGCTGTGCTGGCGGTTCTTGTTCTTCTGATCGTTCTGCTTGTCCGCCGCCGCAAGCGCAGGGCACGCCGGCGCGCGGAAGCGCTCGCGCGCAGCATGAGCGCCGTTACGCAGGCCGAGCAGATCGTCCGCAGCGCGGATACCGAAAGCGCCCAGACAGAAGATACCGCCAAGGCCAGCGAGGGCGCGCCGGAAGCGTCCGCCGTTCCCGCCGCGGCAGTCCCCGCACCGGTCGTCACCACCGCAGCGGAAAGCGCAGAAAATGCTTCCGCAGCTGCTCCCGCTCCGTCCGCTCCCGTTGACTCCGATTCCATTGAGGCGCGCCTTGCGCGCGCGGAAGAGGAGCTGCGGCTGCTGCGCGAGGAGCGCGAAGCGCGCGAAAACGCACTCACGCAGCCCGCGGTCCCGCCCGCGCCGAAAAAGCGCAGACGCCGCCGCTTCCTTCCCATCCTCATCACGATCCTCGTTCTGCTTGGCGCAGCGGCGGCATTCTTCCTCAAGTCCGACTTCAAGAAGGATCTTGAGGCCTGCCGCCTCATCGAAGCGCGCATCAAGGAAGATCCCATGGCGATGGACGTCACCGTTGACGCTTCCTGCGGCAAGCTCGTTCTTCACGCAGATGCTTCCGTCGCCCGCACGAAAGCAGATGGGACTTCTGTCACCTGCATCGACCGCGACGGCGCGGCGCTCTACTACGCGAACGGCGCGCTCTACCTGGAAAACGGCAAGTCTTATGCCGTCGGCGGCGCGTTTCCCGACTACGCCGAGCTTCTGGATACAACCGCTGAGCTCTGCCGCACGCTGAGCGTGAGCAAATCCGTGGACGGGCAGAACAAGGTCTACACCTTCACCGCCGAGGGCGACGACGCGAGCGCGCTGCTGCATCTTCTCACCTCGGACGAGATCGCCGACGCCGCGGCGCTCTCCTCGATCCGCGTGACGCTCACCGCAGAGAGCGGCGAGCTGATGCGCATGAACTTTGCGGCGGAGAATTCCGGTGATCTGCACGTAAATGCCGACGCCGTCTTTACCGATGCGTCTGCGCCCGCGGTGCCGGACGAGGTGCTCTCCGCCATTCGCTCGTCCGGCGGCGCCGACTCTTCTTCCACGCTGACAGACGATGCGCTCCGCCTGCTGCACGCATGGGGCGAGCTGACGAATGACATTTCTTCGTCTGACATTTCCCTTTCCGCCGACTGCGGCCCGATCGTGCTGAGCAGCACGCTCCAGTACGACCGCAGCAGCATCGACGGTCAGAGCTACGGCTGCATTCGCAAAAACACGCTCGCCGTCTACTTCTCCGGTGACAAGATCTGCGACGCGAGCGGCAACAGTGTGGACGCCGCAAGTGCACAGCTCGTCGACGCCTCTTCGCTCATCGACCTCTGCTACCGCCTGATCCTTGACGGCAGCGCAGGCTGCGAGCGCGTGAGCGACGGCTATCTCTACGGGCTCTCGCTCGATTCTGACGCCATGAATGATCTGGCCGCCGCCATCGCGCCGGACATCAAGGCGCAGAATGTGACCTTCTCCTCCGGGCGCATCTCCGTGATCGTGAGCGAGCAGGGCGCGCTCAAGTCTGTCAACATTTCGTGCAGCGGCGCGCTGCATCTTATCCTCTCTGACGCTCCGGCGTCGCTCTCCGCCGTCATCACGCCGGCGGAACGCGAATTCTCGATTCCCCAGCCGGCGCTCAATGCGCTGAAACAATAGAAAAGCGGAGGGAGTTACCAATCATGGAAAATCGCATCATCAGCATCAGCCGCCAGTTTGGCAGCGGCGGCCACGAAGTTGCAGTAAAAGCAGCGGATCTTCTCGGGATCCGCGTCTATGAGCGCGAGCTGATCCGCCTTGCGTGTGAATACGGCGAGCTTTCGGAGAAAACGCTCTCCCCCTCAGACGAAAAGGCGACCAACCCCTACCTCTTTCAGACGGTACACGAGGGCAACCACCATGTGCTGCGCGGCAAGCCGACGAGCGAGGTGCTTTTCGCCCTGCAAAGCCACGAGATCCGCCGCATTGCCCGCCACGAAGAGTGCGTTTTTGTCGGGCGATGCGCAGACTATGTGCTGCGCGAGGAAAACGTGAAGCTCCTCACCGTCTTCGTCTCCGCACCGGACGAGCACCGCATTCAGCGCAAAATGGCGCAGGAAAAACTCACGCGCGATCAGGCCGTGCGCCTGATCCGCAAGATGGACAAGCAGCGCCGCAAGTATTACGAAAGCTATACCGGCCGCATCTGGGGCGCACCGGGCGGCTACGATCTCTATCTCGACACCGGCATTCTCTCCACCGCCGATGCCGCAGCCATCGTCGCCGACCGCTTCCGCAAGCTGTAAAAAGCACCGCACGCACCAATCAAAGGGCGGGAGAACTCTTTTGAAAAAGAGTTTCCCCACCCTTCAGCTTGTCAAAAAACGCCAGTTCTCAAAACACGGGGACTGGCGTTTTATCATTAAAGGGAGTAAAAATCGTTATATAGGGAACAAAATTGGAAGCATTTCACTTCCGAATAGCGATCTTTTTGAGATTCATGGCAGCATATTTAAGCCTCACCCATACAGATGCTGAAGCAACACCATTTTTATTAACACCACCGGATCTGATCCGGGGCGGCCGTTATCTGCGCAATAATATGGACTTAGCCGTGCATAGAGCCATTCATAATCCATTACATTCTCTATCTTGCGCAATAAATGATCCTTGGGGACTAAGGCATCTACATCCACCATCACGATATCTCTTCGAGAATTCTTTCTCCAATTTCCCAACCTTACACCCTTTTTCTCTATGATAGCAGAAGGACCTCGCCAGTGGCGAGGTTCTTTGACAAGCCAAAAGGGAGCGCTCCGGCATTTGCCGGGGCGCTCCCTTTGCGATTTTTTCAGCGAGCGTTATTCTTTGCGATGGCAGGTGCCGCCGCAGTGTGCACAATCGCCGCTGCATCTGCCGTTTTTCCTGCTTTTTCGCACAAAGCGCAGGGCAAGGAGCGCGGCGAGCGCGATCAGCGCGAGCAGCAGGTAGTCGAGCGCGCTCATCAGAGCAGCCCTCCGAGCGTGTAGGCGGCGAAAGCCACGACCCACGCGACGGCGCACTGCATCAGCACGACGAGCGCAGTCTTGAGTGTGGAATCAAGCTCGCGGCGAATGGTGGCGACGGCGGCAACACAGGGGGTATAGAGCAGCGTGAAGACGAGAAAGCTGACGGCCGAGCGCGTGGTGAAGAGAGACGCGATGGCCGTGCCGCCGAGCAGCACCTCAAGCGTGCTGACGACGCTCTCCTTGGCAATGAAGCCGGAGATGAGCGAGGTGGCACAGCGCCAGTCGGCAAAGCCGAGGGGCGCAAAAATGGGGGCGATGCCCTTGCCGATAAGCGCCAGCAGGCTCTGTGCGCTGTCGGAGACAACATTGAGGCGTGTGTCGAAGCTCTGCAAAAACCAGATGATGATGGTGGCGAGGAAGATGACCGTGAAGGCACGCTGCAAAAAGTCCTTGGCCTTTTCCCACAGCAGCAGCGCCACACTCTTGAGCCCCGGCATGCGGTAGTTCGGCAGCTCCATGACAAACGGCACGGGCTTACCGCGGAACGCGGTCTTGTTCATGATAAGCGCCGCGAGAATGCCGATGAGAATACCGAGCAGATACAGCGAGATCATCACGAGCGCGCGGTGCGCGGGGAAGAATGCCGCCGTGAAGAAGGCGTAGATCGAGATCTTGGCCGAGCAGCTCATGTACGGCGTGAGGAGAATGGTCATCTTGCGGTCACGGTCGGACGAGACGGTGCGCGTTGCCATGATGGCAGGCACCGAGCAGCCAAAGCCGATGAGCATCGGCACGATGCTGCGCCCGGAAAGCCCGATGCGGCGCAGGGGCTTGTCCATAACGAACGCCACGCGCGCCATGTAGCCGGTATCCTCTAAAATGGAGAGGAAGAAAAAGAGCGTGACGATGATGGGCAGAAAGACCAGCACGCTGCCGACACCCGCAAAGATGCCGTCGATGATAAGACTGTGGACGACGGGGTTGATGCCGTAGGCCGTGAGCGCGCGGTCGACAAGAGCGGTGAGTGCGTCCACGCCAAGGCCCAGAAGGTCGGATAAGCGCTGCCCGATCACGTCGAAGGTGAGGTAAAAGGTCAGCAGCATGATGCCGAGAAACGTCGGAATGGCCGTATAGCGGCCGGTGAGGATCTTGTCGATGCGGACGGAGCGCGCGTGCTCGCGGCTCTCGTGGCACTTGATGACGGAAGCGTCGACCACGCTCTCGATAAAGGTGTAGCGCATGTCGGCGAGCGCCGCGTTGCGGTCGAGCCCCGTTTCGGTCTCCATCTGCACGATGCAGTGCTCAAGCAGCTCCTTCTCATTTTCGTCAAGCTGCAAGCGGTCGGCCAGATCGTCGCCGCCCTCAATGAGCTTGGCGGCGCAAAAACGCGCGGGAACGCCGATGCGGTCGGCGTGGTCGGCGATGAGATGGACGACGGCGTGGATGCAGCGGTGCACCGCCGAATCGTCCGGGCAGAAATCCGTCACCTTGGGCAGCACCTTTCCGCGCGCGGCGGCGATGGCCTGGTCGGTCAGCTCGCTCACGCCTTCGCCCTTGGCGGCGGTGATGGCGGCCATGAGGCCGGAGGCCCCGCCGCCGATAACGATTCGGTCAAATTCGTTTCTCATGGCGCGGAATGGATCTCCTCATTTTTCTCGTACACATCGTATTCGCTCCAGATGCGCTCCAGCATGGCATAGGTGTTGCTGGTCTCATGCTTTTTGCGCAGACCCACTGCTACGATGATGGCGTTCAGCAGGCTCATGGGCGCCACCAGCGAATCAACGAAGGAAGCCATCTCGCTGCGGGCCAGCAGCACATGGTTGGCCATGGCGGCCAGCGGCGCGCTGGTGGAATCGGTAATGCCCCAGATAACAACTGCGGATAGGTTCACACCGGATGCTTTCATTTCCTTGTACATCTTAAAGCAATCCTGATACCGCTGTGCCAGTTCCAACTGGTCAGCTACGGC